>OCOJ01065472.1_pt1 | contig 18217 bp, 15 predicted proteins | sample 1539251 | NCBI WGS metagenome assembly OCOJ01 (sample SAMN01911457, study PRJEB22624) | soil metagenome | biome: Soil | place: Malaysia | collected 2012-04-30 | depth RA_metagenome m | reverse complement strand
ACCGATCCTGAAAAATCTTGGGAAACGGGTGAGCCGTGCATCTAGAGCAAGCCAGTTTGGCGGCATTTTTGGAAGCGGCGAAACGGCTGGACGCTGGCTTCGCCAGCTTGCCTGGATTTGAATCGGGGGCGCCTGGTTCGGAGCGGCTCGCGGAAATCCTGAAGGCCACCGCAGAGCGGCTGCACGACAACTACCCTTATTTTCATCCCTTATATGCGGGCCAGATGCTCAAGCCACCGCATCCGGTGGCGCGGCTGGCGTACGCTTTAGCCATGTGGATCAATCCGAATAATCACGCGCTGGACGGCGGCCGGGCTACTTCTGCGATGGAAAAGGAAGCCGTGAGCGAAATCGCAGCGATGTTCGGCTGGGCACATTATCTCGGTCACCTTTGCAGCGGCGGCACAATGGCGAATCTGGAAGCCCTTTGGGTGGGGGGACAACTGAAGGCGGGCAAGGAAATTCTAGCCAGCGAGCAGGCGCACTACACGCATAAACGCATCAGCGCAGTGCTGCGCCTGGAGTTCGAAACCGTGGCGTGTGATTCGCGGGGACGTATGGATGTGGAGGCGTTGGCAAAACGCGCAGCACGCGGCGACGTGGGGACAGTGGTTGCAACCATAGGAACAACAGCCACGGGCTCGGTCGACCCGTTGCCCGAGATTCTGGCGCTGCGAGAGAAATATGGGTTTCGAATTCATGCCGATGCGGCTTATGGCGGCTATTTTCTGCTTGCAGAGAATCTGGGCGAGGAAGCTCGGCGGGCCTTTACGTGTCTTGGCCAAGCGGATTCCATCGTCATCGATCCCCACAAGCATGGTTTGCAGCCGTATGGGTGCGGATGCGTTTTGTTTCACGATCCTTCGGTGGGACAGCTTTACAAGCACGACTCCCCCTACACCTATTTCAGTTCTCCTGAGTTGCATTTAGGAGAAATCAGTTTGGAATGCTCGCGCCCGGGGGCCGCAGCAGCTGCCCTGTGGGCGACGCAGAAGCTTTTGCCTTTGGTCCGCGGCGGAGAATTTGCGCGCGGCTTGGAACGCGGCAGAAGCGCGGCGCTAAGGCTTCACGAGAAACTCCATGGGGACGAGCGATTCGTCACAGCATTCGAGCCGGAGTTGGATATCGTCATCTTTGCGCCTCGGGCAAAAAGCGTGAGCGAGGCATCCACACTCACGCGCCAAATCTTTGAAGCCGCTGCAAGACGCAATCTGCACCTCGCGGTGGCGGAACTACCAGCAAACTTTTGGGCAGGCAACCTGGGCGCTATGCAGCGCGACCGGGACACGATGACGTGTTTGCGATCCGTGCTGATGAAGCCCGAGCATCTCGATTGGATCCCCAAAATTTGGCAAGAATTGTCGGGAGCGACAGAGGACGTTTTGCGCCGTCAGAGCGCGACAGCGTCGCGATCCTAGGAAACCGCGAAACTTATGCGTGAGCAGCGAGCAGGGTGTTAATCCGGCGAACCAGCACTTCGCGGCTGAGCGGCATGGGAAGCATGGAGGAGACGACTTCCGCGGCGTCAGGGATTTCCAAGGCGGCGAGCGGGTTGCCACAAGTGTACAGGACACTCATTCCCGGCGAGCGGTTCTTGAGGCGGCGAGCGAGTTCGGGGCCGGGCATGTCGCGCGGGTGCAGTTTGGTAATTAACAAGTCGATGGCAAAGGCACAAGCTTCGGCGAGCTCGAAAGCTTGGATCGCGGTTGAAGCGGGCAGGACAAGAAAGTCCGCGTCTTCGAGAATCGACTGAAGGGCGAGCAAGGCGGGCTCAGAATCTTCCACAAGGAGAATCACTGGATAGCCGACAGAATGAGTTCGACGTACTCTCATCCCAACCTCACGACTCGCTCACGATGCCAATATAATCTTACATGTTGTTATAAATAGTATGAATATCTCCGAATGTAAACTAATTTCTTGAGGATTTCCACAGCCAAAACATCCTATTCGTTTTCCCTGGACGGCTGGAATTCCAGCACAATCCAGGGGTTAGTCTTTCGGCGCAAGGATGACGCAACGCCAGAAAGGTTTGGGAGATGCAACCAAGTCGGGTAGACTATTATCGATCGTACGGGGGACTTTAGGCGGAGCCAGTCGAGCTCTGAGAACCTATGCGGGACATAGCGTCCTGCAGCACCGGGGCAAGAATCAAAGAAGGCTGAGGGGAAAAATGCCGGATGTGATGAAGACATTGCTGTTAAATCCGCCAAGTTTTGAGAATTTTGACGGCGGAGCAAGCTCGAGATGGCCCGCGACGCGCGAGATTGAATCGTACTGGTATCCCGTTTGGCTTACCTATCCCGCAGGGATGATTCCGGGAAGCCGCCTGCTGGATGCATCTCCACACAAGATCAACTGGCGGCAAACGGTCGAGATCTGCAAGGACTACGAGTTTCTGGTTTTGTTCACCTCAACAGTGGGCTTCCAGAGCGACATCAAGCTCATCCGCAAAATCAAGGAAGCAAATCCCGGCATGAAGATTGCGTTCGTGGGTCCGCTGGGCCACATCAAGCCGGAAGAGACCCTGCAGGCGAGCGAAGACATCGATTTTGTGACGCGGAGCGAGTTCGACCATTCCGTAGTGGAATACGCGCAGGGCAAGCCGCTCGAGGAGATTCTCGGCGTCAGCTACCGGAAGGACGGCCGCGTGGTGCACACGGCGCCGCGGCCGCAACTTCATACCGAGGAACTGGACGCGCTGCCGTTCGCTTCCGACATTTACAAGCGCGATTTAGAGATCGAGCGCTATAACGTGCCGTTCCTCCTGCATCCCTTCATTTCCTTTTACACCACGCGGGGCTGCCCAGCGCTTTGCACTTTTTGCATGTGGCCGCAGACGATTTCCGGCCATGCCTGGCGGATGCGTTCGACGGACAACGTGGCGCGGGAAGTGAAGCAGGCGCTCGAATACTTTCCACAGTTGAAGGAAATTTTCTTCGACGACGACACGTTCAACATTCGCAAAGACCGCGTCATGGAACTGTGCGCCAAGTTCAAGCCGCTCAAGTTCCGCTGGTCCTCGACGGCGCGGGTGCACAGCGATTACGAAACGTTGAAGGCCATGGCCGACGGCGGAGCGCGGCTGTTTATCGTGGGCTTTGAATCGGGTGACGCGCAAATCCTGAAGAACATCAAGAAGGGCGCGACCGTGGAAATGGCGCGCAATTTCATGAAGAACTGCCGCAAAGTGGGAATCCGTGTACACGGCGACTTCATCATCGGTCTGCCCGGGGAAACCAAGGACACCATTCAGAAAACCATCGATTTTGCCAAGGAGCTGGATTGCGAGACGATTCAAGTATCGTTGGCGCACGCCATGCCGGGCACGGAACTGTACGATTCGATGGCCAAGGAAGGATTTCTCAAGGTAGAAGCTCTGGCCGATAACTCCGGCCACCAGCTTCCCCACATCGAGTACCCCCATCTTTCGCGTGCGGAGATGATGGAGGGAGTGAACCGGTTTTACGACGAATATTATTTCCGGCCACGCGTCGTTTGGCGCATCGTGCGCGAAGCGCTGTGGGACAGCCACGAGCGAAAGCGGCTCTATGAAGAGGCGACCAGCTTCCTGAAGCTCCGCGCAGAGCGCTGGAAGTGGGTGCACAAAGGCGGCGAGGAACTGCAGAAACCCGTGATTTCCGTCCCAGGCGCGCCCGCCGCTTCCGGAAACGACTAAGCCCGCAAGATGGGACACGAGCGCAGGGTTCGGACCAAGACGCTGGTCATGGTCCTCGCGATGGTAGTCTGCGCCAACGTGGGCGACCTGATGCTGAAGCGCGGGATGTCGCAGATTGGGGCGGTACAGCTTTCCGCGCTAGGACTGGCTCACGCTTTCCGGCTCACCGTCATGAATGGGACACTGTGGGTCGGCATTTTGTTTTTGTGCGGATTTATGCTCAGCTACATGACGGTTTTGAGCTGGGCGGATTACAGCTACGTGATGCCAGCAGGGGCGTTTGGCTACGCGTTGCTTACGCTGCTTGCCGTGATTTTTCTCCATGAGGCGGTTTCACCACGGCGCTGGGTGGGCGTGGTCCTGATCTGTGTGGGCGTTTTGCTGGTTGGGCAGACTAAACCACGAACCACAGAGCTGACCGGAGCGCGGGAGGTGGCGGCATGATTCGCGACGCTTTCCTGCTTGGGGTGCTGATTTGCGGAAGCACGGGCGGAGAGATTGCCATCACGCACGGGATGAAAGCCACCGGCGAGCCGGCCCGTTTGCGGCCCAGGGCGCTCGTGCAGTTCCTGGGTCGGGCGCTGCGCAACGGGTGGTTCTGGACAGGTCTGCCCCTTATGGCGCTTTCGTTTTACGCTTTGCTTGTGCTGCTGTCCTGGGACCCCATCAGCTTTGTGATTCCGGCTTCGGCGCTAAGTTATGTCGTCGGAACGCTAGGGGCGAAGTATATTTTGGGCGAGCAGATAAGCGCGGCGCGGTGGACCGGAGTTGTGCTGGTTTGCACAGGCGTGGCGCTGGTTGCATTGGGTTAGAGCCTTGCTGGCGTAGTGAAGTCCGTTCGGTGATTTGCAGGACAGCGTTCGGAACGCTGGGTGCACGTCCCAGCGTGTGAAAGGTGCTCGAACTTGTGCGGGATTGCAGGTTTTACGCATAAAAACTGGATGCCCGACCGGGGCCGCATCGAAAGAGCGGCCGCCACGCTAGCGCATCGCGGGCCCGACCAGAGCGGGGTATTCCGTTCGAGCCTATTGTCCATGGGCGCGACACGCCTGAAAATCATCGATTTGCAAGGCGGCGACCAGCCCATTATCACCGATGACGGCGACACGGCAATCGTTTTTAACGGCGAAATCTACAATCATTTGGAACTCCGAAAGGAGCTGGAAAGCATTGGTCATCGCTTTCACACCCATTCCGATACGGAAACGGTGCTTCACGCTTTTGTGGAGTGGGACACAGAGTGCTTTTCGCGGCTTCGCGGGATGTTCGCGATAGCCCTGTGGACAAAGTCAGCGCGCCGCCTCGTCCTGGCTCGCGACCGCATGGGCATCAAGCCGCTTTACATCGCGCGGCGGGGCGAAGATCTTTTCTTCGGCTCCGAGCTCAAAACTATTTTCGTGCACCCGGAATTTGAGCGGCGCCTGAGCCTCGCGGGCCTGGATTGCTACTTGTCTCTCAACTACGTTCCATGCCCGTGGACGCTTGTCGAAGGAATCGAGAAGCTGCCCCCTGGGCAGTGGCTGGAATGGCATGAGGGAAAAGTGCGGACGGAGACGTATTGGAGTTTGCCGACAGGGCCAATCCGGCATCGCACAGTCGAATCGGCCTGCGAGGAACTCGATGCACTGCTGCAACAGTCCGTTCGCGAGCATTTGCTCTCGGATGTCCCGCTCGGGTTGTGGCTCAGCGGAGGAGTCGATTCCTCAACCATCCTCCACTACGCGGCCACTGCGTCGCCCACGCCGATAAAGACTTTCTCCATTTCATTTCTCGGACGCAGCTTTGATGAGACTCGATACATTCGGAGCGTCGCGCGACTATACGGCACGGATCACCGCGAACTCGACCTGAACCCCACGGAGGATTTGCTCGGCGCTATCCAGGAGTTTGCATACTATTCGGACGAGCCCAGCTCAGACGCGGGCGCCCTGCCGGTTTGGTTCCTTTCCAAGCTGAGCAAATCGGAAACCACTGTAGCTCTGAGTGGGGAAGGCGCCGACGAGCTCTTTGGCGGGTACCTCACCTATCGCGCGAATCAGCTTGCCGTTCCGCTGCGAAGACTGCCGCGCTGGGCGCGCCAAGCCGCGATTGGAGTTGCGCGCCGCTGGCCGGTGTCTGACGACAAGATCAGTTTCGAGTACATGCTCAAACGGTTTCTCGAAGGGAGCTTCCTGTCTCCGGAACGCGCGCACGTGTATTGGAGCGGAACGTTTTCGAGCGAAGAAGTCCGCTCTTTCACAAAGGCGCCTCTGCCATGCTCCCTCGATCAGCTCCTCGATGAAGTGCGTGACTCCGCCGTGGTGAAGGATGGCCTTTCACCGTATCAATGGTTCGACCAAAAATACTTCCTGCCGGACGATATCTTGAACAAGGTCGATCGCATGAGTATGGCCCACTCTCTGGAAGTCCGCCCGGCTTTCCTGGATCATCGCATCGTCGAATTCGCCACCACACTCGAACCTCGACTTCGAATCGACGGCTCACGCCAGAAAGTGATTCTCAAGGAGTTGATGAAGGACCGGCTTCCGGCGATGGTTCTGAAGCGCAAAAAAGTCGGCTTCGACATTCCCGCCCATGATTGGCTGCGCGGCCCGCTACGCCCGCTTCTGGTTGAGACTTTTGAAGAGGCCAGCGAAGAGTGCGCGCCGCTATTTAGCCCTGAAGCAATGCGCGAACTCGTGCGCCTCCACCTGGAGCGCCGCGCAAACATCGGCTACCACCTGTGGGGATTGCTAATGCTGTTCCTGTGGGTCAAGAAGTGGCAGGTTCAAGTAACGTCTTCGCTCTCGCCAGCATCCTGGATACGGGAGAAGGCAGCAGGAGTTTCCATTTAGGTTTGCTCGAAGCCCTACGGCGGCGTTGGATTTCGGCCAAGTTTCGAAATCGGCGGCTTGCGTTTCTCATGCGATGCATATAAAAAGGGAAGTCGCCTTCAGATTGTTGCTCGGAAACTCGCGCTGCACTTTTCGAAGCAGAGTGGCGCGTACTTCGGCATTCCTAACGTATACTGTAGTTTTGACATGACAGGGGAAAATGGGGGGCCTTGGGCCATCTAGCCGTTCCACTGTTCCTTCAAGCGCTGGGGAAGAGGCGCTAAAGGAACGAAGGCGTTAAGTCCGGGAAATTTGTCGAGGAGGAATAATGAAGATTGCCGTGCTGGGGGGAGATGGCTATTGCGGTTGGGCGACTGCCTTATATTTGTCGAACCAGGGGCACTCCGTGGCCATCGTGGACAATTTCGTGCGACGGCAGTGGGACCACGAACTTAACGCGCAGACGCTCACGCCCATCCGGCCGCTTTCGGATCGTCTGAGAGTTTGGCAGTCGCTTACCGGGAAAACCATCGAATCGTTCTACGGCGACGTGTGCGACTACGAGTTTCTAGCTGCCACCATTTGCGACTTCGAGCCGGATGCGGTGGTCCACTTCGCTGAGCAGCGCTCTGCCCCTTATTCCATGATCGACCGCAATCATGCCGTCTTCACGCAGGTGAACAACGTTGTGGGCACGCTGAATCTTCTTTTTGCACTGCGCGAGCACCGGCCCGATTGCCACCTGGTCAAACTCGGGACCATGGGCGAGTACGGCACGCCAAACATCGATATCGAAGAGGGCTACATCGCCATCGAGCACAACGGGCGAAAAGACGTTCTGCCCTTCCCGAAGCAGCCCGGCTCCTTCTATCACCTCTCGAAAGTCCATGACAGCCACAACATCATGTTCACCTGCAAAATCTGGGGACTGCGCGCCACGGACCTGAACCAGGGAGTAGTGTACGGCACGATGACCGACGAGACGGCCATGGACGAGGCGCTTATCAATCGCTTCGACTACGACGACGTTTTCGGTACAGTCTTGAATCGCTTCTGCATCCAGGCGGCTATCGGCCAGCCTCTAACGGTCTACGGCAAAGGCGGCCAGACGCGCGGTTTTCTCGATATCCGCGACACTGTGCGCTGCATCGAGATTGCTTGCGATAATCCGGCTGGCCGCGGCGAATGCCGCGTCTACAATCAATTCACGGAACAGTTCTGCGTCCGCGATCTCGCCGACATGGTCGTGGCCGCAGGCCGCAAGATGGGGCTCAGCGTGGACATCGACCACTTGCAGGACCCGCGCGTCGAGGCCGAAGATCACTACTACAATGCAAAGCACTCCAAGCTGATCGAGTTGGGACTTCAGCCGCATTATCTGTCGGATTCGCTGCTCGATTCGCTGATGAATATCGCCATCAAGTACAAGGATCGCGTCGATGCGTCGCTGATGTTCCCACAAGTCAACTGGCGCGAGCCGCGCAATGACCGGCGCCTGCAAATGGGCAAGACGGCAAGAACCTCTCTGGCTGCCCCCCGCTTTGAGAATGGGGCGGCGGAGTCACTGGTAAGAGCCAGAACAAAGAGTGTGAGAAGCAAAGGCTGATTTCAGTTTTGAGACCAAAACGGTTGCGTCTTCCGCGACGCGCAGCGCAAACTCCAATCCAAACGGGAATTCTGCCCCTTCCAGGGCTTGGTCGACTCTCTCGATAAAGCGTTGAATGATGGGTTCCGTGCTTTCGGGTCAACCACTCTCCGCGACCCTCTCGCAAACCAGACGCGCCGCTTTAACCGCGCTGACCACTTTGCCGGAAAAAATGTGCAGCTCGCCCGGAGTAGGCTCCAGGACATAGAGAGTCCTACGGTCTTGCATGGGGTTATTTTCCACCACGCGGATGGTGAAGCGCGACCCGATATAGACCGCGTCCTTCGAAGCAGGCACGGCGAGAGCGGCGTCCTTGCGCATGGCGTCGTGGCGCGTGAACGAAACGGGCTCGAAGTCTGGCCGGTTCAGCAAACTGGCGTACGGTTCAGGAAACGGTTCGTCGGGGCTGGTGGTCGTCCAGTGGTTTGTATGTTTTGCCGAGCCCCAGAGCGAGCGGGCAGAACTGCCGTAAGGATCGAAAGCGGTAAAGGGCCCGTCAACAACAACCAACGAAATGCCGCGCAAGCACGGAGGAAGCTCGATAAGAATTTTCTCCGCCACTTGATACTTTGCGGCTTTGAAGAGGCCGCGGCTCGGTCCTAGCCCGTAGGTGGCCCAGACCACGAAATCGTAGTCGCCTCGCATCTCTTTGGAAAAAGGACGGCGTTCGAAAGGGATGCCCAGAGCCGCGATGCGATCCACAACCAGATTTCGCAGCACGTCCGGGTCGTAAATGTGTTCGGCAACGGCGTAGCACTTGTCGATGAAGCTGAAATCCATCCACTCCGGCTGGCACGGGGTGAAAGGCACGGAAAATTGCGTCATCACCTGTTCAAACAGTTCTGGCGGTGTTACAGAACCTTCTTTTGGAATCGCGTAAAAGTGGCGGCTGTTGCGCACGATCGCCGGCGCAAATGTTTCCTGAAATTCCGCGCGCGCTTCCAATGTTTCGCTGATGGTTTCCGGGCTTCGCGGGTAGTGGTAGCCGGAATGAATGCGGTACTGATTGATGGAGGACGCGGCGCAGAGGATGCCAAGGGGGTCGAACAAATGAACCTCGTGGCCATGCTCCTTCAGACGAATAGCGATCGTTGCTCCATAGATTCCGGCCCCGGCGACCGCGACTTTCGCGCTCATAGATTGCGGAAGTTCCTCACCTGCTCTACCCCCGCTCTTTTCAGCGGGATGGGTCCTGCGCCCCAACCGGATCAGCGGGGACCAGCATTCCTTTTTTGATGAAGTAGTTCACACCCCGCCAGCGGATGGTCCTGCGCGCGAAGCTGGCTATCCAGATCAGAAAAGCCAGGAGGTCCCACAAAGGAACCAAAGGCATCTTTTTCCAGATGCCTTTTTGCTTCATCCCCCAAATGCCCATCAACCAGGTCATCGCGCAGCGCAGCACCGCGTAGGTTCCGAGATAGCCAAGCGCGACTGCGGCGGTAGGATGCACGGCAACCGCAACCAGCGACCAGGGCAACGACCAGGTGAAAATCAAGCCCAGATGGCCCCACGGGCGAAACATCCGCATGACGGTCATCCAACGCACACGCTTGTAGAGCAGATCCCGAAAGGACTGAAAATCGGCTACGGTTTGTACTACGTAGGGCAGCAGCTCGACTCTCAAGCCTTGTTCCGCGACCAGGCGGCCCGCCAGGAGATCGTCCGCGGGCCGATTCTCGATAAACTGATACCCGCCGAAACCCGCATTGCTTTTGCGGGTCATCACAATGGTTTGCCCGAAGGTGAATTTGATTCCATCGAGAAGCCAGGCCACCATGATGCCCGGAAAAAAGTCCGAGATCATTCCAACGGTCTGAAGCTCGTGAATGAATTTTGTTTCTTCCGTGGAGGCGTAGAGACAGGTTGCGGCTCCGACCGCCGGATCGCGGAAGGGTGCGGCTACAGTTCGCAGATAGTCGGGCTTAACGCGGATGTCACCATCGGTAATAACGAGCAGGTCGTACTGCGCCTCATTCACCAAGCGCACCAGCCGGGCCACTTTGTCGTTGACCGCCTTCCGGCCCGAGCCGAACAGCAAGCGAATCTGCCGCTGCGGAAAATCGCGACTCAGCTTTTCCAGAATTGGCAATGCTGGGTCCTCCTCATCGACACAGAAAAGGATTTCGTACTCCGGATAATCCTGGCGGCAAAAGCTCGCGTAGTTTTCGTAGGCATCGTCGTCCAGACCCTTAATGGGCTTCAAGCAACTGATCGGCGGGGTGGAGCCGGAATTCGCTCCCGCATTTTTCCTTCCCGAGGAAAAAAAGCGCACCGTGCTGAACAAAACGAGAGAACAATAGATGAAGGGTATGGCGGCGATTCCAAGGACTATGTATTCCGCAACCGTCAGAATCTTAGCACCTCTCGAATGTCGACTTTGCTGTCCTGCCTTGCACCGGAAGACAGGGGGGAAAAGCCTCGGAAAGCACATACAAGCGGGTAAGCACAATCATCGCCCGAACGCCGCCGCGTTATCCGATACTTCGAGTGGAGTCATCCTCTCCCAAAACTGCGCTCGCACATGACTACAAAAACTCTAACATAAAAGTCGAGGATTCAAAGTCACTCCGAATGCAGCGCGGTAAGGACGCGAGATACAAGCACTGTGGTCATCCTGATGCCTGCTTAGTTTCTGCAATGGTACCCTAGCGTTGCGCGGCGCAAGCAAAGGAAGCCAAGAAATCGATGCTCTCGCTTGCCGCGAGTTTCCACCCTGATGATGAATGACTCAAAATGCGAGCTTGCGTAACGGGAGCGACAGGCTTCATCGGTGGCCCATTGGTGCGGCGATTGCTCACTGAAGGGGCAATCGTGCGCGTTCTAGCCAGGCCTTCTGAGCGCGCGCGCAAGCTCGAGAGCGACGGGGCGCAGGTCGTGATTGGGGACTTAGGCAATTCCGAGGCGATTGCGCACGCCGTCGAGAACGCCGACGTGGTTTTTCACATCGCCGCCAAGGTCAATCCGCCGGGGACCAAGACCGAGTTCTTCGAAACGAATGTGGGCGGCACAGAACGCATTTTGAGGGCTTCACTCGAACGTGGCGCAGGAAAGGTTATCTATCTTAGTTCGATTTCTGTTTATGGCTTAGTGCGCGATGGCGAGTGCATCGACGAGAACACAGGTTACGATCCGCGTCCGGAATTCAGGGATTTTTACGCGCAATCCAAGCTCGCCGCGGATCAGCTAGCGGTTTCCTTCGCCACAAAGACAGGCTTCCCCGTTGTCATTTTGCGTCCCGGCCTCATCTATGGTTCGGGGAGACCGCTTCCTCTGGGGCTTCTCGGGTTCCGATTCGGCAAAAGCAACGTCGTGTTCGGAAAGCCGAAGTTGCATTTACCCCTGAACTACACGGAGAACCTGTTGGATGCGATGCAGATAGCCGCCAGGCTGGAGAGCCAGGGCGTGCGCCAATACATCATTCTCGACGACGATGATCTGACGCTGGGCCAATACCACGCGGTTCTCTCTGAATTTCAACAAAACCGTACCGTATACTCTCCTTCTTGGCCTCTGCGCGCCGGCGTGCCCATCGCAGAAGCTGTGCTTCGGATTCTTCCTTTGGATCGCAGCGCCGCGGCTCCTTTGCATCAGGTCAAGCGTGCGATACAGGACCGGTGGTATATCACGCGAAGAATTCGCGAAGAAACCGGCTGGATACCCCGTGTGCCATTACGCGAAGCCGTGAAGCGAACCATCGGCGTATCATCTTGACTTCAACCGCAGAATCAGATTTTGGCCCTCGAGCGGAATCCAGTATCATAAATGGTTGATGTCTTTGGGGCATTCCGCGCTTTTTCAGCCGGCAGCGAACTGCGGGTAACGGACTACAGCTGTGCAAACCAAATCTTCCAAAGGTCTCCACTTCAAGACCTATTGCATGATTCTCATCATGGTCGTCTTCGGTCCTTTGGGAAACACTTTACTTGGCAGGGGCATGAAGGGCGTGGGCTCAGCGGCTAGTTGGACTCCCTCGGACTTGCCCCAGATTTTTCATGCCGTTTTCACGGGAGGTTACATCTGGCTCGGGGTTGCATCCCTCCTCACCTTCTTTGTGGCCTATATGTTGACTCTCTCCTGGGCTGATTTCAGTTTTGTGCAGCCGGCCTCCGCGGTCTCTTACCTGATGGTCGCTGTCTTCGGTTTCTTGATCTTGAAGGAGAGGGTTACGCCCCTGCATTGGGCGGGCGTGGCTGTCATTTGCCTCGGCGTTCTCTTCGTCGGCAACACTCCTCCTCGCACAACGGGGGCCAGGTAACCATGCGCGAGGTCCTTTTCTTCTGCTTCGTCGTTATCTCTGGGACTGGCGGGGAGCTTTGTGTAACGCGCGCAATGAAGCAGATAGGCGAAGTGCATGATTTTCGCCCCCATGCAATTGCCCGGGTGATTTTTCGCGCCATGAGAGTCACGTGGATGTGGATGGGCATTGGCATGATGGCGCTGGCTTTTTTCTCCCTCCTGGCTATGCTGTCCATCGAGAATGTCAGCTTTGTGGTACCCATCACCGCGCTCAGCTATGCGGCCGGTGCCTTGGGAGGGGCTTTTTTCCTCGGAGAACGCGTTACTCGGCGACGCTGGGCCGGGGTGCTCCTGGTTTGCATTGGCGTGACGCTGGTTTGGCTCGGCAAACGCTGAGTCCGCAAGAACCGCCTGGCACAGATTCCTGCGCAAAAAAAACTTCCGGCGTCGAACAACTTCCCGCTCGCGAGACAGGATTGTCTGGCGCGGCCTCCGATACCGCGTTCGCAAGGGTTTGTTGGTCCCCGGCGAGAACGAGAGGGGGGCCAGCTAGAACCGCTGACGCGAAGTGAATGCGCAATTGCGTGTTTCAGCCTGACCTGCGCACGGCGCGCCATTTCTTGATGGAATAGGCCGCAATCTGCTTGTTATTTACCTGTTCCGGTGGAAACGCGCCGCCAAATTCCCCATCCCGACGCTTTGTGGCAAGCTGTTACCGTACATTAAGCGAAGTTGCATTCCAAACGCCGCTGCCGGCGAGAAGAGTCTTCCGGCATGACCCAGTTTCATTCAGCATGGCGCGATGCGTTGCTGCTTCTGGCAGCCGCGCCACTTGTGTACTATGCCGCCGCCACCTTTGCCGCGCTCCGTTTCTTCCGCCGCGAACGCGGGCGCAAACTCCCAAGGTACACTCCCCCTGTCAGCCTGCTCAAGCCCGTCCGCGGAACGGATTTTGCTTCCTATGAAAATTTCGCCAGTTTCTGCCTCCAGGATTATCCCGACTACGAAATCCTTTTTGCCGTCAACGACGCCTCGGATGAAACTGTTCCTCTAATCCATCGCCTCATAGCCCAATTCCCCGCCCGACCAATTCGGCTCCTAATCGGCGCCGATTATCTTGGCGCCAACCGCAAGGTCAACAAGCTCGCGCGTCTCGCTCGCGAAGCTCGCCACGAAATCCTCGTGCTAACCGACGGCGACGTGCGCGTCGGGCCAAACTACCTGCGGGAAGTGGTCGCTCCCTTTGCGAACGAAAGCACGGGCGCAGTCACCTCTTTCTACCGGGGCATCGCCGAAGAAAATCTGGGGGCCGAGCTCGAAGCCATCGGTGCCTCCAGTGATTTTTTCGCCGGCGTCCTCATGGCCGAATGGACCGAAGGCATGAGCTTTGCTCTCGGCGCTTCCATCGTGACGACCAAGCGCTGGCTCTCCAAAATCGGCGGCTTCGAAGCTATCGCCGGAATGCACTCGGACGATTACGAACTCGGCCATCGCATTGCCGAAGCCGGCGGCCAGGTGCTCCTCTCCCGCGAACCCGTTTGGACTATGTATCCCGCGCAATCCGCCAAAAGCTTTTGGGAGCACCAGGTTCGTTGGGCCCGCACCGTCCGTTTGTGCCGCCCGCTTTCTTTTCTCGGCTTGTTTTTCACTCACGGGCTTCCCTGGGCTGTGCTCGGCGCGATTCTCGCACCCACAAAATGGATCGCTGTTGCATACTTGCTCGGGTATGTGATCTTGCGTCTTGTCATGGCCTGGACCGTTGGCGTCTGGGGTGTCCGCGACGAAATCCTCCGGCGCAAACTCTGGCTGGTGCCCCTTCGCGACGCCATCTATTTCGCTGTCTGGCTCGCCAGCTTCGCCTCGAACCGCATCTCCTGGGGCGGCGAGGAATACACCATGCATGCCGGTCGTCTGGTGCCGCTGGCCGGCTCCGAAGCCCCAGACTCAAACCCTCCAAGCCCCGCTCGCGGTTGACGCTCGTTCAATTCCCGATTAAATTAGATAATAGAATCGTGGTCGTCCCGATCCGCGGGAACGCGCCGCGGTTCCTTTTTGTTCCTCCCGTCAGCTGGGAGATCGTCCAATTGGTAGGACTCCAGACTCTGGATCTGGCTATCCTGGTTCGAGTCCAGGTCTCCCAGCCAATCATCTCTATCGAGCGTGCAATTCAACACACACGGACTTGCTTCGCATGAGGTTCCCATGGTCATCGTGATTATGGGCACCACCGGCGCAGGCAAAACCACCATCGGCAAACTCCTCGCCACACAACTTGCCTGGGAGTTCGTCGACGCCGATGACTTCCATCCGTCCGCAAACGTGGAGAAAATGACGCGCGGAATTCCTCTCACCGACGCAGACCGCGCACCCTGGCTCGATTCACTCCACTACAAAATCGTCATTTGGCTCGCGCGAAAACAAAATGTCGTTCTGGCCTGTTCCGCACTGAAGCAAGCCTACCGGGACATGCTTTTGGTCGGCCCTGAAGTAAAACTCGTCTATCTAAAAGGCAGCCAGAACTTGTTGCGCAAGCGCCTGGTTGCCCGCAAAGGCCATTTTGCCGGCGAATCGCTTCTCGCCAGCCAATTTGCGGATCTCCAGGAACCTACTGATGCCGTCACCGTGGACGCGGGCCAATGGCCCAAAGAAATTGTTGCGGAGATCCGTCGCCAACTCAGCCTGAATTGAATCCGCAGCCCCGAGGCTAGGCGTACTTAGAAACAGCGCTCACCCACTATTCGGGTGTGCATACCGCTGCGAAAAGCTCAAGGGGTGCGCCCGACGTAGGAACGTGTCGATGTTAAGCATCGATCCAACGGCCAGTCAGTTTTGTTTCCTCACTGCTTCGTCGCGGATGTCTTGTCGGATAGCACCCACAATTCAGGATCCAGCTCCACTTTCTCTGGCTTTTCAGGTAATTTCAGTTTGGCTAGCGTTTTCGCTCCGTGCGCCGCTATCGTTCCTCGGGCTAGCCTTCCCCCTGGAAAGTGAATCACCAGTGGCAAGGGCATGAACCATTGCTCTGAGTCTGGCACGCCGTCTTGAAATAGTGTGCCCTCAAGCATCGCCCCGCCCCCCGGTACATCCTCGACGTGGTACTCGAGCCGGTATGACGGAAAGTAACTCTGCATAACCCACTGGCGAAGGAACCAGTTAAGATTTTTGTAGCCATATTTTTGCCCAAGCGGGGTCTTCTGCGCGCGCTCGCCGGCAAGGGCAAAAAAATCCTCCGTACTTGCCATTCCATTCTTATGTTCCTGCACAAACTCGCTCATCATATCGAAGAAAAGCTTGTCGTCGCCGGTTTGCGTGTCCATGAACAAAAAGTGCAGCATCCGTAGGACAAGCGAACCTTTTCCGTAAGTCAATGCGGTGTAGGCGCCAAAAGTCTCCCTCGAATTCAAGCGGTGTCCCATGATGAGCGGTCCAACGTCGATCAGCCGACCCTGTCCAATCCCGGTCAAATTTCGTGGAGGATTTTTCAGGTTGTCGCGGGCTCGCTTGATCAGCTCTTTTTCAGAGGAAGTCTTGTCCCTCTTTTGCGTGTAAAGCAAGCCGGAATAGTCAGCAAAACCTTCGCTGAGCCACTGGTCGCGATAGGAGCGCCACAGCACGAGGTCCCCCCACCATTGGTGCGAAGTTTCATGCGAGACGAAGGAATAAGTGTATTTGTCCGCGCGATCCGTCTTGGGGATCATGATCGTCGTTGGGAATCCCTGCCCATAAGCAAAAGGGTGATACACGCCACGGAATACCGTGTAGGGATAGTCCCCAAAGAGTGCGCTAAAGTAGCGAACGGCATTGCTCATTTCCGCAAGGACGAAATCCTCCTTGATAGCCCCGACTCCGGACGGCAATGAATAGAATTCCAGTGGGAGTGTGGTACCCGATTCCAACTTCGCGCTGTCTTTGTGAATTTCGTAGTCGCCCACAGCAAACGTGACGAAGGCGACAGGTTGGTCCAGGCGAAATTCCGTCCGGATGTCGTCCTTTGTGCCCGCGGGCGTGTCGCCAACCAGAACGCCCATCGTGACCGCTTTATCGTGCCTACGATGCACTATCACCACGTCGAACGTGGAGCGTGACAAGTATCCATGGCGCGGATACCAACTCGTTGTACTGCGAGGGAAATAGACACCCTGCTCGTTGTCTGGATTGAGCATGAAATCGCCGCGAAGGGCAATCTCCAGCGTGACGCTCTGGCCTTTCTTCAGGGGCGCAGGCAACGCGACGCTGAAGCCACTTTCCCATTGCTCTTGAAAGTATTCGATCGGCGTCCCGTCCGCCAACTTTGCGCTTTGTACAAACAGCTGCTTCTTTCGCCGCTCGTCGTCATGGCTTGTCAGATCTTCTCCCAAGGAAAAAGGGATGAACTGAATACCGTCGCTCAGCGAGGTGCAGTTCATTCTCGCGACCAAGCTCATAGTCTTCTTTGGCTCGCGCAAGTCTAGTTCCAGATAGTAATTCGGCGTGTCCACCAGATTGAACATGTTTGAATACGTCGCCTTGCCGGACTCGTAGTCGGCCTTGGAATAAAAGGCCAGCCAAACATCGCTTGAGTAGATGTCGGAATCATAGGCAAAGATGAGGCCCTTCTCGCCAGCATTGATTTCGAAATTGGCGACGGGCACGCGCGTCTGAGGATCGAACAGCAATGAAAAACGGCGCCGTTTTCCTCCATCGAATTGGGAAAAGAAAATCCCAGAGCTCTCTCCATCGAGAATGGATTCCAAAGTTCTGGAGGCAAGATTGAGCCCATTTTCCTCTAGCAGTGACTTGAGTAATTCCGTGGCGAGATGCTGTGCTTGTGGTGGAATCGCGGCGCCCGGTTTGGCACTCTTTCCGATGACGTCGTACGTATCATCCGTGAACTGGAGGACCGCGGTTTTGAAGTCTGACGAAACATCGTCCGCCTTCAACAGTCGGCGGACATTACCGCGTTCTGCCTCGTTGGCTGGAACGTCCGAATGGAAGTTGCCCGTTCCCATAAACACCGCTCCGCGAACCTTGCCCGCCACAGGAGCGGCAAAGTAAAAAGTGCCTTGGACAAAGGTGATTGTCACGCGATCGCGCTGCAGGACAAGGTTTTCTGCCGTCGCTGAATCTGGACCGAGCGAAAATGCTCGCAATTGCGAGTAAAGGTCGTGTGATCGCCAGGCCTGTGCACCCTGTGTCTGACCGGCGGAGGATGCCGGAACAACCAGACCCTGGAACGAGATGATAGCCACTACTTGCGCGAGACACGCCAGGACACGTTGATGACTACGCAGGCTGTTTGTCCTTCCTTGCAGTCTCGACATGGCCTTGTTTCTACCGGATAGGTACAGCTTGGTCAAGTATAAAAAGAGGTTGAGGGTGGGGCCAGCTCATCCGCAAAAATCTGCGTAGGCTCTATTCCAGCGTGAACGCCACAAACATTAGCCGCTGGTCGCGCTGAATCTGTAGCGCCACCGGAGATCCCGGGGGCAACGCTTTCAGCGCGTTGCGCAAGCGCTCCAGGGTAGTCATCGGCTCTCCATTGAGCGTTCGAATCACATCCCCTGCGGTCAGCGGTACTTCAATGCCAGAGCCTGCCGCCCGTGCTGCTACGATGATGCCGAAAGGATCGCGCAGCTCCGGCGCCATCGCCGCAATCTTTTTGTCGATTTCTATCCCAACGATTCCTAGCGCCGGCACCATATTTTTGTCAGGGTCTGCCAGCGCCGTGATCTTATCCATGTCGCGCGGCGGCTCCATCACCGGCACATCGAATGCCAGCGCCGCCTTTCCTCGCAGCACATCGACGTGCACTTTCTCCCCGTACTCGCGGAACATCAAATGGAACGCAACATACGGAAGACTCGC
>OCOJ01038612.1_pt2 | contig 18220 bp, 12 predicted proteins | sample 1539251 | NCBI WGS metagenome assembly OCOJ01 (sample SAMN01911457, study PRJEB22624) | soil metagenome | biome: Soil | place: Malaysia | collected 2012-04-30 | depth RA_metagenome m | reverse complement strand
CTGCTGCTCCGCTCAGCATGACAGGCGCGATGCTTCACGCGAGAATTACTTGTGGCGGGGCTTTAGTTTGTATCTCGCGGTGGGTAAAGTGAGAAGCGGGTAGGGATGCTTCGACTGCGCTCAGCATGACAAACGGTAGAGCACTTTATGGAAAGAGGGGCCTCAACTCCCTACAAACCGTGCATACAGACTGCGCGCGACGGCCGTATCGCTGGTGCCTTTGATGATTGCCCGGCCGTCGGGAAAGAGTGTGATTTCATAGGGTTCGCGCCAGAACTTCAACACGAACTCGTTCGAACGAACCACACCGTGAGGCTGCAGCCTGCTCTCCATCTCGGCAAAGTCGATAGGTCGTTGCCGCTCATGAATTTGCACGGAATTCCTGCCGCACAGCGTGATGTGAGGGCGTCCCTCGCCCGCTAAGTGAATGAAATCGCGCTCGCCGCACGCCCGGCAACCGGTTCGCGGTTTCGCGGCGTCGATTTCGGCATGCTCATTCGTCCAAACATCGAACGACACGAGCGTTTGCCTCAGCTGAGGAGCGTCCGCGCCGCCGACCAGCAGCTTGAGCGCCTCGGTCGCCGCAATCGAAGCCACCAGGTTCACCGCCGAGTTCAGAATCCCCGAAGTCTCGCAAGTTTCGACCATGCCCCGCGGAGAATCCGGGAAGATGCACGCCAAGCAGGCGGTCTTTCCCGGCAGCACATTCAGGGTCAGCCCGTAGCTACCCACCGCGGCCGAATAGATCCACGGAAGCGAGTGCTTGACCGCGTAGTCGTTGATCAGGTAGCGGGTCTCGAAGTTGTCGGTTCCATCGAGAATCAGCTCGATTCCCTCAAGTAACGCTTCGATGTTGCTGGGAACCAGATCTTCGGCCTTCGGATCGGCCACGACCTGCGAATTGAAACTCGCGATCTTGCGCGCCGCGGCGATCGCTTTGGGAAGCGACTCCGCCGCGTCCTGTTCGTCGAACAACGACTGCCGCTGCAGATTGCTGGTCTCGACGTAGTCGCGGTCGATGATGCGCAGCGTGCCCACGCCGGCGCGCCCCAGCAGGCCCGCCAGCGCCGAACCGGTGGCGCCGCAGCCCACGATGGCCACGCGGGCGGCCGCGAGTCGACGCTGGCCCTCGGCGCCGATGCCGCGGAACAGAATCTGCCGCGAATAACGGTCGTCTTTCTGAACCCCGCTCGACGTCACATTCGAGGTCCCCGCGTTCAGTGCAGCGCTTGACACAGCGGTCGACGCATCTCTTTGGACCGGATTCTGCAGCTCCGCGAGTTCCGTCTTCGGATCGAAAGAGGTCACCACATTAGCCACCGAGTGCGGCGTCACAAACCATTATTATAAGTGTTGGGCCGCGTGTGGCTCGATGGCGATGGCGCGCGGTAGAGACTCGATGGAGCGCTGAGGCTCTTCATACGCAGCCTTCTAGGCGCTGGTTTGCCGCGAAGGTTGGAAAGAGACTTGACCGCAAAGAACGCTAAAGATTCGCAAAAAACGCGTAAACAAGTCCTGGTTCCGAGGAAGCTGAGCCACTGCCTCGCGCACAATTGCGCGGAACCAACCCGGCGGGCACACTCCGTACAACAGCAATCAAGTGTTTTCTATCGAACTCCATAGCGCCCGGCACAAAGGACAATTCTCGCTGAGACAGTACGCGCCATTCGTGATCGTGATGCTTTTGCTGACCCTGCCTGCGCAGGGCAGAGCGACGGCGAGTCCGTCGCCCCAGAACGTGAGCAGCGCTTCAGCGCCCCAATCCGCGGAGCAAGGGCAAGAGCTGCCTTCTCCGTCCACCGCGATGTCCGAGTTCGAAGGCAGGATCGTACAGTCGATTCAGCTTCCCGGCGTTCCCGACCACGACCGCGAACATCTCGTGGCATTGCTCGAGCAGAAGGCCGGCCAGCCGCTTAATCGTGACCAGGTCCGGGACAGCATTCGCACCCTCTATTCCACGGGACGCTTCGCCGACATTCAGGCTGAGGTCGCGCCCACCGGCGATGGCGTGATTCTGACCTTCGCCACGTCCGCGAATTTCTTCATTGGCGCGGTTGATGTCGAAGGCGCACCCGCCCGTCCGAACGCCAACCAGATCATCAACGCGTCCAAGTTTCAGCTGGGAGAATTGCACACCATCGACCGGCTTGACCGCGCCCTGCAGAGCATCCGCCAGCTCATGCAGGAAAACGGCTACTATCGGGCGCGAGTCACGGCCGAAAGCACCTCAAACCCTGCCACGCAGCAGGTCGATGTGCTGTTCCACATCACTGCCGGCGAGCGCGCGCACGTCGGCGAAGTCAGCGTGACCGGAACCAGTGGCCTCTCCGAGCAACAGGTGCGGGACATCGCCCACATGCAGCCGGGCGACAGCGTGACCGCTTCGCGCGTGACCGATGCGCTGCAGCGCCTGCGGAAAAAATTTCAGAAGCAGAACCGCGTGCTGGCCCAGGTTTCTATCGCCCAACAGGAATATCGTCCTGAGTCCAATGCGGTGGACTACACCTTCCAGATCGACCCGGGGCCGGTAGTAGTCATTTACGCCCAGGGTTTTCATATCAGCCGCCGCGAGCTGAAAAAGAAAATCCCCGTCTACGAAGAAAATGCCCTGGACGACGATTTGCTCAACGAAGGCAAGCGCAACCTGCTCGACTACCTGCAGACTCGTGGCCGCTTCGATGCGAAGGTTGACATCCGCAAGGAGAGCGATGCCAAGACCATGCGGGTCATCTACGGGATCGATCCCGGCCCGGTGCACACTCTGGCCCTCATCGACATCACCGGCATTACGGCTCAGAGCTACTTCCGCATGGAGGAAATTCGCTCTCGGCTGCAGATTCAGGCGGCGACCCGGTTCATCTCCCACGGACGCTACAGCGAAGTTCTGCTCAAGAGTGACGTAGCAACCCTCGAAGCCCTGTACCGTTCCAACGGTTTCCGCCAGGCGAGGATTGAAACCAAAGTGGACGACGACTACCAAGGGGTCGAGAACCGGTTAGCGGTGCACTTGCACATCGACGAAGGACCGCAGACGCGCGTGGGCGCGTTCCAGATCACGGGGAACCAGAAGATTCCAACGTCCGACTTTCCCCCGCTGGAGACTGAATCCGGACAGCCTTACTCGGAGGACAGACTGGCGTCGGACCGGGAGGCGATTCTCAATTATTACTTCAATAATGGCTTTCCCAATGCCACGCTGGATATCTCCAGCACACCCTCTGCGACCCAACCCAACCGCGAGGACGTGACTTATGCCATCAAGGAGGGCGAGCGCTTCACGGTGAATGAAGTGATGGTTGGCGGACTCGATCACACCCGTGACTACGTGGTGCAACGGGAACTTCAAGTGCATGCCGGGGAACCGCTCAGCCAGCAGGGCATGCTGCAAACCCAGACCAAACTCTACGACCTGGGAATCTTCAGTCAGGTCGATACGGGAGTGCAGAATCCGCAGGGAAGCGACCCGGAGAAGAACGTTCTGATTCAAGCTCGCGAAGCCAAACGCTACACCTTCACTTACGGAGGCGGTCTCGAATTCCAAACGGGACTACCATCGGGACCCACTGCGCCCAAGGGCGCAACCGGAGTGAGCCCGCGGGTCGGTTTCGACGTGACCCGGCTCAACATGGCTGGCCGCAACCAGACTCTCACCTTCCAGTCTCACGTGGGCCGTTTGCAGCAGCGCGGACTGGTCAGTTACGAAATTCCGAAGCTATTGGACAGCGAAAAGTTCAAGCTGATTTTTACAACGTTTTACGACAAGAGCCTTGATGTCAACACCTTCACCTCCCAGCGTCTGGAAGGCAAGGTGGACCTACGGCAACAGATCAGCAAGCCCAGTTCGATCACTTATCGCTTCGATTACCGCCGGGTCAAGGCCAGCAATTTCGCTACGGACTTCACGCCGGCCGAAGTGCCGCTGCTGTCTGCGCCAGCGCGAGTGGGAGGGCCGGGCTTCACCTTCATCCGCGACAAACGCGACAACCCGCTGGAGAGCACCAGAGGAAACTATTTCACGCTGGATGCATTCGCCGCGTCGGGTTACTTCGGTTCCGAAGCCGACTTCGGCCGGATCCTGGCACAAAACTCCACGTACCAGGCTTTCGGCGGCGCTGGGAAAGCGGGACACCAGTTTGTGTTTGCCCGGTCGACCACCATTGGATTGGAGCAGCCGGTAAGGGGCAGCCGGGTGCTGGCCCCGGGGGCCTGCGCCGCGACGCCCACCAATGCCAATCCCTGCGCCGGGATTTCGATCATTCCGCTGCCGGAACTCTTTTTCGCGGGCGGCGGCAACTCCCATCGCGGATTCGGGTTGAATCAGGCAGGACCTCGCGACCCGGACTCGGGTTTCCCCGTCGGCGGTACGGCGCTGTTCGTGAACAGTCTCGAATTGCGGTTCCCTCCCGTGAGCCTGCCGTACTTTGGGGGAGGCTTCGGCTTTGCGATTTTTCATGATATGGGCAACGTGTTCCTTGCGCCACACGACGAACTCAAGGGGCTGCTGCGCTGGCACCAGCCGACGCTGCCAACTTGTCCGGTGACCGCCACGAATTCCGGTTGCCTCAACGGCTTCGACAACTCCGGCTTCGACTACACGTCACACGCGGTCGGAGTGGGGGTACGCTATAAGACACCGATTGGTCCGTTGCGCTTTGACTTCGGGTACAATATAAATCCAACGGCCTATCTGCAATCCTTCCCTGGGCAGACAAATTTGGTGCCGCAACAACTCCGGCACTTCAACGTGTTCTTCAGCATAGGCCAACCATTCTAATGAGAAACTGCACGCCGAAAACGATTGCCCTGCTTGCGCTCGCAGTCCTGGTACCGGTGCTTTCACTGCCCCCTGGTTCCTGCGCGCAGGTCATCGACCGCATTGTGGNCCAAGGTCAATGGCCGCATCATCCTGCAGTCCGATTGGGATGAGGCTCTCAGCTACGAGGCCCTGCTCAATGGGCGCCCGCTCGACCAGTTCACGAGCGACGACCGGCGCGCAGTCCTGGACCGGCTCATCGACCAGGAACTGCTGCGGGAGCAGATGAAGGGGGGCGACTTCCAGCATGCCTCCAGCGCCGAGGCCGGGGCCCGCGTTGCCGAGGCCCGCAAGCAGTACCCCGAGGCCGCCACCGACGCCGGATGGCAAGCTCTGCTTGCCAGGTTCCGCCTGACGGAGAAAGATCTGCTGGAGCACGTGCAGCAGCAAGCGGATCTGATGCGGCTGGTTGATGCCCGCCTGCGCCCCAGCGTGCAGATTGATTCGAAAAGTATCGAAGCTTACTATCGCGAGAAATTTGTTCCTCAACTGAAGCAATCGGGGGCGACCGAAGTTCCGCTGGCCGAGGTTTCGGCCAAGATTCGCGAGCTGCTCACCGAGCAGAAAGTCAGCGAACTGCTGGTCAGCTGGCTGCAGACGTTACGCTCGGAGAGCGATGTCCGCATTCCAGGCGAGCCTGCGTCCGCCGCCGAGGGAGTCCAGACGCCGTGACGGATCTCGCCACCAGGCCGCGGCGCCGCCGATGGTGGAAATACCTGCTGACCCTTATCGTCGCCGGCATCGTCTGTTTGCTCGCTGGTTTGTGGTACGTGACCACTGAGTCTTTCCAGAATCTGGTCCGCCGCCGCATCGTGGCGGAAGTGGAGCGCATCACCGGCGGCCGCGCTGAAGTCGGCAGCTTTCACCTGGTCCCGTTCCGAGCGCTGGTCGAAGTGCGCGACTTCACGGTGCATGGTCGCGAGGCTACAAGTGACGTTCCTCTGGCGCACGCCGATCGCCTCATTGCCCGAGTCAAGTTCACCTCCTTGCTGCGCACTGAGTTCGGATTCCACGAAGTGTCAGTCGAGCGGCCTGTCATCCACGTCGAGTTTTACCCCGATGGCACCACCAACGTGCCTTCCCCAGCGGTGCAGCGCAAATCCGACAAGACTCCGGTGGAACAGCTTTTTGCGCTGTCCATAGACCATCTCGCCGTCCAGGGCGGCGAACTGCTGTGGGTCGACCAGAAGATTCCGCTCGAGTTCGCCGTCCACGACACCGGCTTACAGATGGATTACTCCTTCCTGCGTGGCCGTTACGAGAGCCGCCTCGTCCTGGGCAAGGTGGATACAAAGTTTGATGACTGCCGGCCCTTTTCTTGGATGACCGACGCCGAGTTGAGCCTGGGATCGAGTTTCGTCGACATCCGATCATTGAAGCTGAATTCCGGACATTCGCACCTCGAAGCCAGCGGCCGCGTGAGCGATTTCCGCAATCCGCACATTGACGCCACTTACGATGCCCACCTCGATTTGGGCGAGGTGGCCTCGATCACTCGCCGTCGCGATCTGAGCGAAGGAGTCGTGGAATTCAAAGGAACGGGAAGCTGGTCGCTGGATCAGTTCGCGGCGTCTGGTTCCGTTGCCTTTCGCGATCTCGCGTGGCAAAACGATCAGGTTGCCTTTAAGAAAGCCAGCGCTACCGCCGACTACTCGATCACGGACCAGCAGTTGAAACTCTCGAAAGTGCAGGCAAAACTGCTGGGCGGAAGTATCGTGGGCGACGCGCAGATCGACAATTGGCTGCATAGCATCCCGCCGCCGAAGGAGGAAGAAGTAGCCGTTATCACTGCAGCTCGTCCTTCCAAAGCGCAGCCCAGGCAGAAAGGGGAAAAAGAAAAGCTCCCCGGTGTGCAGACAGGAACGGTTCACCTTCGCCTACGTGATTTTTCGGACCAGGAAATCACGGCGGCGCTGAACTCACCCGTGCACCCGCTCGGCCGGTTTCATCCAGTCGGACTGGCGGCTGGCACGCTTGAGGCCCGGTGGAGGGGTTCTCGGCGAAATGCCGATGTGAGCTTCGCACTCGACCTGACGCCGCCGCAGTCGTCTACCCCGGACCAACTTCCGATTACAGCGCGTGCTCAAGGAACCTACCGTGGCGCGGCCGATCAGTTAGACCTTACCCAGTTGAGCGTTTCCACTCCGGAGTCGCGGGTGCAGGCTGCCGGAACGCTTTCGGCCTCGTCCACGGTTCGGGTTTCGGTGACGACCTCGAACCTCGAGGAATGGCGCCCACTGGTGGCAGCTCTGCGCGGTCCTACCAACCTGCCATTCCGCATCAATGGCAACGCCACCTTCAACGGAGTGATTGGAGGAAAACTCTCGGCACCGACTCTGGCCGGCACGCTCGTTGCGGAAGATTTTGAATTCATGGCTCCTGCGACGTCGCGAACGCCCGCGCAGGTCGTGCACTGGGACTCGCTTTCCACCGGGGTGCAGCTTTCTTCCCGAGGGGTTTCTCTTCACAACGGCAGCCTGCGCCGGGGCAGCACCAGCGCGGACTTCGAAGTGACGGCAGCCCTGCAGCAGGGACAGTTCACCGACGACAGCCCATTCACTGCCCGCGTGAATCTGCACGACGTGGACGTAGCTTCCACGGCAGCCCTCGCCGGCTTCGATTATCCGCTGACCGGGACTATCGATCTCTCACTGCAGGCTTCGGGAACCAGGTCGCACCCGCAGGCCCAGGGACGGATTCACGCTACCGATGCTTCGGCTTATGGCGAAGAGATCGCGCAGATCGACGCAGATCTGCGAGTTGCCGACGGTCAAACCGCGCTCAACAACATACGGCTCGTCCATCAGGATGCGACCGTCACGGGCAGCGCCGCCTACAATCCCGCGACACGCTCTTACCAACTGGATCTCGTGGGGAAGAACTTCGACCTCGCGCGCATCCGCCAGATTCACTCGGACCGCCTGCTGGTTGAGGGACGCGGCGACTTCACTCTGCAGGCTTCCGGCACGGTCGATGCCCCGGCCGTGAATGCGCACGTTCACCTCAGCGATCTCACGCTCGATCGCGAACTTTCCGGCGGATTCAATTTGGACTTCCTGACGAAAGGCCGCGAGTTGCAGATTACCGGCCACTCCGAATTTCCGCACGGCACGCTCGCGGTCGACGGAACCGTTCAACTGCGCGACGATTACCCGGCCAATATCGCATTCCAAATGGATCATGTCGATCTCGATGCGCTCTGGCGCTCCTACCTGCGCGGCGAACTTACTGGACACTCGGCCGTGGCCGGAACGCTGACCATGCAAGGCCCTCTGCGGGACTACCGTCAGTGGACACTGAAAGGCAACGTCAGCGACGTCGTGTTAGAGGCAGAACACGTCCAGCTGCACAACCAGGAGCCAGTGCGCTTTACTTACAGCGGGCAGGCCCTGCACCTCGACCAGTTGCACCTGGTCGGAGAAGGCACCGATCTGAGCGCGCATGGCACGCTCAACTTCGCGGGCTCGCGCGAGCTCGATCTTGCCGCCGTCGGCCAAATCGACCTCAAGCTCCTCCGCAGCATCGATCCCGGTTACACGGCCTCGGGTGATGTGTCCATGAACATGACCGTGGGCGGTACGCTCAGCGATCCTTTCCCGCAGGGACGAATCGAGTTGTCCAACGGGGCGGTTGCCTATGTGGGCCTGCCCAGCGGTCTGAGCGAAATGAATGGATCGCTCATCTTTACCCGCGACCGCTTCCACATCGAAACCCTGACGGCTCGGACCGGCGGAGGCACGCTCGATCTCAAGGGCGACGCCAGTATGTTCAACCACCAGTTCGGCTTCAACCTGACTGCGATCGGCAAAGATGTCCGCCTGCGGTATCCGCCGGGCGTCAGTTCTACGGCCAACGCGGAAATGCACTGGTCCGGGACCAGTTCGGCTTCGACTGTGTCCGGCAACATCATGGTCACCAAGCTGGCCGTGACGCCCGACTTTGACTTCAGTTCGTACTTGGAGCGCAGCCGCCAGATCTCATCCCTCACACCGGCCACTTCGCCGCTGAACAACGTCAAGCTCGACTTACACGTCCAAACCGCGCCCGAGCTGCAGATGAAAACTGCGGTCGCCCGCCTTTCCGGCGATGCNGCCTTTCCGGCGATGCCGACTTGCGGCTGCGCGGTTCCGCCGCCCGTCCCATTGTGCTGGGACGGGCCGATGTGCTGGAGGGTGAGGCGACCTTCAACGGCACCAAGTTCCGGCTGGAGCGTGGCGACATCACGTTCGCCAATCCAGTGACCATTCAGCCCATCCTGAACCTCGAAGCCACCACGCACGTCCGCAACTACGATCTGGCCATCACCCTTACCGGCACGCCCGATCAGCCCGGCGGACTGCGCGTCGCCTATCGCTCGGAGCCGCCCCTGCCGCAATCGGACATCATCGCCCTGCTCGCTCTCGGCCGCACCAGCGAAGAATCGGAGCAACTGCAGCAGCAATCCGGCCAGACGCCGTTTACTAACGAGGCCTCGGCCATGATCATCAACCAGGCCATCAATTCCACTGTCAGCAGCCGCATGCAGAAGTTTTTCGGCGTCAGCCGCATCAAGATCGACCCCCAGGGTCTGACCACCGAAACCAACCCCACAGCCCGCGGACCGCAGGTCACCATCGAGCAGCAATTCGCCAACAACATCTCGCTGACTTACAGTACCAACGTCTCGCAGAGCTCGCAGCAGATCATTCAGGGCGAGTACTACTTCACGCGCAACATCTCGGCGGTCGGAACCCGTGACCAGAACGGCGTGGTCAGCTTTGATGTCCGCGTCCGGCGCAGGAAAAAATAGCCGCTTGACGGGCACCAGCCCGCCATTAACAATAGTGCTCCCCCGAAAACTCCAGAGGTGCCCACCATGCCCGATCCGCATCGAATCGAGCGCGAACTGCGCGAGATTTTGAGCGAGCCTCATTATTCAGCTCTGCTCAGGAAGCAAACCAACTTTGGCACCAGGCCCGTGACCGCTGCGTCGCTGGCGAAGCAAACCGTCGACCGCATCATGAGGGATTCGCCATTTGTGGGAGAGGTGACGGTGGAGGAGCTGAAAGGGGGCACCGGAATCGAGCTCTATCGGGGTTTCGACGGCATCGGCGGGTACCGTGTCGGCTTGAACTGCGCCATGACCCTGGGTGCCTTCTGGTGCGACCGGGCGCTGATCGAAAACATCTGGTCAGCCACGGCGAAGACTTCCGGCTCCGTGCGGAAACAAGCGTTCCTGGATTTTCTTCGCTCGGCGATGTTCGTTCATCCCCAATGGAACCGCCTTACCGATGTTGCCTGCATGACCATTAGTGCGGGTAACTTCGCACCCGTGGTCAAGGGCAAGGGCAACTGGCGAGCGTTACAGCCGCATCCGGGTGGGAAGCCCCAAACTCCGGTAATCCGCACTGCGGGGGACGTCATCGACCGGCTGGGATGGATGCCCATTCCCGGTCCTCATCAATACCTCGTCCCTCTCTTTAACGATATGTGGGTGAACAAAGTGCCGGAGCTGCACCCCTGCTGGCCGTTATGGTCGTGATTGTACGCCATTCGGCGCAAAGCGAGTTGAAAGAATAGACTGGGCAAGAGGACATCGGACGGCACGAATGACTCCCTCCTCCGGGGACGAGCAGTTCGGCATCCCGCGCCGACAGATGGTCGCGTCTCAGCTGCGCGGGCGCGGCATCAGCGATTTGCGCGTGCTTGACGCCATGGCGCGTGTTCCACGCCACGAATTCGTCGCGAAATCCTTTTGGGATCAGGCCTACGAGGACCACCCCCTGCCCATCGGATGCGGCCAGACGATCTCCCAGCCCTACATCGTCGCGATCATGCTGGAAGCGTTGAAGCTCACGCCGGAGGACAAGGTGCTTGAGGTGGGCACTGGATCAGGCTACGTGACGGCGCTGCTGGCTGAGCTCACCGCGAAGGTCATCTCCATCGAGCGCCACGCCACGCTGGCAAACGGCGCCGAATACATTCTCACCAACCTAGGCTACAGCAACGTGAAGATCGTTGTGGGCGACGGCAGCGCAGGATTCGCGGATGGTGCGCCCTACGACGCGATCCTTGTCTCAGCGGCGGCACCTTATCTACCCCCAGCTTTGCTGGCCCAGCTCGGCGAGGGTGGACGCATGATTATCCCTGTCGGTCCGGCGGACGGGCAGCAGCTGCAACTGATTCTGATGGAGAACGGCCAGCCCCGTATCACTTTCCTTGACCCTTGCCGCTTCGTTCCGCTGATCTCGGGCGAAGGTTGAATTTGTCCGGTGTTCGCCGGCCTTGCCCTCGTAGTGCGTCATGCTGAGCGAAGCCGTTCTTCAGGCGGAGCGAAGCATCTCGCGCGGGTTGCAACCGGGCTCGTGAACAAACGAAGACATGTCCAGGAATCTGAAGATGGATCAGGCCCGCTGCTAAAATCTTGCCGTGCCCCTGCTGCACAACTTCCGCGTCACACTGGAGATGATCAAGTGGGAGCACTCTATCTTCGCGCTCCCGTTCGCGCTCTGCGGCGCCATGCTGGCCGCCGGCGGACTTCCCACGAGGCATCAGCTTCTTTGGATCATCGTCGCTATGGTCGCGGCCCGCTCTGCCGCCATGGCTTTCAACCGGCTGGCTGACGCCACACTCGACGCCGCCAATCCGCGCACGCGCAATCGTGCAATTCCCCAGGGGCACTTGACGCCGGGATTCGTGGCCGCGTTCGTTGTTATCGCGAGCGCGGTTTTTGTTGCCGCTGCGGCCCAGCTCAACCGGCTGGCGTTGTGGCTGTCGCCGCTCGCGCTGGCCGTGCTGCTGCTCTACTCCTATACCAAGCGCTTCACGCGCTGGTCGCATCTGGTGCTGGGATTTGCTCTCGGCATGGCCCCTGCCGCTGCCTGGATCGCCGTTCGTGCCGCGCTCGACCCGCGAATCCTGTTGCTGACGGCGGCGGTGACTTTCTGGGTGGGAGGCTTCGACGTCCTCTACGCCTGCCAGGACTTCGACTTCGATCACCAGGCCGGACTCCACTCGATCCCGCGCCACGTGGGAATTCGCCGCGCCCTCTGGGTCGCGCGTGGCTTTCATTTGGTCATGCTGGCGCTGCTGGTTGCGCTGCTCTGGTCATTTGGTCTGGGCAAGCTCGCGATCGCTGGGGTGGCACTCGTAGCGGCGTTGTTGGCATATGAGCATTCTCTGGTTTCCGCCGACGACCTGAGCCGGCTGAACGCCGCCTTCTTCACGATGAATGGAGTGATCTCGGTGGTGTTCTTCGTCTTCGTGGCGGGGGACCTGTTGATCAAGTAGTGCTGTCTCGACCTGCGTCTTTTCGTCGAGAAGCGTAGTCTTGCGAGCAGTCCTGCGATATCATCACAAGAATGGCTCTTTTGCATCCCTTTCAGACCGACGATGCGCGGCTCGAGCCGATTCATGGCAGAGTTCTGGCCGGAGAGCGGCTCAATGCCGATGAGGCGCTGACCCTCTACCGCACCGGCGACATCCTGGCCCTGGGTTGGATGGCCAACCACGTCCGCGAGCGCATGCACGGCGACAAGACCTACTACAACGTCAACCGCCACATCAATCCGACGAACGTTTGCGTCGCGGCCTGCCGCCTCTGCGCCTTCGGCCGCAAGAAAGACGCGCCCGGCGCCTATACCATGGCGCTCGAGGAAGCGTTTGAGACCGCAGCTTCCGGATATTCCGAGGCCGTCACCGAGTTTCACATCGTCGGCGGACTGCATCCCGACTTGCCGTTTCAGTATTTCTTGGATCTCTGCTCAGGCCTGAAGCAGCGCTTTCCGCAGGTGCATCTCAAGGCCTTTACGATGGTCGAAGTCGCCTATCTGGCGCGCCGCGCGAAGCTCTCGATTCGCGAAACGCTCGAACAACTGAAAGCATCGGGAGTCGACTCGCTCCCCGGCGGCGGAGCCGAAATTTTTGCCGACCGCGTGCGCCACATCATCTGCGACCACAAGATTGATGGCGATCAGTGGCTCGAGACGGCGCGTATCGCTCATCAGATCGGGTTGAAGTCAAACGCCACCATGCTTTACGGCCACGTCGAAAATGACGAAGACCGCGTCGACCATTTGTTGAAGCTGCGTGCTCTGCAGGACGAAACCGGCGGCTTCCAGACCTTTATCCCGCTGGCCTTCCATCCCGACAACACACCGCTGCAGCACTTGCCGAAAACCACCGGCATGCTCGATATCAAGCAGATCGCGGTCAGCCGGCTGGTGCTCGACAACTTCGCGCACATCAAGTCCTACTGGCAGATGATGACGCCGAAGATCGCGCAAATTTCGCTGCGCTTCGGCGCCGACGATATGGACGGCACCGTGGTCGAAGAAAAGATCTATCACGACGCCGGCGCAACCACGCCGCAAGGGATGCGCCGCGAAGAGTTGGAGCGCCTGATCCGTGCCGCTGGCCGCGAGCCTATCGAGCGCGACACGCTGTACCGGCCGGTGACGAGGACGGAGACGTCGGTTACGGTAGCGGTGTGATCGATCCCCAGATGTTGGGATTCTAGCGAGCGGCCTGTTCCTGAATGGCCTTTCGCAACTCCTCCGCCGTCCCCTGCAGCAGATTCCTCAGCACCGCGACTTCCGCGATGATCCCGGTGCGCAACGCAGAGTCCACATCTGGTGCGAACAAGGGCGAGTGGTTCGAGGGCAGAGCAATGCCAGAAACCTTCGCCTCGGCAAACTTCGCAGGGTCAGCTCCGCCCAGGGTGAAATAGAGCGACGGAATCCCCTGCTCAATGAAATACGCGTAATCCTCCGACGGAGCGATGGGATCCATCGTGACCACGTTCTCCTTGCCCAGCGCTGCTTCCAGCGCGCCCCGCAGACGCTGCGCCAGCGCAGGATCGTTGTAAACAGAGTCAGTGGCCTCATAATGCTCGACCAAAGGCTCCCGCGGCGCGCCCGCGGCCTCGGCTTCCGCTTTGACGATGCGCGCAATCGCCGCCAGGACCTGCTTGCGCACGTCCTGCTTGTAAGTGCGTACTGTCAGCCCCAGCTCCGCCTGATCGGGGATGATGTTGTTCTTTGTCCCCGCTCGAATGTAGCCGACTGTGACCACAGCCATCTCTCTCGGCTTCACTTCGCGCGCGGGAATGGTCTGCAGGGCGAGAATCGTCCGGGCCGCAATCACGATCGGGTCGATCGTCGTCTGCGGCTCCGCCCCGTGGCCACCTTTTCCGTAGATCGTAATTCTCAGCGAATCCGCATTCGTGTTGTAAGTTCCCGTAGCGATCCCGACCTGTCCGGCGGGAAGCTTGTTCCCCACGTGCAATGCCACGCCTGCGTCTGGCTTTGGGAAGCGCCGAAACAGCCCGTCGTCGATCATCCTCTTCGCGCCGCTGATGGTTTCCTCCGCCGGCTGCCCGATCAGCATCAGCGTCCCGTGCCACGTGTCGCGAGTATGTGCCATGATCGCAGCCGTGCCGAGGAGCGAGGCCATGTGCAGATCGTGGCCGCAGGCATGCATGACCGGCACGTCGTGGCCTTCGTCATCCTTGGTGTGCACCTTGCTGGCATAGGGAAGGCCGGTCCTCTCCTCGACCGGAAGCGCGTCGAGTTCCGTGCGCAGCATGACCGTCGGTCCCGTCCCGTTCCTCAGTAGCGCGACTATACCGGTCCCACCGACATGCTCCGTCACGTCATAACCCAGGCTGCGCAGGCGCGACGCCAGCTTCGCGGCCGTCTGCGTCTCGTGCCCCGACAGCTCAGGATTCCGATGCAGGTCCACATAAAACGCGTGCGCCTCAAGATAGACGGTATCGATTTCCTGAGCTTTCTCCGCCGTTTGCGCACCCGCAGAAACAGCGACGGTCACCAACAGCAAGAGTTTGGTTGATTTCATGGTTCACGGATCATACCCGGCGGCGGAGCAGTCTGCAAAATGACACCGGAAGATACTGCTCGTTCTAGCCCGCACGGTTGGTGATGGTGGTCACTGACTTTTGGGCGGTTAATTTTTCGAACGTCCCGCGCCGCCGCTGAGTGGGGCGGCTCACGTTTTGTGCGCGGCGATTCCTGAATGGAACGAATGCATTTTTTCACGAGCGATTCGGCGCTTGCCTTNCTTCCCGGCGGGTGTACAATCGGCTTAGAAAGCACTTGGTTGCGCTCTTTAGTTTGCAAGGCCGAGGTGCTCATGAACGTCCACGTTAGTTACCGCCTTCATAAAACGCCCACCCTAGAAAAAGACGTCCAACATCAGATCGAGAAGCTGCGGAAGCGCCTGCAGGTGTTCCGCCCCGAACTCGTCCATCTGAAGGGCACGGTTGAGGAAAACACCACCCACGAGGGGATCAGCGTTTCGTTGAACTTGCGGCTTCCCTCCGGTCAGCTGGCGGTGCAGAAGGCTGCGTCCAGCGCCACCACGGCGGTGAAGAGCGCGTTTGAGGACCTGCTGCAGCAGGTCAACAAGCACAAAGAAGTGTTGCGCTCGTCGCACAAGTGGCATCGTGGCCGGCGCGGGGGCAGCGCTCGTGTCTCACAATCAGTGCGTGAGGTCCCGTTCGAGCAGACTTTGGCTGCGGTGCATCCGCCCACGGTTTCTCCGGAAGACGTGCGCTCCTATGTCAACGTGAATCTCGCGCGCCTCGAGCGTTTCGTGGAACGCGAAATCTACTTCCGTGAAGCGCAGGAGTTGCTGCCGCCCGATGGGGTGACCAAGGAAGAAGTCATCGACGAGACGATCGCCGCTGCCCTGACCGAAGGCCAGGAGAAACCGGAGCGTCTGGCGCTCGAACCCTGGCTCTACCGGCTGGCGCTCCGAGCGCTGGACGAACTCTCCCGGCCGGATGAGACTAACGGCGGCGCAGTTCACCTTGAGGATTCCGCCCGGCGGCCCAACGTGAAAGCCAGCGACGAGGCCGAACTGCAATTCCACCAGCCCGACGAAACCTTCACCGGAGAAACCGTCATCGCCGACGGCCGCGTATCCACGCCTGAGCAAATCATGGCTTCCGACGAGATGATGCGCCTGATCAACTCCGCCCTGCGCGATGCGGGCGCGGGACCCCGTGAAGCCTTCATCCTCTACGCCATCGAGGGTTTCGGCATCGAGGAGATTGCCGCCATTACCGGGCTGCCACCGGAAGGTGTGATCGCTTCCGTCTCGGCGGCGCGTGAGCATTTGCGCCGCTCTCCCGGTCTTGCCAAGCAGTTTGCAGGCCGCCTCACGATTCCCTCCGGCGCCGCATAAACCGATTCTCAATTTCATGTGGGGGACGACTATGACCCTGACGCGCGAACAAATCCGGGAACTGGCGGAGTTTCAGGATGCAAAGTCCTGCGCTCTGAGCTTTTATTTCCAGCCGGCCACTCCCCGCAACAAAACCCACAAGGAAGACGCCATTCTAATCAAGGATCTCGCCCGCGATGCCCTCCGCAACCTGGAGAGCAAAGACAAGAAGGATTGCGCCCGCTCCGACCTGGAGCGCATCGTGCGCCTTTCCGGAGAATTGCGCAGCAACGGCACGCACGGTAAGGCCGTTTTCGCCTGTGCCGCGCAGAATTTCTGGCGCGAGTACGATCTGCCACCGCTGCTGCCCGGGACCCAGGTGTTCATCAATCGCCATTTCCATCTCAAACCGCTGGCGCACCTGCTGGGCGCGTTCCCCCGGCTGGGCATCGTCCTGGTCGATCGCCACCGCGCCCGCGTATTCGATCTTCGCCTGGGGGAATTGACCGAGCGGGAGGGCCTGTTTCAGCACCTGTCGCGCAGGGGACGCAGCGACGGCTTCGCCGGGTATGACGGCGGCCATGCGCAGCGCCGTGTCGACGATGAAGCCCGCCAGCACTTCAAAGCCGTCGCCGAGACGGTGAAGGACGCGCTGGAGAAAGGCGTGTTCGAGAAGTGGATCCTGGGTTGTCAGGACGTGCACCGCTCGCAGCTCGAACCCCAGCTGCACCCCCATGTGAGCCAACGCCTGCTGGGACATTTCAACGCCGACCTCGGCCATATCACGAATGATGAGATCCGCACCCGCGCCGAGCACATCATGGATGAGTGGAAGAGCCGGCGCTGCCGCGAACTGGTAGCCGAGACTCTGAACCAGGCGCGCGGCCACGCCCGGGGCGTCACCGGATTGCGTCGCGTTCTGCGCTCGCTCGAACTGGGGGAAGTGCAGACACTGCTGATCGGAGAGAATTTTCTGGCCCATGCGGTCGAGTGTTCCGGCTGCGGACATCTCGATGCGCACTTGGTGAACGAATGTCCGGTCTGCGGCATGCCGACCGACGAAGTGGTCGATGTGGGTGAAGCTATTCTGCCTAGGGTCATCCACCGGGACATCGAACTTTTTTACGTCAAGGGGAATCCCGAGTTTGATAAAGTGGGCAACATTGCCGCGTTGCTGCGTTTCCGGTCGGAACAGAACTCGAACATGCGCTCGATCGAAGAGGTCTCCGCGAATCCCTCACTTACCGACCGGGCGCTCTATCCCGGGCAGCTGCGGAGGTTTGCAGGCCGTTGATTCTGTTGGACAATATCTCGAAGTTATAGCAGGCGGCGGACCGACTGGCTGCTTCCCGTCTCTGGCGCGTTCAGGGGCGTGCCTAATATGCCCGGCATTCGCATTTAGATGCGATTCTGGCCCGGTTCTCTGCCGGGGATGACCTGATGATACCTATTCCAAAGCGAAGGCCAACGGTGCGGCGTTCGCCTCTGATGTCCTTAACTCATAGATAACAAGCAGGATCGTCTTGACAGGCCAAAGAAACCCCAGGTCACAGGGTTGCTTGTGCTTCAATTTGGCGTTTCGCCAGCACCATTCGATGCTCTCGTGGAAAGATGAGCCTCACTCGCCGTCTAACATTGCCCGACCCAAAGGAAGCTTGAGCTGAGTTCGTGAAGGCCGATCTCCGCGCGTGATATGCTGTCGGGCTTCGTCGCAGTCAGGCTTTCCACACCAACTTATTTTCTTTGCATCGGCTGCTGCCGGCCCCAGGGGGAACGATGACTTTCTCGCGCCGCGAATTCGTGAAGACGTCAATTCTGGGAGCCGTGGCGAGTGGAATTGGAGCTCATGCCGGCGTGTCCGGTCCGCACGATGGAAACGGAGCGCAAGGAAGTACTGCGGGTTCCTACAAGCGGCCGATTATCGTCTGTGCCAACAACGGTTTCAACTACCTCGATGAAGCGTTCAACTTCCTGAAGANACGGCGGCGACACACTCGATGCCGCGCTCATGGTGGTCAAGGGCCCCGAGGACGATCCCAACGACACCAGCGTGGGCTTGGGCGGCTTGCCGAACGAAGAGGGCGTGGTCGAGCTGGATGCCTGCTGCATGCACGGTCCCACGCGGCGCGCGGGATCAGTCGGCGGCGTGCGCAACATCAGGAACGTGTCGCTGGTTTCAAAGGCAGTGATGGAACATACCGGCCACGTCATGCTGGTCGGCGAAGGCGCTGAGCGTTTTGCCGT
>OCOJ01032918.1_pt4 | contig 18223 bp, 23 predicted proteins | sample 1539251 | NCBI WGS metagenome assembly OCOJ01 (sample SAMN01911457, study PRJEB22624) | soil metagenome | biome: Soil | place: Malaysia | collected 2012-04-30 | depth RA_metagenome m | reverse complement strand
CTTCTTCCGCCGCGGCAACCTGATCGCCCTGCGCGAGCTGGCCCTGCGCCAGGTGGCCGAGCAGGTGGACCGCACTCTCGAGACCTACATGGAGGCGGAGGATATCCAGAAAAACTGGGCGGTGCGCGAGCGCATCGCCGTGTGCATCAGCTCGAACCCCGCGGCCCAGTACCTGATTGCGCGCTCCGCGCGCATGGCCCGGCGCCTGGATGCGGAGCTCTACGTGCTGCACGTGGCTGACCCCGAAGACGATTATCCGGAAAACCGGCGCACGCTGAACGCGAATCTCCAGTTCGCCCGCAACCTGCACGCCCAGGTGGTGCAGCTCGAAGGCCCGGACGTGGCGGAAGCGGTGATCCGCTTCGCACGCGACCGGCGCATTACACAGGTAATCTTCGGGCGGTCGGCGGTACACGGCTGGCGGAAGTGGCTGTACATCTCGGCGCTCTACAAGTTCCTGCGCGAGTCGCCGGAAGTGGACGTGCACGTGATTACCCAGGAGACGGAATAGCCGCCCGGCGGCGATGCCGCGGGCCGCTATTTGTTTGTGCGGTGCAGGATTACGCGCACTTTCTCCAGGGTGATCAGCCCGCCGGTGATCATGGCGTCGAGTTGCGGAAGAAGCCGTTCGATGCGCTCGTTGTACTCCACCACCTCGATTACGATCGGCAGGTCCTGCGACAACCGCAGAATTTTGTCCGTGTGGTAGATGCTCGAGGCTCCATACCCGCCGATGCCCCGCAGCACGGTCACCCCGCAGAACTTTTCCCGGCGCAGAAGATTTACGATGGCCTGGTGCAGCGGCTTGCCCTCGAACTTGTCCGATTCGCCGATGTGGATGCGCATCAGCGTGCGTTCCCCCTCGAATCGCTCGTGCGTCATGGGCCCTCCTAGATGCGGTTTGCAGCCTGAATCCCCAGCCAGGTCAGCACCAATCCGATCGCCACCGAGGCTAGCACGTAGGCCCCGCCCTGCAGCCATTCGCCGTCTTCAAGCATTTTTATGGTTTCCCAGCCGAAACTGGAAAAGGTGGTAAAGCCGCCGAAGAAGCCGATGGTCATGGCCACGCGCAGCTCGGGTGAGATGACCATGCGGTTCAGAGTGAGCTGCCCCAGGAATCCGAGCAGCAGACATCCTGAGAGGTTGACCGCGAGAGTCCCGGTGGGAAATACCGGTCCGGTCCGGTACTGCACGAGGCCCTGCAGTCCGTAGCGGGCCAGCGTCCCCAGGGCGCCGAAGATTGCGAGCAGCAGGATGGTCACCGTTCTCCTTTCCAGGTCCGGGCTTGGAGCGGGCCGCCCTCAGGCAGGGCCGTGACGGGGCAGCCCGTGACGCAATTCATGCGCGCCTTCCTGTGTGCTTTGAATCGTTGCCGGGGATATGACTCNCGCGACAAGATCCTTGTCAGGAGTCATCATCTGTCCCGGCAAAAGGTGGGACAGCGGTTAAAGGCGAACTCCTTCGCCTGTGAAGGCAGCATACCGCGAGGGAGCCCAAAGTCAATCGCCCCGCGGCCTGGCGCTGCGCGCCGCGTCACGGGCTTCCACCACGCGCTTCCGGAATTCACCCTGAGCGTGCTAGTCTGCGCCGGGTCCGAGGGCGGAAGAGACGTGGGAAGATCCCGCAAAGGCGCAAAGAAGCCGAACAGCGCAGAGCGCAGATCGGCCGTGGCACGGAAGCCCGGCGCAACCGGCACTGCCCCCTCCGCTCCGCCGCCCGAGCCGCGAGCCAGCCGGCCCAACATTCCCGGTTACGGTATTGCGGCTGAAAACAAAGGCCGCGGGCTGCTCCCCTGGTCCTGGGCAGAGAAGCGGCTGATGAAAAGCTGGAACTACTGGCTGGCCACGTCGCGGCCCGATGGCCGTCCTCACGTGATGCCCGTCTGGGGAGTCTGGTTCGAGGGAGCCTTCTGGTTCTCCACCGGCGAGAAGACGGTGAAAGCGCGTAACCTGGCCGCGAATCCTCGTTGTGTGGTCTGCACCGAGCGCGCCGAAGACGCCGTGGTGTTGGAGGCCATGGCCGAATGGGTCTCTCCGTCCTCCGCCCTCAAGCCGCTCTGGCAGGCGTACTACCGGAAATACAAGTGGGATGTGAAGGGCACCGGATTCTTCCGCGCGCGGCCTTCCGTGGCCTTCGGGCTAATTGAAAAGGACGAGCTCTTCACGCAAACGGCCACACGCTGGACCTTCGCCTGAGCGCAGACTCGCTCCCATCATGCGCTACAATGTTGGCGGATGAGCGCCGGCCTTCGCACCGAAGAACTGAAAAAAGTGNTACCGCAGCGCGCCCCCCCTGGCCGCGCAGCAGGGATTTGTGTTCAGCATGTCCCGCGGAGGGCGGGGAACCGGGCGGGGAGAAAAGAAAGATGCGGAAGTGACCGCGCTGGCCGGCCTTACCTTCGAGGCGCAGCCGGGAGAAATCCTCGGCCTGCTCGGCCCCAACGGCGCGGGAAAATCCACCACCGTCGGAATTCTCACCACGCGCATCCGGCCCAGCGGGGGCCGCGCCTGGGTGGGGAATTACGAGGTATGGCGCGAGACGGTGGCCGTGAAGCACCTTTTCGGCGTCGTGCCCCAGCGTCCCAACCTGGACTTCGCGCTTACCGCCCGCGAGATCCTGACTTTTCACGGGGCCTATTTCGGGCTGCCGGCGCGCGAATCCCAGCAGCGCGCCGCGGACCTGCTGGCGCGCTTTCAGCTTGCTGAGCGCGCGGACCAGATGGTCCGCGGATTTTCGGGCGGGATGATGCAGCGGCTCTCCATCGCCCGGGCACTGATGCATGACCCGGCGGTGCTCTTTCTCGATGAGCCCACTGTGGGTCTCGATCCGCAGACGCGCCTGGTGGTTTGGGACCTGATCCGGGAATACAACCGCCGTGGCAAGACCATCCTGCTGACCACCCACAACATGGATGAGGCGGACGAGCTCTGCCAGCGCATCGCCATCATCGATCACGGGCGCATGATTGCCTGCGATACCCCGGCTGCGCTCAAGGCTTCCGTCCCCGGCGGCTGGCTGATCCGGCTGCGCTTCAATCGCGCGACTCCGGACCTGGCCGGGCGCCTGCGCGCCATCGAAGGCATCCGCGAAGTCCGCCTGAGCGCCGACAGCGCGGTGGACCTCTACGCGGACCGCGGCGGCGCGTTGATACCCGCGGTGGTGAGCGCCGCCTCCGCCGCCGGCGCGGAAATTCACGACGTGCATCTTTCCGAACCCAGCCTCGAGAACCTGTTCCTGATGCACACCGGAAGGGGCCTGCGCGAATGAACTGGAAAACTTTTCTCGCGCTGCTCTCCCGCGACGCGCACGTGGCCCGGCGCAACATCCTTCCGGTGCTGGTTCAAAACCTGATTCAGCCCATGATGTTCGTGTTCGTCTTCGGACGGATCATGACCGGCAGCGGCCTGCTGCCGGTGGCCTACAAAAACATGCTGCTGCCGGGGATTATGGCCATCACCATGGTGATCTCCGGGGCCCAGGGCGTGGCCATGCCGCTGATCGCCGAGTTCCAGTTCACCAAGGAGATTGAAGACCGCTTGCTCAGCCCGATCCACATTTCCTGGATTGCCATCGAAAAGATTGTGGCCGGGATGCTCCAGGCGCTGGTGGCCGGACTGGTGGTGATTCCCGCGGGCTGGCTGCTGATGGGCAGCGGGCTGGATCTGACCGGAACGCGCCCGCTGATGCTGGTGGCCATTCTCTTTCTGGTCGCGCTGTTTTCCGCGGCCTCCGGGCTGGTGCTGGGCTGCCTGATCGGGCAGACGCAGATCGGCATGATGTTTACCCTCGTGCTCGGCCCCATGATTTTCTTCGGCTGCGCTTACTATCCCTGGAGCACGCTGGCGCGCTTTCCGGTGCTGCAAAAAGCGGTGCTGCTGAATCCGCTGGTGTACGCGAGCGAGGGCTTCCGCGCCGCCATGGTCCCCGCGATCTCGCATATGGCCCTGCCGGCGGTGCTCACCGCGCTGGTGGCGTTCGACGTCGCGCTGGTCTGGCTGGGAATCTTCAGTTTCGACCGCAAAGCCGTAGGCTAGGCAAAGCAGCCGCTGCGGAGTGCGCGGCGAGGGGCCTCACGGTACGTCCCGGAAGGCGCACTCCGTTTTGAATCCATTGAACACCTTACCGCCCAGCTCCGCATAGGGATACACGGCATAATTCACCGGATCGCCCGCCTGCTTCGGCGCCAGCTCCAGGTCGCGGCCGGTGGTGAACTGCACGCGGTTCACGTCGTGGGCCCCGAAAAAATAATCCCTCTTTTCCGGGTGCTTCCACGCTTCCGAAGCATCCACGGGAATCCACCCGTATTCCGCCACGTAGAACTCCGCCCAGCAGTGGTAGCCGCCGATGGTGCCCCCGCCGGCATCACCGGGAAGCGGAAAGCCAATCTCGAACTTCGCGGGGATTCCCGCGGCCCGCGCCATGCCGATGAACATCCCGTGAAAGTCCGTGCAGTTGCCTTTCTTCGCCGTGCAGAACCATGCCGCGTCTCCGCGGCCCCAGCCTTCGCCGGTCTTTTCGTATTTCATCGTGGCGATGACGTAGTTATAGATGGCGCGCGCCTTCTCCAGCGGAGTGGCCAGCCCCTTGGTTTGCTCCGCGGACATTTCCCCAATCACTCCGTTGAGCGGCACCAGCCGGTCCGCAGCTAAATAGCGTTTCCGCTCTGCTGGCGTTAGCGGATCCGCCGGCTGCGCCGGAGTCCCGCCCAGCTCCACGCGGTGCTCACGCCGCGTAGCCTGGATTTCCATGGTCACCACCAGGCCTTTCTGCAGGAGCGAGGCCGGGACATCGAAATACGCGTATTCGTTGTGATAGAAGTCGTCCCGGCGAAAGACGTGACCAGCCGGACTCTGGATCTCCAGCCCGGTAATCTGCTGGTAGGCATCCGAATGCGGCGCAGGGATCCACAGGTGAAGGTTTTCTTTGGCCTCTGGGATTCCAGGCACGGTGACCCGGTAAGTGAAGGAAAACCTGCGGGTGGGAATCTGGACATCGGCAGCAGGGGAGCGGCGGGAAATGCCGCGTCCCTCCGCCAGCAGGGCGATTCCCAGGGCGGGCAGCGTGATGAGCGCCGTGACCACGGCGCGGCGGATGCCTATCTTCATGGCTTGCTCCTTTTCGGACGGCAATACGGGTGCTGCAGTTCTAGTCCGCTTGGCATGTTTCCTCTCCTCGCTGGAGACCAGCCGCGGGATTGTATCGCTAAGGTGGGTGCGCGTCGACGGAAGGCAGGAAGTGTTACCGCCGGGACTGCTTCCGGGCGCCTGAGGAGTTCGCCGCTTTCTTTGGAAATCCCGCCGAGCGGTACCAGGTGACTTTTCCATCGGCCACGTTGGCAAAAAAGCGTCCGCGCGCCATGGGCGGTCCCTCCGGCACTTCGGTAAACTGCATGATCTTGGTGCCCTTGCGCGCCATCTCCGCCCAGCGCGACGCGGTGTCCGGATTCTGCTCGATGCCGCGCAGGCTGCGGCCTTCGTAGGTGAAGTCCACTTCCTTTAAGCGCCGCTGGGGCGTAGGGCGCACGCGGTACGTGCGGCCCTCAATCTCCACCTCCTCCGCGCCCTCCACCAGCGCCTGGCGCCAAATCTCCCGCAATATCTCTTCGAGCGTCATGCTTTGCCGGCCTTGGCCCGCGCTTCCAGCATCTGCCGGAAGCGCTCGCGCAATCTCTCGTTGCAGCCGGGAGCAAGCTTTTCCCGCCAGGCTTCCATGCGCTGCCCCAGGCTCTCCAGGTTGCGAAACAAATGCGGCATGCCCATGGCCTCGCGCCAGGCGGGCAGCCACGGCCGCAGGCGGTCATAGACCGCCCAGGCCTCGCCGGTGTTCTCAAAAAACATCTCGTCGTCAATCAGCCCGCGATTCACCATGCTCGCGGCCATGTCCCAGTAGCTGGTCACCATGCGGAAGCTGGTGTTTTCTTTCGAGCCCGGAGGGAATTTCGCCATCAGCTCCTGCACGGAAGATGCGATGCAGTCCTGGACAAACCAGTCGCGCGCTTGCCGCATCCGCTCTTCGCGCCGCAGCTCATAGAGCCGCAATAGCAGATTCGCCTGCTCGTGCGTCACTTGGCCCATCGATCCCTCCTCGCGGGACTTGAGAAGCCAGGTCCGGTCCCCACTCCCGGCGCTTCGGAACCCGGATTTTTCGGCCGCCGGCTGGCCCCGGCCCGGGGCGCAAGTATAACAGCGGTTCGATTCTCGCTTCGCTCCCGTCCCTGACTTGCAGAATTGCATCTCCGGGCCGCGAGGAAGAGGGCGAACGTGCTGAATCCGCGTTGCCAAGGCGCAGTTACTGTAACTGCTCAGCAATTGGAAAAGCCCGCGGCGCCGTGCGATAATAATTGCAGCGGAACCGGCCTCATCCCTTGAATCCCGGAACCAAACCGCTGGACCTGACATGATTCTTGAAGATTTGGAACATCGCTCCGAACAGCTGACGCAGCGCATTGCGGCGGTGCGGAGCTATCTTTGACCCTTCCGGAAACCGCCAGCGTTTCGAAGCCGTAGAAAAGCAAATCGCCCGCCCGGACTTCTGGCAGGACCAGGAGGCCGCGCAACGCGCCATGCAGGAGCGTAAGCGCGCCGAAACGGCCCTGCAGAATGAAGAAAAGCTCGTCCGCCTGCTGAGCGACCTGGAAGGCTATTTCCTGCTGGCGCACGAAGAAACCAACGCCACGGAGCGCGAGAAGCTGCTTGTCGAGATCGACCAGGAGCTGGCCAAGGCGGAAGCCTGGGTGGGCGAGCTGGAAACGGCCACACTGCTTTCCGGCGAGAACGACCGCCTCAACGCCATCGTCACCATCAAGCCCGGGGCCGGCGGTATCGACTCCCAGGACTGGGCGGAAATGCTCCTGCGCATGTACCTGCGCTGGGCGGAGCGCCGCGGCTTCCGCTCCTCGGTGCTGGACACCACGCCGGCGGAAGAGGCGGGCATCAAGAACGCCACGATCCTGATTGAAGGCGAAAACGCTTACGGGCTGCTCACTTCGGAAAGCGGCGTGCATCGCCTGGTGCGCATTTCGCCCTTCGACCAGCAGGCGCGGCGGCACACCTCGTTCGCTTCTGTTTTTGTGACGCCGGAAATTGATGACCGCATCGAAGTGAACGTGCGGCCGGAGGACATCCGCATCGACACCTACCGTGCCGGCGGCCACGGCGGCCAGAACGTCAACAAGGTGGAAACCGCGGTGCGCATCACCCACGCGCCCTCGGGAATCGTGGTGCAGTGCCAGAACGAACGCAGCCAGTTCAAGAACCGCGAAATCGCTATGAAGCTGCTGCGCTCGCGCCTCTACGAGCTGGAACTCGAAAAGCGCGAGGAAGAGGCCTCCAAGCTGCACGCGGAAAAGCGCGGCATCCGCTTCGGCAGCCAGATCCGTTCGTATGTCCTGCAGCCTTACCGGATGGTGAAGGACCTGCGTACCCGCGCCGAAACCGGCGACGTGAACCGCGTCCTCGACGGCGACATTGACATGTTCATCCGCGCCTTCCTGCTCGCACGCCGCACCGGCTTCGCCGAGCCCGTTGAAGCCGAGGTGGACGAGGCGTAGGGAAGCGCTCGAAGTTTTATTGGCTTTGGGTGTGGTAGGCTTTTGGTGTCGCGGCGAGGTCTAAGAGCAGTCCGTTCCATGGCGCACGATTCCATCGCGGAAAAACAAAAGGCCCACGAGCTGATTGAGCGCCTGGCGCCCAGCCAGATGCCGGTGGTTCTTCGGTTGCTTACGCTCATGCTCGATCCGGTTGCGCGGGCGATTGTCGGGGCTCCGATTGATGTTGAGCCCCTGACTCCTGAAGAAGAGCGCGCGCTTGATGAGGCGCAGAAATGGGCCGCAACGTTTCGCTCTCTCCCCCATGAAGAAGTGCTCGCCGAGCTCGGAATCACTCCTGAAGAGATCGACCGCTATAAAGAGCAAAAGTGAAGCGAATTGTCTGGACCGAACCGGCGCGGGCCGACGTCCGTTTGCTGGACAAGCCCACCGCGATGCGTGTTCTTTCTGCTTTGCACCGCTTCGCAGAGTCCGGCGCCGGAGATGTGAAGTTTCTCCAGAACAGGGAAGAGCTGCGCCTGCGTATCGGTGATATCCGCCTGTTCTTTGTCTACACGGAAGCCGAAATCATCGAGGTTCGCAAAGTGCTCCACCGGCGCGAGGCCTATCGCTAGCTGCGGTAACCGCTCGATAGCTTCTACCGCAGCAGGAACCGCCCGACCGCTTGCATGGAGAGGGACGCTCCGGCAGCCACAAACATGAGCCGCACACACAGCTTGTCATCATCGGAGACTTTCGGGTGGCCGGACAGGAACGTAAAGCAAAACAGCCCGGCGGCGAGAGCGCTCGCGGTGAACACTTCCGGCAGAGACCACCTTAGCGAATTCAGCCGCTCGCTCCAGCCAGTGAGGGCAGTAACGAAGTCTTGCGTGCGCGGATGCCACTCAAGGAAAAAGCAAAACATCATAGCCGCAGGTGAAAGCCAGATATACGCGATCAGCCATCCGCTCATCCTGGGGAACCGAAACCTCATAGCAGAACCGCCATAGTTGTTCAGAAGGCGTACCCCTTATTGCATGGGAATTTTCACACCGCGTTGCGCGGCGCAGGCGCGCGCCTCGTCGTAACCCGCGTCCACGTGGCGGGCCACGCCGATGCCGGGATCGTTGGTGAGCACGCGCTCGATGCGTGCGGCCATTTCTTTCGTCCCGTCCGCCACGGTCACCTGCCCGGCGTGCAGCGAATAGCCGATGCCCACTCCGCCGCCGTTGTGGATCGACACCCAGGATGCGCCGCTCGCCGTATTCAGCAGGGCATTCAGCAGCGGCCAGTCCGCGATGGCGTCTGAGCCGTCCTTCATGCTTTCAGTTTCGCGATAGGGGGAAGCCACCGAGCCGCAGTCCAGGTGGTCGCGGCCCATCACCACCGGCGCCTTCAGCTCGCCGCGCGCCACCAGGTCATTCAGCGCCAGGCCGAATTTGTCCCGCTCGCCATAGCCCAGCCAGCAGATGCGTGCCGGCAGGCCCTGGAATTTCACCCGCTTCTGCGCCATCTGAATCCAGCGCGCGAGCGACGCGTCCTGCGGGAATAGATCGAGCACAAGCTGGTCCGTGCGATGAATGTCCGAAGGCTCGCCGGAAAGCGCGGCCCAGCGGAACGGGCCCCGGCCTTCGCAGAACAGCGGCCGGATATAAGCGGGCACAAAACCGGGAAAAGCGTACGCGTCCTTCACACCCTGCTCGAAAGCCATCGTGCGGATGTTGTTGCCATAATCGAAAGTCACGGCGCCCAGCTTCATCAGGTCCAGCATGCCCTGCACGTGGATACCGATGGAGGCCATCGCCCGGCGGCGATAGTCCGCCGGATCGCGCCGCCGCAGCTCCGCGGCCTGCTCTACGTTGCATCCCTGCGGGATGTAGCCGTTCACGGGATCATGCGCGCTGGTCTGGTCGGTGAGCAGGTCCGGCACCACGCCGCGCCGTGCCAGCTCTGGCACCACGTTCGCGCAATTGCCCACCAGGCCGACGGACGCCGCCTCGCGCTTGCGCACCGCGTTTTTCAGGATGCGCAGCGCCTCGTCCAGATCATTCACCATCAGATCGCAGTAGCCGGTCTTCACGCGGCGCTTGATGCGTTCCGGGTCCACGTCAATCCCCAGAAACGCCGCGGCGTTCATGGTGGCGGCAAGCGGCTGCGCTCCGCCCATCCCGCCCATCCCGCCGGTCACCACCAGTTTGCCGGCCAGGTCCCCGCCAAAATGTTTGCGCGCCGCGGCGGCAAACGTCTCGTAGGTGCCCTGGAGAATCCCCTGCGTGCCGATGTAAATCCAGCTTCCCGCGGTCATCTGGCCGTACATGGTCAGCCCGGCCCGTTCCAGTTCGCCGAAGTGTTTCCAATCGCTCCAATGGCCCACGAGGTTGGCATTGGCGATGAGCACGCGCGGCGCCCAGGTGTGTGTGCGGAAGACTGCAACCGGCTTACCCGATTGCACCAGGAGCGTCTCGTCGTTTTCCAGGTCATGCAGAGACTTAACGATGGCTTCGTAGCACGCCCAGTTCCGCGCCGCTTTGCCCGTCCCGCCATAGACCACCAGGTCTTCCGGCCGCTCGGCGACTTCGGGGTCCAGGTTGTTCATCAGCATGCGCAGCGCGGCTTCCTGCTGCCAGCCCCTGCAGGAGATGGCGCTGCCGCGCGGAGCGCGTATCGCTGTGTGTGGCGGCGCGCCTGTGAGCGTAGTCATAAGGGTTGTTCCACTGACCTTGAGTGTACCCCAGCCCTTGGCAACTCGCGCAGCCGCCAGAGGTCCGCCGTAGGGGCACGGCATCGCCGTGCCCTCTTTTCTCGGCGACATCCTCAGCGCACTCGGGGGACACGCAACCAGGTTGGTCGGACCTTACACCTTGCAAGGAATCTTGTAGGCTGCAATCACCACCCAAGCCACGCGCGCCGAATCCCTGGAGTAGAATGACAACCAGTAGGGACGGCTGACCACGACAATGTAGGTTGTCTTATCGACTCGATGGCGCAATTTGTATACAACTCGGCCGGGGGCGCTTCGCTCTTCCTTTAGGGCAGTTACCGCCATTCGATCTATGCCAGCTGTCTTGATGAGAAAATCCTCGGCAACGCCCCGTGGATCCTTAAAAGCCGACTCCTGACCGTTCTGCTCAGCGCGATTTTGGGCCGACATGTTTTCTGCGTACGGTTCAATGGGGACCAAATCTTGATACCCACACTTCGCTTCCTTTTCAGCAGGCTGGTCTGGAGAGGCTCGGTAGTCCAGATCGTCGCGCTCGCGGGAGTCAACACTTTCAATCTGTTGAATGGCCAAGAGACTGCAACACCCCATGTGCCCGTAGCCACCCCAAGTATCTGGATGTATTAGCCTGTCTTTCCTCCCGGCAAAAAAGCGTCCCACGATTCTGGCGTGGACCATTGAGTCCGGAGGGATGTGGATCAGCCGGTCGAACTCGCGGAACGTATCGTCTTCGACCAGTGGGATTTCGATGTCTTCCACGCGTAGTACCTCCGGTCTCGAACGACTGGGGCCGACTCCACAGCAATACATCGTTCCCGCCCTGACCGTTCCCCCAATTTCCAGCCAGACATAGGGCCAACTTGAGCAGGTTGGATCGTTAATGCCGAAGTCCTCGAAACCCTGAGTCACGAAACCTGTAACTTCGACCAATTTATGGTTGTACGCAGGAGGATCTGCTTTGATCTGGCAGAGGGTTACTGACTCCGGAGCTTCACAGAGCGCAACAGTGGGCAGACATAGTAAAGCGAAAAAGAATCCTGAAGCTCCAGTTAGGAGCGCAGCTCTATGGAGCGACATTCGTACCTGATCCGCCCAATCGCTCGCGGCCTCTTGCGACCATTTTACGCTTCGGCGGTGACGCGATAAAGTAGCGCTGTGACTGAATACCCTTCGTTGCCGCAGCGCCTGCTGGCCGCAATAGAAGCACACCGCACCCCACGGGCGCAGCTTTACCGTGCAAGTTCCGGCTGGCAGGCAATTTCCTCGCAGGAATTTCTGCGCCGCGTGGCCTGCCTTTCTGCCACGCTCGAGCGGCTAGGCGTGGGCGCGGGCGACCGCGTGGCCCTTTATGCGCCCAATTCTCCCGAATGGCATACCGCCGACTTCGCCATCACCGGTCTGGGCGCCGTCGTCGTGCCGATCTATTTCCGCGAATCCGCCGAACGCATGCTGTACATCCTGAAAGATTCCGGCGCAAAGGTTCTCTTCGTGGCCGGCGCGGATCAGGCGCGGCAGGTAGGCGCGTTGCACGATCGCCTCACCGGCATCGAGCGCACCATCCTGGCGCCAACGGGGGCTTCACCGGCCGCGAGCAGCGCGGCTGCCGGCGATGACGGCTCGTTGCACTATGAGTCCCTGATTGCCGCACAGGGCGACATCGAAATCGCGCGCTACCGGCAGCACGCCGCCGGTGTCCGCCCCGAGCATCTCGCCACGATCATTTACACGTCTGGAACCACCGGCGAGCCGAAGGGCGTGATGCTCACGCACCGCAATCTCTCTTCGAACGCCACGGATGCCTGCCCCAGGCTGGATTTCATTCCAGGAGAAATCGGCCTGAGCTTCCTCCCANGGCCTGAGCTTCCTCCCACTGGCGCACATCTACGAGCGCACCGTGGACTACATGTACCTCTTCGAGGGCATGACCATCGCGTACGTGGAGCGCATGGAGGACGTTCCACAGGCCTTGCTCGAAGTCCGGCCCACGGTGGCCGCCGCCGTCCCGCGCTTCTTCGAGAAAATCTATGCCAACGTGATGGAGCGCGGGCTGAACGAAACCGGCTTCAAGCGCGCCGTCTTTATCTGGGCCATGCGCACCGCGGAACACGCCGTGCCCTGGAAGGCCCACGGACACACGCCCTCGCCGTTCCTGTGGTGCGCGTGGCAGGTGGCAAACGCGCTGGTCTATTCCAAGATTCGCCTGGGAATTGGCGGACGCATTCGCTCCTTCATTTCCGGCGGCGGGCCGCTCTCCAATGATTTGGCAGGAATCTTCTGGTCTCTGGGCATTCGCGTGTATCAGGGCTACGGGCTGACGGAGACCGCGCCCATCGTCTCCACCAACTGGCCGATCCAGTTCAAGAACGGCACGTCGGGAAAGCCCATCCCCAATGTGGAAGTGCGCATCGCCGCGGACGGCGAAATCGAAGTCCGCGGGCCGCTGGTGATGGCCGGCTATTACAACCGGCCCGAGGAGACGCGCGAGGCCATCACGCCCGACGGCTTCTTCCGCACCGGCGACATCGGCTATCTGGATCCCGACGGCTACCTGATCATCACCGACCGCAAGAAAGACCTGCTCAAAACTGCCGGCGGGAAATTCGTCGCCCCGCAGCCCATCGAAAACCGTCTGAAAACCTCGCCCTTCATCCAGAATGTCGTCGTAGTCGGCGACGGGAGAAAATTCGTTTCCGCGCTGGTGGTGCCCAACCTCGCGCGGGTGGAAGCGGAGGCGCGCCGCGCCGGCATTGCCGTGGGCGATCCTGGGGAGCTGGCCACCAGCCCCTGGACGCACGGCCTGATTGAAAAAGAAATGGCGCGGCTCACGGAAGAAATGGCCCAGTACGAAAAAATCAAGCGTTTCGCGCTCGTGCCCGAGGATTTCTCCTTCGCCAGCGGCCAGATGACCTACACGCTCAAGCTCCGCCGCCGCATCATCGAAGAACGCTTCCGCGACGAAATCGAAAAACTCTACGCCGACGTCGCCGAGCCCCGGCCTGCTTTGTAGCGCCGGCGTCTCGCCGGCTCCTTCTCCCGTCGCTGAAGCGCCTCGCTGATTGCGTATGCGACTTGACCGTGTATAGTACTTGGCAATTTATGGAGATAATCTCATTTATTGTGATTCTGTCCTGGCTGCCCTTCTTGTCCATCTCTGGCCAGACACCTGAAGCTCGGAACGTCCCTTCGCAATCCTCGGACCAGGTCCAGCAGCTGATCTCGGAATGCAAACAGGACCAGTTCGCAAGCTGCACAAAATTGGGTCGCCTCTACCTGGATGGCACTCGCCTCCCAATTGACGAAACTCTGGCCGCAACCCTTTTCCGACAGGCTTGTAACGGAGGTGACGCCGAAGGCTGCACGATTCTTGGTTCTATGTATGACCAGGGCCAGGGCGTGGAGCAAGATGAGGCTCAGGCCACACTTTTTTTCAGGCGTGCCTGCGATGCTGGCTACGCCGCGGGCTGCGACAGCCTGGCGGACCATTATTCGGCTGGAAGGGGCGTTTCCCGGGACCAGCTACGTGCTGCAGAGCTCTATCAGAAGGCCTGTGACGGCGGCTGGGCCGCTAGCTGCAACACTCTGGCTACGATGTACGAGACCGGCCGGGGGGTCGCAAAGGACTTGCCTCGCGCCGCTGCCTTTTATCAGCGGGGCTGCGAGGGTGGTGTATCAGCAGGCTGCAACAGTCTTGGCCTCATGTACGAGCATGGTGAGGGCGTGCCCAAGGACGCCGCCCGCTCAGCCGAGCTTTACCAACGTGCCTGCGACCGTGACGCCAGCCATTGCACCAATCTGGGCCTTCTTTACGAGACCGGCAGCGGTGTGCCCAAGGACGCTGCGCGGGCCGAATCCCTCCACAGCCGCTCATGTGAAGCCGGTGAGCCACTGGGATGCAACAACCTGGCCGTCCTGTACGCCACAGGCAGGGGCGTGGAGAAGGACCCGCCCCGAGCAGCCGCGCTTTATCAGAAGGGATGCGAGGGCGGCGCGGCTATCAGTTGCAGCAACCTCGGGGTGTTTTACGAAGACGGAACCGGCGTGCCCAAGAACGCCGAGAAGGCCGCATCTCTTTTTCAGCAAGCTTGTGACGGCGGCTACGTTCCGGGATGCAGCATGTTGGGATTCCTATACGCTCAGGGCAATGGAGTTGAGAAGAATGAGACTCGCGCCGCGGAACTTTACAGGAAGGGTTGCGAAGGCAATGACGCACAAGGCTGCTCAAACCTGGGGTTTCTCTATGCGTCGGGGCTGGGCGTGACCAAGGATGAGGCCCGCGCTGCCGGGCTTTACCAGCAAGCCTGCGATGCACGTTTTGGCACGGGCTGCCTGAATTTGGCTGGCGCATATGCCAACGGCCTTGGTGTGACTAAAGACGTCGCCCGCACTATTGATCTCTATGAGCAGGCCTGCGATTTCGGGGAAGCGGATGGTTGCGAAAGACTCGGTAGCCGGTACAAGGAGGGCCGCGGAGTCCCAAGAGACCCTGTGCGTTCAGCGGCTTTCTATCAGCGGGCCTGTGATAGTGGCTCTTCCAATGGGTGTTTATGGGTGGGATATGCATACTTAAGCGGCCGAGGGGTAAACCGGGACCTGGTGGGCGCGGCAAGACTCTTTCAGCGGGCTTGCGATCAGGGAGATCTCGACGGCTGCTCTGGCTTGGCCGGTGCCTATCAGGAGGGCCTCGGAGTCCCCAAGGATCTATCGAAAGCCTTTGTTTTGCTACAAAAGATCTGCGGGCCTCAGGAAGACGGACAATGCACTTATCTCGCGCGCGCTTACGAGTACGGACTTGGCGTTGCCAAGGATGAAGCTCGCGCCATCGCCCTCTATCAGAAGGCTTGCGACAAGGGGGATGGCGCAGCTTGCATCAACCTTGGATTCGATTACTCGAAAGGGAGTGGCGTGACGAAGGACGAAACCCGCGCCGTCGCTTTGTACCAGAAGGCGTGTGATATTGGAATTCCTCAAGGTTGCATCAACTTGGCTACGATGTATGAGTCAGGCCGGGGTGCGGAGAAAGACGTGCCCCATGCGCTGGAGCTGTTTCAAAAGTGGTGCGACGCCGGATCTTCTGATGCCTGCGGCGGCATGGCGAACTTATATGCCTACGGCCGGGGTGTTCCACAGGACGAGGTCCGCGCGATCGTCCTCTATAAACAGGCCTGCGCGGATTCAGAAGAAGAGTCTTGCAATAACCTCGCCTGGTTGCTGGTCACTACAAAGGACGCGAAATTGTGGGATCCCAAGTCTGCCCTCCCGTTAGCGCGCAGGGCCGTGGAACTCTCCGATTCTAAGAATGCAAGTTACCTCGACACGCTCGCGGAAGCACTCTACGCCAACGGCATGTTTGCCGAGGCGCTCGAAGCCGAGCGACAGGCCCTGGCTCTCCAGCCCGATAAGCAGAAGTGGAAGGACCGCGTCGCCTTCTTCGAAAAGGCAACAAAATAGGCCATTCCCAGCCGGCGCGCTGTCCGTTTCCAGTTTTTACATTCCGGGACTAGAATTACGTGAGGAGCCCTGGATATGGACGACTCTCTCGTCATTGCCGGCCGCGAGTTCCGCTCGCGGCTGATCGTTGGCACCGGAAAATACCGCAGCTTCCAGGAGATGGCGCGCGCGCACGCCGCCTNCGCACGCCGCTTCCGGCGCGGACATGGTGACCGTGGCCGTGCGCCGCGTGAACCTTTCGGACCGCTCGAAGGAATCGCTGCTCGACTACATTGACCGCGAGAAAATCTTCATCCTGCCGAACACCGCCGCCTGCTACACGGCGGACGAGGCCATCCGCACCGCGCGCCTCGGGCGCGAGGCGGGACTTTCCAACTGGGTGAAGCTGGAAGTAATCGGCGACCAGCAGACGCTTTTCCCGGATACGGAGCAGTTGCTCGAGGCGACGCGCGTCCTGGTCAAGGAAGGATTCGTCGTCCTGCCCTATACCAACGACGACTTGGTGGTGGCGCGCAAGCTGATTGATGCCGGCGCCGCGGCGGTGATGCCGCTCGCCGCGCCCATCGGTTCCGGCCTGGGCATCCAGAACCGCATCGCGCTCGATATCCTGCGCGAGCGCATTACCGAGGTGCCGATGATCGTGGACGCCGGTGTGGGCACAGCCTCAGACGCCGCCGTGGCCATGGAAATCGGCGCCGATGGCGTGCTGATGAACACGGCCATCGCCGAAGCCCAGGACGCGGTGCTGATGGCCGAAGCCATGCGCGACGCCGTGGAAGCGGGCCGCAAGGCATTCCTCGCCGGCCGCATGCCCAAGCGCCGCTACGCTTCGGCTTCCAGCCCGCTCGCCGGCGTTGTGGGCAAAGCCTAGGATCGTGCTGAAAAACAGTCATTCCGAATCCCCGGCGGTGCTTGCCGGGGTGAGGAACCCGCCTGTTTGCGACGAATAGCAGTTTCCGAGGCTGGCCCGGCAGGCGCGAGACGGCCTGCCGGTGAGTTTTTCAGCAGCCGCCTGACGCCTGATGTGAGGTGTCCATCGGAGGAGCACCTCAGCGCATCGTCCAGTTCTCCAGTTTCAATCGTGGGACGCGCTGAAACTCTCTCGTATTGTTGGTCACCAGTACGGCATTCACGCTCCTGGCGTGAGCGGCAATCAGCAGGTCCATGTTCCCGATAAGCTTTCCCTTCCGTTCCAGTTCCGCCCGTATGTTGCCGTAATGATCTGCCGCAACCGCGTCCCACGCCAACACCCCGATCCCCGCGGCAAACTGGCGAATGTCCTCGCGCAGAAACGTGCGGCCAGGGAGCCGGTCGGCGCCGTAGAAGAGCTCGGCGAGGACCACTGAAGAAATTCCGATTCCGCCCGGCGGGATGCGCTTAAAACGCGCCCGGGCCTGGGGTGGATGAGCGCGCAGGATGTAGCTGCACGTGTCCGTATCCAGCATCCACATCAGAAGAGCCGCCGCTTTTGAGGTTTTTCGTCTCTCCGATCGGCAAGAAAATCAGCCGGGAAGCGAGAAGGCGTGTCGAAGAATTCATCCCAGTCTACGGTCTCCTTGGGTCTGAGGATGATCGTCTTGCCCCTGCGCTCGATGTATACCTCCGCACCCGGCATACGGAACTCCATCGGCAGCCGTACTGCCTGGCTCCTTCCGTTCCTGAATAGTTTCGCTGTTTTGGCCATTCAGCACCCTCATAAGTCTATACCAGAGTATATACCACAGCCATGGAGAATCCAGGGGGGATGCCTGGCGCCACCAAAGGGTCACCCAAGGTCAGGCTACAACATTTTCCGCAGGACAAACGGCAGGATGCCGCCGTGGCGGTAGTATTCCACCTCTTCCGGCGTATCGATGCGCGCTACGGCGTTAAAGGTTCGCATTGCGCCACTGGGGTGCGTGACATGCACGGCGGCCTGTTTGCGCGGCGAAATTCCTTCGGCCAGGCCGGTGATCGCCACGGATTCCATTCCCGTCAGGCCCAGCGATTCGCGGTTTTCTCCCGGCAGAAATTCCAGCGGGAGCACGCCCATACCCACCAGGTTGGAGCGGTGGATGCGCTCGTAACTTTCCGCCAGGACGGCGCGCACGCCCAACAGGCGCGTGCCCTTGGCTGCCCAGTCGCGCGACGAGCCGGAACCGTATTCTTTTCCGCCGATCACCACCAGCGGAGTTTTCTCCTGCTTGTAACGCATGGCCGCGTCGTAGATGCTCATCTTCTCGCCGGAGGCCACGTGCACGGTCCAGCCGCCCTCAACGCCCGGCACCATGGCATTCTTCAGGCGGATATTCGCAAACGTCCCGCGCATCATCACTTCGTGGTTGCCGCGCCGCGCGCCGTAGGAATTGAAGTCCGCGGGCTTCACGCCCAGCGAGATCAGATATTTTCCGGCCGGCGTATCCACGCCGATGCTCCCGGCGGGAGAGATGTGGTCGGTGGTTACGCTATCGCCCAGCACGGCCAGCACCCGCGCGCTGTGAATATCCGAAATGGCGCCGGGCGTGCGTTGCATGCCTTCGAAATACGGCGGG
>OCOJ01067324.1_pt1 | contig 18231 bp, 15 predicted proteins | sample 1539251 | NCBI WGS metagenome assembly OCOJ01 (sample SAMN01911457, study PRJEB22624) | soil metagenome | biome: Soil | place: Malaysia | collected 2012-04-30 | depth RA_metagenome m | reverse complement strand
GCGCCCCTTACTCCCAGGGCGACGGCCAGTGTCCTGTTCCGGACGGAGCCGTCGTAGTCTACGTCGCGGATGTTGTTCGCCAGTAGCACAAGGCCGACGAAGATCCCGATGGGAATTGAGGCCACCATCGGGGACCAGGAAAAGGACCCGGTCTGGACCATGTACGAGCCCAGAGGAATCAGGAGCCCCCACATTGCGAAGACGGTCACCTCCCCCAGGGCCCTCGCCTTCAGCACAACAGGGTCTGCTGTGTAGAGAACGCTGGACAGGATGCCGATTGCAACGACAGCAAGTATCGCGAGGTTGCTCACGAAGGCCAGATAGACGCCAGCTATGAGAGTGACGGCATAGAGGCCCAGGGACAGCTCGAGAATCGTCGAGAGCGGGGTCTGCCCCACGGCTGCGGGGTGAAGCCTGTACTTCGTGGTCGGAGCCCCTTCCCTGTCGACCCCGTGCCTGACATCGAAGAAGTCATTCAGGACGTTCGTGGCTGCGTGGAAGGCCAGCATCCCCAGGAGAGTGAGGGCGTAGAGGAAAGGGCTGAACGTCTTCGTGAGCGCTGCCATCAGAGTCCCCATCGTGACGGATGAGAAGGTCATGGTGAACGACCAGGGCCTTGTCGAGATGAAGGCGGTCTTGACGTCCATGCATCGCGGGGAGTCCCGAAGGCGGTTTTAACGTTAGACCCTCACTGGTTTCGCTCCTCGAATTCCATAGGGATTTATCGTTCGGACCCGGGGCGATGGCATCATTGGCGGACAACGGGCGGCTGGTGCTCGGGTTGACAGCCGTCATCGCTTCAATGGTCCTGTTGTTCGAGGTCCCGCGGGAGTACTTCATCGCTGCGACCTTCGTGGCGACCTCCTGCATGATCCTGGCTGCCCTGTCCCTCGGGGTTGCGTGGGGGAACGCCCGGCCAAGGTTCCGCGCGCTGGGACTGGGGCTGGCTAGCGCCGCCGTCCTCTACCTGGTCTTCTACATTGGCGGTTCCCTGGTCGACGCCTTTCACCCGCTTGGGGTGACGGCCGCCTCTGAGAGCGAGATCTACTCTCTGATCGCGGCTCCTTCAAACCCGGTCTACCTGCAGGTGCTCGTGCTGCTCTTCGACTCGGCAGGCTTCGAGTCGTTCTTCAGGGGAGTCCTCCAGGCAAGGCTCCAGCGAAGGTTCGGGGTCGCGGCTGCGCCGCTGGCCGCAGGGCTCGATGCGGGGGTTCACATCCTCACAATGAACCCGATATGGGTCGGAGGCACATTCCTGACCGACCTGGTGTGGGGGGTCACCTACTACTACGGCAGGGGACTCCAGGGAAGCTTCGTGAGCCACTTCGTCTGGGACATTGCGATATTCATAATCAGGCCAGTGACCTGAGCCCAAGGTGGCGCTCCGCCGAATTCTCTTATAGCCATCCAGAGCCGCAACGTCGCTATGCCGGCCGGGAAACTCCTCTGGGAGCCGGATTCGACAAGAGTGAGGAAGTCCGGCATTACCGCCTACATGAAGTGGCTGGAGAAGCGCGGCCAGAAGTTCGACGACTACCAGGAGCTCTGGAGCTGGTCCGTCGATGACATCGAAGGGTTCTGGGGCTCTCTCTGGAAGTACTTCAACGTCGCAGACGCCGACTACCCCGTTCTTGCAGAAAGGAAGATGCCGGGGGCCAAGTGGTTTGAAGGCTCAGAGCTGAACTACGCGAAGTACGTCTTCGGTAAGAGACGAGAGGGAAATGCCCTCATCGCGAAATCTGAAAGGAGGTCCCCGAAGGCGACCAGCTGGCAGGAGCTCGAGACGAGGTCCGGAGCCCTGGCCGCCCATCTTAGGAGCGCCGGCGTCGGTGTCGGGGACAGGGTGGCAGCGTACCTTCCCAATTCATCCGAAGCCGTGGTTGCGTTCCTCGCATGCGCGAGCATTGGCGCGGTCTGGTCCTGCTGCTCGCCCGACTTCGGTGCTCCGGCGGTCATGGACAGGTTCAGGCAGATAGAACCGAAGGTGTTCATCGCCACCGATGGCTACAGCTACGGGGGCAAGTGGTACGACAGGACCGCCGAGGTCGGCACCATTGCCGGCGCCATGCCCGGACTGCAGGAGGTGATACACGTCCGTGGTCGGGAGAAGAGTACACCTCTCGAGCGCTCGACCCCATGGGACGAAGCCGTCTCCGGAAAGGAGCCGATGGAATACGAATCGCTCCCGTTCGACCACCCGCTTTGGGTCCTCTACTCGTCTGGGACAACGGGCCTCCCCAAGCCAATCGTCCACGGACACGGAGGGATAATGCTCGAGCACCTCAAGCAGCTCGCGTTCCACAACGACATCAAGCCCGGGGACCGCCTCTTCTGGTTCACCACGACGGGATGGATGATGTGGAACTACATCATGGGCGGGCTGCTCGTCGGAGCGACGACGGTCCTCTACAACGGGAGCCCATCATTCCCTGACATGGGCTCGCTCTGGGACCTGATGGACAGCACGGAGACGAACTTCATGGGAGCGAGCGCGGCCTACTTCGCTGCCTGCCAGAAGGCAGGACTTCAGCCGAGGTCGTCTCACGAGCTGAGGAGGCTTGCCGGAATCGGTTCGACTGGGTCGCCGCTGTCGACGGACTCCTTCGAGTGGGTGTACTCTTCCGTGAAAGAGGACCTCCTGCTTGCTTCGATAAGTGGGGGGACAGACGTCTGCACGCCCTTCGTCGCCGGATGCCCGACTTTGCCAGTCTACTCTGGGGAGATCCAGTGCAGGTGCCTAGGGGCGAAGGTAGAGGCGTTCGACGAGAGCGGGAACTCGGTGGTGGGCCAGGTCGGAGAGCTCGTTGTGACAGAGCCGATGCCAAGCATGCCGATCTACTTCTGGGGGGACACAGACGGGAGCAGATACAGGGACAGCTACTTCAACGTCTACCCGGGAGTATGGAGGCATGGAGACTGGATTGAAATCACCAGGCGGGGGACATGCATAATCACAGGCCGCTCCGATGCCACGATAAAGCGCATGGGGGTGCGGATAGGGACGAGTGAAATCTACAGGTCTGTCGAGGGCCTTCCTGAGGTCATGGATTCGCTCGCCATGGACTTCGAGACTCCCGGAGGCAACGGTGAGATGATCCTCTTCGTGGCCCTCGCCCCTGGGAAGAGCATGGACGCTGGATTGGAATCGAGGATCAGGGCGAAGATTCGTGGAGACCTTTCCCCGCGCTACGTCCCTGATACCCTAGTCCAGGTCCCGTCGGTCCCGAAAACGCTCAATGGGAAGAAGCTGGAGGTCCCCGTCAAGAGAATCCTCCTCGGCAGCGACCCGGACAAGGTGCTGAACAGAGACTCCCTTGCCGACCCCGGTTCCATCGAATTCTACACGCAGCTCGCCAGGAAACGAGCCGGCTCGTGCAAGAACGTCTGACATCGAACAGAATTAATACCGCAGATTCACGGCCCGGCTGTGCCTTCGCAGAGGAAGGTCTACGCGATCTCTGGCGGTGTCACGAAGTTTGCGAAGGCCCACTCGGAAATGGACTTCCGGCTGATGGTCAAGAAGGCCTACGACTACGCCATGAAGGACGTGCCGAAGCTGAAGCCCTCCGACATCGAAAGCAGCAGGATCTCCTACTTCTCCGACCATTTCGCCAGGCAGCTGAAGGCAGCCTCGATGGTCCAGGACTTCCTCGGCCTGAATCCCAAAGACTCCCGGAGAATAGAGTGGGGAGGGGCCACCGGAGGCCAGGCAATCCAGGCTGGCTGGGAGACTGTCGCCAGCGGGAGGAACGAAGTCTGCCTCGTCGCCGGTTTTGAGACAATGTCGCGCGTGGAAACGTGGAAGGGGAACGAGTTCATCGCTCTCGCCTCCGACACGAACTTCGACTATCCCGTCGGCGGGTTCTACACGGGGTACTACGCCCTGATGGTCCAGAGGCACATCTACGAGTACCTCAGGAGGAAGAAGTTCGCCAATATCAAGGACGAGAAGGAGGCCCAGCACGCCGCGACGGAGGAGGCGAGGCGGATCATGGCCATGGTTTCGGTCAAGAACCACGTCAACGCGCTACACAACCCCTACTCGCAGTACCCTCAGAAGATGACCATGAAAGAAGCGCTGGGCGGGGAGCTCATCGCCTACCCCCTGAACAGGCCCATGATCTGCACCATGAGCGACGGAGCTGCCGTCATGATTCTGGCGTCTGAGGAGACCGCCTTCAAGTACACCGACCGCCCGGTCCTGATCAAGGGGGTCGGCTGCGGGACAGACACCATGCGGCTCGCCGACAGGCCGACGGGGAGGGTCCCCCTCTTCCCCTGGGAGTCGGCCAGGGACTACGCCGACCTGCCGTATCCGGGAGTGCACTCGTTCCGGGCCGGGAGGACAGCGGCTCTTGAGGCCTACAAGAACGCGGGGATCAGGGACCCCAAGGAGGAGCTGAGCTTCGTCGAGCTCCATGACGCCTACGCAAGCTCGGAGATTCAGACCTACGAGGACATCGGCCTCTGCAAGTACGGGGAGGGGTACGGCTTCGTCGACCGGGGGGACCCATTCCTCAAGGACATCGAGTACGGCCTTAAGCTCCCTCGCAAGGGCGCCATGCCAGTCAACCCGTCGGGGGGGCTCATAGCCTGCGGCCACCCGGTGGGAGCGACGGGGATAATGCAGGGTGTCTTCGCGCTCTGGCAGCTTCAAAACACCATTGGGAAACACTTCGGAAGTGACAAGCTACAGGTCAGAGATGCGAAGGTCGGACTGATACACTCGCACGCTGGCACGGGAAGCTCGGTGACAGTCTCGATTCTGGAGCGCGTCTAGGATGACAGCCCCCAGGAAGCTTAAGCGGTTCAGGGACGTCATGGAGGAGGCGAAGAAGAACGGAGCCGCCATCTACCAGAACCCTGCCGGCAGCAACGACCTGGTAGTGCTCTCCCCCTACAGCATCAACTACATTCACAGCTACGCGCAGGATTCGCCCTTCTTCCTCGGCCTGGCCGAAGGGAAGCTTCTCGGGAGCAAGTGCACGAGCTGCCGCATGAGATACGCCACTCCACGCGCCTACTGCATGGAGTGCGGGCACGAAACTCAGTGGTTCGAGCTCCCCCTGGAGGGGAGGGTTCACTCTTGGACGACCTGCTATTTCGGAAGCGAAGAGTTCCTCAAAGAGACCCCGTTCAACCTGGTCCTCGTCGAGTTCGACGGAGTGGACAGCTTCTTGCTTTCAAGGCTGAACGACATCGAGGAGAAGGACATCTACATCGGCATGAAGGTCAGGGCGGAGTTCAGGAAGAAGCCGCGCTACCTGATATCCGACATCCACTTCGTGCCCGTCGCAGATAGGAAGACTCGCAGATAGAGCGGTTAAGCGGACACCGGCGTTAGCCACTTCGAGTACTTCTTGACCTTGCCGTGGACTGTCTGATCGTAGAGCTTCCCCAGCCTGTCGGTGATCGGGGTCCCGTTGTAGCCTATCCTCCTTCCGTCGATCTCCCTGACCTTCGCGACGCCCGCAGCTGTGCCGCTGAAGAAGACCTCATCCGAGGTGAAGAGCTCCTCCTTGGTCGCGTCGTTCCTGAAGAACTGGATCTTGAGGTCCCTCGCGAACTGGATGATGGTGTCGCGGGTTATCCCCCTGAGCACCCCAGCGCTCGCCGGGGGCGTGCTGAGGACTCCGTCCTTCACCCGGAAAATGTTCTCCCCTGGCCCTTCGGCGACATGCCCCAGGGCGTTCAGCAGAATGGCTTCGTCGTACCCGGCAGCCAGCGCCTCCATCTTCGCGAGCGCGGAGTTCGCGTAGTTCGCCGAGCACTTCGCCTGGACTGGCAGGGCTCTCGAGTCGATCCTCACCCAGTTGGATATCGTTGCCCTGACTCCCTGTTCAGACCCCGCCTTGCCCAGGTATGGTCCCCACTCCCACCCGGCGATTCCGACAGAGATCTTGCTCTTCAGGGGGTTCAGCCCCATCTCGCCGTAGGCAGTGTATGCTATGGGGCGGATGTAGGTCTCTTGGACGCCGTTGACCCTGACCAGATCGATGCATGCCTTTGACAGTTCCTTCTGCGAGTACCCCAGGTCCATCCTGTAGATTTTGGCGCTATTCATGAACCTCTCCATGTGCTCGTCAAGCCTGAAGATGGCTGGGCCATCAGCGGTAGCGAAGGCGCGGATGCCTTCGAAGACGGCCATGCCGTAATGTAGCCCGTGAGTCAGCATGTGTATCTTCGCGTCGTCCCAGTCGACGAACCTCCCGTCCATCCAGATTTTCTTTTGGGGCTTCATCCGTAGCAGGGCCCAAGGGGCACGGTATTTAGGGAGAGCGCTTACTCACGCTCCGACTCGTTTAAAATCAGACATTGTCGAAGTTCGGGAGCATGGCCGTCCCAGTAATCCTCAGTGCCTGCAGGACGCCCGTCGGCAAGTTCGGAAAGAGCCTGGTCGGAGTCTCGGCGACCCAGCTCGGTGCGCTCGTGATAGAGGAGGCTCTGAAGAGGGCGAAGGTCCCTCCATCCAAGGTCGACGAAGTCACAATGGGGAACGTAATAGCTGCAGGACTTGGACAGAACCCGGCACGCCAGTCTGCAATCCAGGGCGGCGTGCCATTCGGCGTTGGTTCATTCACTGTGAACAAGGTGTGCGGGTCCGGGCTCAAGGCGGTCATGCTCGCAGCCCAATCAATCAAGGCAGGGGACAACGAGCTGGTGGTGGCTGGAGGCATGGAGAGCATGAGCAACGCTCCCTACCTGGCGAGGGGGCTGCGATGGGGGACGAGGTACGGCGACGCCAGGCTGCTCGACGCCATGATAGCCGATGGCCTCTGGGACTCGTTTCACGACTTCCACATGGGGTTGACGGGAGAACGCATAGCAAGCCGCTTCAAGATTGGCAGGAGAGAGGCGGACGAGTTCGCATACCAGAGCCACATGAAGGCCTCGAAGGCTTCCGCTGAGGGGCTCTTCGACGCGGAGAAGGTCAAGGTGAAGTTCAAGCGCGAGGGAGGCGAAGTGGCAGAGTTCAGCGAAGACGAATGCGTGCGGGCGGACACGACGACCGAGAAGCTGTCCAAGTTGAAACCAGTTTTCAAGCCAGGCGGGGTGCTCACGGCCGGGAACTCCTCTCAGCTCAGCGACGGCGCCTCAGCCCTGGTGGTCGCTTCCGAAGAGGTCGCGGACAGGCTGGGAGCGAAGCCGCTGGCGAGGATAAGGGGATACGGCACTGGAGGGCTGGAGCCAGCCAGGGTCATGGAGGCCCCCATCCCGACGGTCAGGGAGCTGCTCAAACGGATGAAGATGAGAGTCGAAGACATAGACCTGTTCGAGCACAACGAAGCCTACTCCACAGCGTCGATAGCTGTGAGGAGGGCACTCGGCGTCGAAGAAGGCAGGTTCAACGTGTGGGGAGGCGCAGTGGCCATCGGCCACCCGCTCGGAGCGAGCGGCGCCAGGGTCCTTACAACGCTCCTCTATGGCCTCAAGAGGACCGGCAAGAAGACGGGGCTTGCTACCCTCTGTCTCGGTGGCGGGAACGCGGTAGCTATGATTGTGGAGAGGTAGTCTCGCGGAGCTTCCTCCGCAGCACCTTGCCGATCAGTGTCTTCGGGAGCTCGGAGACAAACTCCACCTTCTTCGGCGCCTTGAATTTGGCAAGGCGGTTCGAGCAGAAGTCGATGATGTCCTGCTCTGTCAGTTTCTTCGACGGGTCCTTCAGCACCACGAACGCCTTCACCACCTCTCCGCTGAACGAGTCGGGGATGCCTACTACCCCCGCCTCCTTGATGTCAGGGTGCTCGAACAGCAGGTCCTCCACCTCCCTCGGATACACCTTGAACCCCCCGACGTTGATCATGTCCTTCTTCCTGTCGACTATGTAGAAGTAGCCGTCCTCATCCATCTTGGCCAGGTCCCCTGTAAGGAACCAGCCATCCTCCAGGACAGCGTCGGTCTCAGCCTTCTGGTTCCAGTACCCCTTCATCACCTGGGGTCCCTTGACTGCGAGTTCCCCGATCTCGCCGGTCGGGAGGGACCTGTATCTGTTCTCCGGGTCAACCACCTTCTCGTCGGTCCCGGAGAACGGGGGACCGATGGAACCGTCCTTCACGACCCCGCCCACGAGCGGGTTGACGTTGGTGACAGGGCTCGTCTCTGAAAGCCCGTACCCCTCCACGAGCTGGCCCCCGGTCAGGCTCATGAACTTCTTCCTGACAGCCGGAGGGAGGGCAGAGCCACCGGAGACGCAGGCCCTGACAGAGTGAAGGTTGAAGTTGCCGGCGTTCGGCTTGCTGTTGATGGCTATGTACATGGCGGGAGCTCCCATGAACAGGGTCACCTTCAGCTTCTGAATCGTCTTCGCCACCTCGTCCACATGGAAGCTTGGGAGGAGCACCAGGGTCGCCCCGGAGTACAGGGCCATGTTCATGGCGGACGTCATCCCGTAGATGTGGAAGAGCGGAAGGACGCAGAGCGACACGTCGTTGCCGGTCACTGGGAAGACCGCAGCGCCGTAACCGGCGTTGGACACGAGGTTGTAGTGGGTGAGCATAGCCCCCTTTGCCACCCCGGTGGTCCCTCCGGTGTACTGAAGGACGGCGAGGTCGTTCACAGGGTCGACTTCAGCCAACCGCTCGATGGGCCTGTTGGCCCTGATGAGCTCGACGAAGTTGAGGGTGTCGGGACGGGGAACGTCTTTGACTCCTGCGAACCCGGCCAGCCTCCTCTTCAGCGGCGGGAGGTAGTCGGTTGCGCATGCGGTGATTACGTGTCTCAGTTTGAGCCTCCCCCTGCACGCCTCGAGAGCATTGTAGAGGTCGAGGCCCTTCACAACGGTCCTGAAGGCTACGACGATCTCGGCGCCGGCGTCGCTGATCTGGTGCTCCAGTTCCCTTTCCTTGTATGTGGGGTTGCACATCACGGCGATCCCGCCGGCCTTGAGCGTCCCGAAGAAAGCGAACACGAGCTGGGGGATGTTGGGGAGGAAAATGGCCACCCTGTCCCCCTTCTTCAGTCCCAACGAGACAAGTGCAGACGCGAATCGGGATGAAATCTCGTCGACCTGAGCGTAGGTGAGGTCCCTGCCCTGATAGTGGATGCAGACCTTGCTGGGCTGCTTCTTCGCGGAATCCGTCAGGAGGGCGTAAAGGGGCCTCTTGTCCGGTGGGGGGACTTGGTACCTCCCGTCAAGCTTGGACTTCAGCCAGGGACGGCCTGCAAGCTCCTGCAAGCACCTCGTGCATGACCGAAACTTCCCTTAAGCGTATCCCCTAAGTCTACCTTCGCGGCGCCGTCCGGGCGTAAGTATTTACGGGAACGATTTCGAATCCGGAGCGAGATGTCCGCTGCAGAGAAGTACCTCGTCCTCTGCGTCGACAGGGACGACGACCTGGGCGCAAAGGCCCGCGTGAGTTCGCCGGTGGTGGGAAGGGACGCGGTTCTCTCTGCGGCCACCAAGCTCGCCCTCGCGGACCCGGAGGAGGCGGACGCCAACGCCATATTCGCCGCTGTCAAGAAGTTCGACGAGCTGACGGGCACGAAGGTTCCCTGCGAAGTCGCGATCGTCTGCGGAGAGGTCAACAGGGGCTTTGAGGCTGACAGGAGGGTGGGGAAGCAGATTTCGTCCCTCCTCTCCGGGTCGACCTACAGCGGTGTGGTGCTCGTGTCGGACGGAGCCGAGGACGAGCAGGTCGTTCCAATAATCCAGAGTCTCAAGCCCATCGTCTCCGTTGAGCGAGTCGCGGTCAAACACAGCCAGTCCGTGGAGGAGACCTACCAGGTGCTGGGGAGATACCTCAGGATGCTCGTCTTCGACCCGCACTACTCCAAGTACGCTCTCGGCGTCCCAGGGCTGATCTTCGTCATTGCGGGGATCCTGATAGCGGTGGGCCAGGCGGCCATAGCCGGCTTGGTGACTTTGCTTATCATCGGAGGTGCCTTCCTGGTGAGAGGGTTCAGCGTAGACAGGACAATCGTGGGGGTGCTGCAGAGGGGACCCACGGGATACATGCGCTTCTTCTCGATGATCGCTGGTTCGCTGGTGGTGATCGCCGGCATTGACAGCGGATACGTGGCCATGACTGGGGACACGACCGCCTGGAATGCCGTGGTGAGCAACCCGGCCCACATTCTTCAGTATGGGGGTCCCCTCGTCGGATACGCCCTCGGCGGGAGCCTCAACCTAGTATGGGCAGGGATAGCTATCTACTTCGTGGGCGCCCTCCTCTCTCATGTGGCCAGGGACACGGTCAGGTGGCGCAGGGACAGTTACGTCCTCGTGATGCTCGCGATACTCTACTTCCCGGTCCTAACCTTCTCCAACTTCCTTGTGAACGGAACTGCCGAGGCAACCTTCTTTCTGATCTCCTACGTCCTCCTGGGGCTGGCGGCTATCTTCGTCCTGACCATCACGATATATCCGCGGGTCCGGACGAGGCCCCCAGCAGAAAACGAGTAGTCTATGCTCGAATCCGCGTTAAGGTACCTCGGAGCCTACAGGCTCTACGAAAACAGGCTGAAGGCTCAGGTCGAGGAGGAGGACATACCAGGCCACATAGGGATAATCCTCGACGGCAACAGGCGCTGGGCCCAGAACCAGGGGGTCATCAGGGGGGTCGGTCACGAGGAGGGGGCCAATAGGGCAGAGGAGCTCCTCGACTGGTGCCACGAGCTTGGAATCAAGAGTGTCACCCTCTACGTCCTCTCCACGGAGAACCTTGACAGGACCTCTGACGAGCTGAAGGAGCTCTTTCATCTCATTGAGGCGAGACTCTCCCGGCTGCTCGGCGACGAGAGGATAGTGAAGTACAGAGTGAAGGTGAGGGCCATAGGCCATCTCGACCTCCTTCCATCCTCCATAGTCGACCTCCTGCAGGCAATAGAGAGGAAGACCGCGGACTACAGCGACCACTACCTGAACATCGCGGTCGCCTACGGTGGGCGTGCCGAGATAACAGATGTCGTGAGGTCTGTCGCCCAGGATGTCAAGAGCGGAAGGCTGAGCCCCGACTCCATTACAGAAGAGACAGTATCGAAGCGGCTGTACACGGCGTACCTTCCCAACCAGGAGCCGGATCTGATAATCAGGACTTCGGGAGAGGAGAGGATGAGCGGCTTCCTGCTTTGGCAGGGCGCCTACTCCGAGCTGGTCTTCGTGGACGTCTTCTGGCCTGCGTTCAGGTTCATCGACCTGCTCAGGGCGGTGCGGACCTACCAGAAACGAAGGCGGCGCCACGGGAGATAGAGGAACAGATATAACCGAACTCGAAAAAGGGGACTGCCAAGTTGAAGGTCATCCTGGGCACTCTCAAGTACAAAGGGGATGAGCTCGTCACCTTCCTCGAGCCGCGGGTGGGAGTCAAGCCCTCGCTGTCGGGGGACTCAATCGAGATAGACGACGAGGGGGTCAGGGAGGGGGTGAAGCCCAGGCACGTCAAGACCTACATCAAGCGGTTCCTCTACATGAATGGGGTCAGGAAGAACTACCGGGTCTTCGTTTCGGGCAGGGAGCTCACCGTCCAGGAGATAGAAGTCGGCGAGGAGGAGAAGGAAGAGAAACCCGAGAAGAAGGCGGAGGAAGCCCCGGCGGAGACGGCGAAAGCTGAGGAGCCCGAGGCCCCTTCGAAGCCTGAAGCTCCCAAGGCTGCAGAGGCGCCTGAAGCCGAAGAGGCAAAGCCGTCGAAACCGAAGAAGGCGGCCCCGAAGAAGCCCCGAACTAAGAAGAAGACCGAGGCAAAGGCCTAGGGTCGACGGGCCTTCCTAGCCCTCTTCAGACGCTGCTCCCTCAGCAACGCCCTCAGGTAGTTTCTGCTCTCGCGCAGGTCCCTTAGCGCGAGCCGGAAGTCTCCAAGCTCGAAGTTCTCCTTTCCCTTCTTCAGGGCTCTGAGGGCGAATTGGAGCGCCTGCCTCTCGTCAGGGACTGCGTAGTTCCTCAGCTTGATGAACCTCCCAGGGTTCTCCTCGTCGAGGTCGAACTTGATGAAAGCGACGCTCTTCTCCACCTCCAGATATGCGGTCCAGACGGAGCGCACCTGCTCAGACGAAGGCTCCCCGGCCACTGACTGCAGGGCGTCCTCGACTCTGTTGACTGCGTCTGCCAGGTCGGACGAGGTCTCGTCCCTCCACCCGCTCACGCCTCCGGCTAGTTTCCTTCCCTTTTTGACAACTAGCCCGCTTTGGAGCCGTTCACGTTAATAACAGGCTCAAGACGGCCGACGAACGTTGCCGAAGAAGGACGAACAGAAGATCGGCGGAGCATGTTATGTGGGGCTCGACTCGCTGGTGGAGCTCGGCAGGCTCTCCTGCGCGCTTGAACGTGCGCCCTTCCCCCTCTTCGCGTTCAAGGTAGGGAAGGCGACCAGGATCGCAGCCCAGGCGGACCTGTTCATGGGGACCCCCATATTCTATTACTTCGACAACGGCGAAGTCGATGAGTTCCTAGCCTACAGGATAACAGGGGAGGGGGAGGAGGTCCAGCTGGTGAACTCCGCGAGCAACGCATCATACCTCTATGCGCCTGTGATCCGCGTCCAAAGGATGCCCGCGCCCCTGGACCCCAAGCAGGACTTCCAGGACAAGTTCATGTCGATAGAGGTGGAGAACATACCGAGCCTCGTGAAGGTGGGAGCCTACAAGACTCTCTTCGAGGAGCCGCCCCTGCCGCTCTTCGCGTTCAAGGACTCGCACGGCTGGGTCGTGGGGACCTTCGCTCGGATCGACGACTACGAGGAAGCTTCCATCTTCTTCTACACCCACGCCAATGAGGAGCCGTCGGGCTTCCTCAGATACTCCTACGACAAGATCACCGAGACGACCTACGTAAAGAGGACCGACGAGCCAGGGTACCACTACATCAAGGTGGTGAAGCTCACGGCGCCCCACCCTCTAGTGGAATTCTAGAGCACCTCCCTGCACGAACTTCTCGGCTTCTGCAAGCGTGAGCTTCGAGTTGTCGTAGGAGGCCCTCTCGAGCGCCTCCCTGTACTTGAACCACCCGAAGGCCTGGTGCTCGAAGGAGATCTTCACTGCCTCCTCCCTGGTCTTCGCGAGCACGTAGACAACCTGCTTGTGGATATTCTTCCCCTCCCTCCTGTAGAAGTATCCGATGACCTTACGAAACCCTGGGACAATCTCGATGTCGCTTATCCCTGTCTCCTCCCCTACCTCCCTCATCACGGTCTGGAGCTCGTTCTCCCCCTTCTCGACGCCTCCCTTGGGGAAGTCCCACCTGCCCGCATTCTGCAGCAGGAGGTACAGCCTCCCTTTCTCGGTCTCGCGGAAGACGACAGCCCCCGCGGACCTCTCCTCCATGCCTTGAATGGTCGGGGCGCCGATTATTAGGATTCCCTCTTCCTCGCTCCAAACTGTTTTAACGGCGGCGAATTCGGCCGTGAGAATCAGGATTGGCCAAGGTCAAGGTCGCCATCGCCGGGGTCGGAAACTGCGCGTCCGCCCTGGTCCAGGGGATTCATTACTACTCGAAGAAAGGGCCCGGTGAAGGGGTCACCTACTGGGACGTCGGAGGGTACACGCCCAAGGACATCGAGTTCGTGGCCGCATTCGACGTCAACGCCAAGAAGGTGGGGAAGGACCTCTCGCAGGCGATATTCCAGCACCCGAACAACACCCTGAAGATCGTGGACGTTCCGAAGCTCGATGTAAGGGTGAGGAAGGGGCCGGTCCAGGATGGCATCGGCAAGTACCTCAAGGATGTCGTCCCCATATCCCGCGAGCCGGACGCGGACGTCGTCAGGGAGCTGAAAGACACCGGGGCGCATATGTTGATCAACTACCTCCCTGTCGGGAGCACCAAAGCGTCAGGCTCCTACGCCGAGGCAGCCCTGAAGGCTGGGGCCGCCTTCATCAACGCCATCCCTGTCTTCATAGCCTCCGAGAAGGCCTGGGCCGCCCGCTTCGAATCTGCGGGGCTCCCGGTGGCAGGGGACGACGTGATGAGCCAGGTCGGCGCGACCGTGCTCCACAAGACCCTCGTCAAGATGGCCGTTGACAGGGGGGTGAAGGTGGACGAGACGTATCAGCTCAACATCGGAGGGGACACGGACTTCCTGAATATGCTGGAGGAGAGCCGCCTGAAGGACAAGAGGGAAAGCAAGACCAGCGCGGTCAGGGCGATGTCCCCCTATGAAGTCCCTACACGGATAGGTCCGAGCGACTACGTCCCCTTCCTCGACAATGACAAGGTGTGCTACATCTGGCTGAAGGGGCGCTACTTCGGGGGCACAATCGTGAAGATGGACGTCAAGCTCCACGTGGTCGACGCCTACGACAGCGGGGGAGTGATGGTAGACGCGATACGGGGAACCAAGCTTGCGCTGGACAGGGGAGTGACAGGGCAGCTGGAGAGCCTTTCTGCCTTCTGCTTCAAACATCCCCCTGTGCAGATGCCCTACCCGACGGCCAAGGCGGCCTTCGAAGAGTTCACTGCTGGGAAGCGGGAGCGGTAGGCCTAGCCTTCCAGCGGACGTAGTAGGCCACTCCAAAGACTGCGAGGAGGATGAAAGCCGTCGGTATGATGTACCTTGTGGTCACGTCCTCCGCTATTGCTATGCCTCCCTTGGACGGGAGGATGCCGTTTATCGTCGCGCCTGCATACTGGAAGGTGAGCGTCGCCCTGTCGAACGGAACCGTGATGCCGGAACTCGCGACCGCAGTCGCAGTAGCTGTGGCCGACCCGTGGGCCGCGACGGTCCCGGGCGAGAAGGTCAGGACCCCTCCCGCGACTGTAGCGCCCTGAAGCCTGGAGAGCCCGAGCCCCGATGGGACCGGCAGGGTGAAGATGACGTTGGATACGTCCACCCCCGTGGGGTTCGTTATCTTGATGGTCATGGTGAAGTTCCTCCCCTCCTCTGGGGTCGTCGGGGTCGTCGATATCGAGACGCTCAGAGGGGCGTAGATGTTCACCCTGGGAACCACCCCGGAGACGGAGAAGGACTCGCCCCCGAAGAAGAAGGCTGCGCTTGCCTGGGTCGCGCTCAGGTTCCCGTAGCTCTGGGAGGTGGTCACGCCGTAGCTGAACGTCACGTTCCCGCCTGATCCTATGCTGCTGGGCCCGCTCGTAAGTGAAGCCGCACCTGAAAGCGAGTCGAAGGAGTCAGGGCTTGTGGTCACCGTCGCGTTGTAGGCCGTGAGCGGCCCAGAGTTGATCGCCTTCACAACGACGGAGGCCTTCATGCCGCCGAAGAGTTGAGTAGGGGAGAACTGCTTCGAGACGATTAGGCCGGCGGGGATTGATGCCGCGTTCGAACGCCCCGCGACGCTGTATCCTGCGGTCATGCCCGTGAATTTGACGGGCCCCATGAGGAAGTTGGCGGGAGTGGCAAGGTTGTACTCCATGTACGAGATGAGCGTCGAAGAAGCGTTGACTACAGGGTAGTTAATCGAAAGCGCGCCCCCGGAACAGGTGACCCCCGTGGTGGCGGCTGACTTGCCGCTGACCTTCCCGCACCCCAGGCCCGCTGGCATTGTGGCGGTGGCTCTGAACGAAGTGACGTTCACCGGGCCTAGGTTAGAGACCGCGAAGGACAGGGTCAGGTTGGTTCCACCGCTGGCCAGGGTCGCGAGGCTGATAGCAACGGTCAGAGACGGGGATCCCATCTTGAGGGAAGAGTGAGAGAACACCAGGGGCATGTAGTTGGAGGTCGAGTTGAGAGCGGTCCCAGCAGGATCCTGGTAGGTCGTAGAGAACCCCTTCGTCAGGTTAGCAGTCGTGAGGCCCGGAGCGGATACGGTTAGAGTTACCTGCGAGGTCCCCGACCTTGCCGCGAGCCCCGGTATCGACTGGCCTGCGACGAGGACCGAGGACGCAGGGAGGGTCCCCACGTTGATGACTGTCACATTCAGGCTCTGCTGGGCGCCAACCGACTTCCCTACCCCGCCGACAGGGGCCACGGTAGTTACAAGGACGGGCTCGTCGGTGCCGAGGGAGAGGCGGATCGGGTTCAGCCTCGCCGTTGCGTTGAAGGCGAAGCCACCGACAGAATACGAGTACTTCACTACGGAGGCTGGAATGGTCACGCTTCCAGTGGATGTCCCTGTGTACTGCAGCCTGTAGACTGGAGTGACGCTAGCGCCTGCGGCAATCCCGGTCGTGGGCGCAGTGTCGTCGCCTGATAGGAACTTGAACACGCCTGTCTTGTTCCACCAATTGTCCGAGAAGCTCACGCTGGTAATAGTCTGGGCGGTCGCCAGGTTCCTCAGGGTCAGGGTGACCGCGACTATGTCGTTGGTGTGGAGGACTCCGACGTTGACTGCCCTGGTCGCCAGCAACGGCGCGGGCATCTCCACTACGGTCGCGTTGAACTTCGAAACCCTCTTCCCCTGGGCGAGGTTCAGCGTGTACGAGCCGGTGAAGCGGGCGTTGTCGCTCGAGACCGTGGCCGTGTCCGTCGACCTGACAACGCCGTCAAGGAATTTCAGCTGGATAACGGACGACGAGCTGTGGCTCGAAGCGGTCAGTGCCGTCACCGTGCTCCCGAAGTAGCTTAGGACTGTCGGCCTCCCAGTCGAGTCTATGGCCGATGGGGATATGGATCCCACGATGAGGTTGCGGGTCACCGCCCCGGACGACTTCACTCCCTCGAGGATAACGAATGGGGAGTTGGTGGACTCGAGTGAAGACCGTGATATGGCGTTCACGAAGCCCCCTTCGCCTGTCGGGAGGAGTCGAAGAAGGGTGGCTGAGGCGAGTTGGTCGAACGAGAGCGGGCTGTAGAAGGTGTACGTGCCCGTGCCGTTCGAGTAGGAGGCGAAGGAGGTCAGGAGGTACGGTTCGGCTGCCTTCGCAGCGGCAGAGGCGTCAGCAAAGGAGTCGGATGCGACAGTGAGGAACATCCCCTCCGAAGGGATGAAAGGCACAGGGAGCAGGCCATACCCCTGGGGTCCGAAGACCTGGAAGTCGGACTGCCATGATGTCGTCTTGATCATGGTGAGGTTGTAGGCGGTGAGGCCGGGGGCCGACTCCAGTGCGGAGAGCTTGCTCGACCCGTTCACCCCGCCGAAGGTGAAGTACCAGAGCGCCGAGTTCCCGGCGACGTAGGCGTTCAGCTTCTCGGTGTAATTGGTCTGGGCCGCAGCCTGCTGCACCGGGACGGCCGTGAAGAGGATTAGGGCAAGCACGGAGACCGCTAGCACCTGAGAACGCTTCAAGCGAGACGCGGGAAGCCGCTCGGTTCTCACTATAAAACCGTTGGGACTGCTTTACTTCTTTCTGGTCGTTTCTTCTGCTGGGTCGTCGATGCCCTTCTCATTGAGGATGAAGACCGTGTCCCTCTCCGGGTGGTAGGGGCTGTCAACCATCCTGGCTATGCGATTCTTGGCGGCCTTCCTCAGGTAAATCCTGTAGGTGCTCGTGTGGGCGACGACGTGGCCGCCGGTGGGCCTGGTCGGGTCTCCGAAGAAGGAGTCGGGCGCGGCCTGGACCTGGTTCGTAACGACGACGGCGATGTTGTAGATCTCAGCAGTCCTCAGGAGCTGGTGCATGAACCTGTTGAGCCTCTGCTGGCGCTCCGCTAGGGTCGCCCTTCCGAGGAACTCTGCCCTGTAATGGGCGACCGCGCTGTCCAGTATGACTAGCTTGACCTTGTTCGGCTCAATGAGTCGGCCGAGCTCCTTGACGATAAGTTCCTGGTGGGCGCTGTTGTAGGCCCTGGCGACAGTTATCCGGGAGAGGACTTTCTCGGGGTCCATGTCCCTGTTCTCGGAGATCTCCTGGATTCTCTCAGGCCTAAAGGTGCCCTCGGTGTCCACATAGATCGCCCCGGCATCAAGGCCCCCTTCGTCCTTCGGCTTCTGCACCATCACGCAGAGCGTGTGGCAAACCTGGCTCTTGCCGCTGCCAAACTCACCAAAGAGCTCTGTCATGGCCCACGTTTCGATCCCACCCCCCAGGAGGTCGTCGAAGTTCTTCGACCCGGTCGATATCCTGTTGATGGCCTTCCTCTTCGTGAGAAGCTCTGCCGCGTTGATGAAGTCGGGCTCGAGGCGGTTCATCTCGACCAGCTTCTTCCGAGCCTTGTTGTTCAGGTCGACCGCCTTCGTGATGTCTATGTCAACCGCTTCGGCGATGTCCATCGGGCCGGCGGTCGCGAGGTCGAAGATGGTCTCGATCCCGGCGTCCTTCAGCTTCTGCTTGGTCGCAGGTCCGACCCCGGGGAGAGTGTCCACTTCGAGGTCTTCTTCAGTTTCAGTCAAACGATGCGCTCGAACGTCTTCCACTAGATAAGTGTGCCTCAGGGAGAGATGCGCGAAACTGTTCTGGGGAAGAGGCTC
>OCOJ01019288.1_pt6 | contig 18244 bp, 21 predicted proteins | sample 1539251 | NCBI WGS metagenome assembly OCOJ01 (sample SAMN01911457, study PRJEB22624) | soil metagenome | biome: Soil | place: Malaysia | collected 2012-04-30 | depth RA_metagenome m | reverse complement strand
CCCGCCTCCCCGCCGCCTCCTTCAGCAGCTCCCCCCCGTCCTCGACGAACCCCCTGCCGACCGCGGCGATCCTCCTCCCCGACAGCTTCTCGAGGTCCGCCAGCAGGGTGGGCTCGTGGGGCGTGGTGTAGCACTCCAGGTACGCCGCGTCCGCGAGGCGCAGCTCCTCCATGCCTTCGAGGCTCACCCCCCTAGGGCCGAGGCCGAGGCCGACGAAGACGAGCTTCCCCATGACAGTCTGTCACGCCCGCGCGGGTATATCAAGGAAGTCAGTTTCAGCCTTCTCTCCTGTAACTCTCTCCTGCACCTGCATTCTCCTTTTTTCCTTCTTTGACCTTCGCTGACCTTACTTTGCTTGGTCTTAGAAGCCTTTTAATTCCAACACTTTCCGCGCGTGTTTCGCGGGCCCGTGGCTCAGCCAGGTTAGAGTGCAACGTCCTAGAACGGCTGGCTCTTAGCTTGAAGGTGGGAGTCACCAGCATGCCGTGGGAGGCGTTGAAAACGCCCACGAATTCGAATCCCACCGGGCCCGCTTTCTTGATTCGTCATAGGACGGTGAACGGTTGCGGCTGACTCGTCCAAGCGTTGATGACCCAGACCTAGCCTATGAGACCGGCTTGCACGTGGGAGACGGCTGCATGTCCCACTTCAGGAGAAATGACTACAGGTATACCTTGAGCGGGAATCTCAAGACGGAATTCGGCTTCTACTCATCCAAAGTTCTGCCGCTGATAAGGAGACTCTACGGTCTGGATCCGCATCTCTATTCGTACAGGAATTCGGTGTTCGCGACCGTCTACTCTAGGCCATTGGTGCAGTTCAAGTCGCATGAGATAGGCCTACCAATTGGACGGAAGGACCAACTCCTTCACCTTCCAAAGAGAATCACAGGGCAGGGGACTACGCAGGTGGGTTCCCTACTGTCAGGCTTGTACGACGCAGACGGCTGCGTGAAGATTCGAAAAACAACCTCAGGGAACTATCCTAGAATCACCATTGCACAGAAGACGAAGGGAATTGTCGAGGATGTATGCGAGTTCCTCAAGCGCTTCGGAATATCCAGTACGATGTACAAGAACGAGTACCTTGATTGGCGATTTGGGGCCGTGGAAACTAGGTGGTTTCTTGACGTCAATGGCTTTGAGAACCTCGAGAAGTTCATGAAGCATGTCGGATCCAGGCACCCGGTCATCAATAGGCGGGTCGATGAAGTGCGATCCATGAAACCATTGTCCCATTCAGGTTGGTAGACTTGCGCCCTCATGTTGGCTTGGGTTCGAATCCCGCCAGACTCGGGCGGGGCACTACACACTTGAGCCGCCAATGTGGGGTCGTAATACTCGTATTGCCTCCGACCAATCTGAGTCACACATAGGGCGTCCTGGTCCAGCCGCCTGCGCCACGCCATGCATTCACCGCGGCGGCCTGCGGCACAGACTTCGCGAGGCGAACCCAGGGAGGTTTCGCCCGCCCCGGAAGTCTGATACGTATGAGTTTAAATCGAATCCTGGACAGGCCCTGCCGAATTGTCACTTCCGGCCCTCGCGCTGATCATCTTCGAGTATGCCCACGTGCTCTCCGCAATGGGATGGCTTGGTGGCGGGCTTCTCACCGCCTTCGTCCTCGGGCCCAACCTAGGCAAGCTTCCCCTGCCCGCGTCCATGGCATTCAGCGCCAGGGTCCTGCCCAAGATCACCAGGTTCATCGAGATGATGGCCGGATCCACGCTCCTCTTCGGCTTCCTCATGCTGTACGCCCTGACGGGGGGCGAAGGGTCCTACTTTGCGACCCCCGAGGGGATGACCCTCTCGGGCGGCATCGCCCTCGCGCTGGTCGCGGCTGTGATCGCCGTTGGGTACACCATTCCGTCCTTCAACAAGGTGGGTGCGATCGCGAGCCAGTTCATTGAAAGCGGGGAGCAGGCGCCGCCTCCGGAGCTCAAGAAGTACATGGCCAGGGCGCGTCGCGGCTCGACGGTCACACTCGTCCTCCTGCTGGTCGTGGTGGCCGCCATGGTCGGAGCAGGGTACTAGCGCCGCCTTCGCAGCTGTCTCCTAGGGACCAAGACCTTGGCCGCGCGCGTCGCGGACGACATCCTCGAACTCATAGGCAGGACACCCATGGTCCCCCTCCGCAGGGTCGCGAAGGGGGTCAAGCCCAGGGTCCTGGCGAAGCTCGAGTTCCTCAACCCCGGGGGGAGCGTGAAGGACAGGATCGGCCTCGCCATGATCCAGGACGCGGAGCGGAGGGGCCTGATCAAGCCCGGCTACACGATCGTCGAGCCGACCTCCGGGAACACCGGGACCGGGCTCGCCATGGCGGCGGCCCTTCGCGGGTACAAGGTCATCTTCACCGTGCCGGACAAGATGAGCAGGGACAAGATAGACCTCCTGAGGGCGTTCGGGGCCAAGGTGAGGGTCACCCCCTCGCGGATCCCCCCAGGCCACCCGGAGAGCTATGTCGAGGTCGCGAAGCGGATCGTCAGGGAGACGCCTCGCTCCTACATGCCGAACCAGTACGAGAACCAGGCGAACCCCGGCTCGCACTACCTGACGACCGGGCCGGAGATCTGGGAGCAGACAGGGGGCCGGGTGACCGTCCTCGTGGCGGGGGTCGGGACCGGGGGCACGATCACGGGGACCGGGAGGTTCCTGAAGGAGAAGAACCCCCGCGTGAAGGTTGTGGGCGCAGACCCCGAGGGCTCGATCCTGGCGGGAACGTTCAGGGGGATGGACCCCCAGGCGAGGCCCTACAAGGTGGAGGGGATCGGAGAGGACTTCGTCCCGGGGACGCTCGACTTCGGGGTCGTCGACGAGTTCGTCAGCGTCACCGACAGGGACGCCTTCCTGATGGCGAGGCGCCTTGCCAGGGAGGAGGGGATCCTCGCCGGCGGGTCTTCAGGGGAGGCCGTGTGGGCGGCGCTCAGGTTCGCTGAGGGCCTCCGGAGGTCCGACACGGTGGTCGTCATCCTCCCCGACACCGGGAGGAGCTACCTCGGGAAGCTGTACGACGACGGGTGGATGGCCGAGCACGGCTTCATCCCTGCCCCGGGCCGGCGTCTCTCGGTCGACGATGTCCTTCGCTCGAAGCCTCCCGGCCTGAGAGGCGTGGTGAGCGTGGGCCCGGAGGACCCCCTCACTGAGGCCGTATCCACCATGAAGAAGCGCGGGATCTCGCGGCTCCCCGTGATCAGGAACGGGGTCCAGGTGGGAAGCCTGAGCCCGGCGTCCATCATCACGGCCCTTGCGCGCAGAGGCTCGAAGCCGGCAACGGTCGAGGACGCCATGGAGGCGCCTCTCCCGGTCGTCGAGAAGGGCGGCGAGATCCTGAACCCCGCGGGCCTCCTCAAAGACAGGGGGGCCGTCGTAGTCGCCGAGGGGCCGAAGGTGGTGGGGATAATAACGAGCATGGACGTGGCGAGCTACCTTGCGAGCGACTAGGCGGCACGGCTTCGGCACCAGGGCGGTCCACGACGGCGAAGAGCCCGACCTGGGCTCCACCGGTGACGTCGTCACCCCCATCCACCTGTCGTCGACCTTCGCGCGGAAGTGGGTCGACAGGCCCACGGCGGGGCTCGAGTACTCCAGGACGGGGAACCCGACCCGGTCCGCGCTGGAGAGGCGGCTCGCGTCTCTCGAGAACGCCTCGCACGCCCTCGCCTACTCCTCGGGCATGGCGGCCGAGACCACGATCCTGCTCTCGCTGCTGGAAAAGGGGGACCACGTCGTCGCGGGGGACGACCTCTACGGTGGCACCCGCCGCCTCTTCGAGGCGACCATGCGCCGGTTCGGCGTCTCCTTCAGCTACGCCGACACGCGTTCGGCGAAGTCCGTACAGGCTGCCATGACCGACAAGACCGCGCTCATCTGGCTCGAGACCCCGACCAATCCCCTCATGAGGATCTGCGACATCAGGGCCATCTCCAGGCTGGGCAGAGAGAGGGGGGCGATGACGGTTGTCGACAACACCTTCGCGAGCCCGTACGTCCAGAACCCCCTCGACCTGGGCGCCGCCGTGTCGGTCCACAGCACGACGAAGTACATCGGCGGCCACAGCGACGTCGTGGGGGGCGCGGTGATGCTGTCAGACGACGACGCCTTCGAGAAGCTCAGGTTCAACCAGAACGCGCTGGGGGCCGTCCCCTCCCCCTTCGACTGCTTCATGGTCCTCCGCGGGTCGAAGACCCTACACCTAAGGATGGAGCGCCACAGCTCGAACGCCACGGCGGTGGCGGAGTTCCTGTCATCCCACAAGGCGGTCTCCGTGGTCCACTACCCCGGGCTGAGGAGCCACCCCCAGCACTCCCTGGCGGCGAAGCAGATGAGGCTCCCCGGCGGGATGCTCTCCGCCGAGCTGAAGGGCGGGCTCCCGGCCGCGAAGAGGTTCCTCTCCAGGCTGCGCGTCTTCACCCTCGCAGAGAGCCTCGGAGGGGTCGAGTCCCTCGCAGACCACCCCGCCTCCATGACCCACGCGAGCGTCCCCAGCGCCGAGAGGGCCAGGATCGGCATCACCGACGGCCTCGTGAGGCTCTCGGTCGGGATAGAGGACGAGGCCGACCTGCTGGCGGACCTGAAGTCCGCCCTCGGCTGACTCCGCACGCTTTAAACGCCCTGTGGCGGGAAGGCGCATCAATTGTACACGAGCACGGTCATCGACGACAAGGCCCACTGCATGGAAGTGATGCGGCAGATGGAGGCGGCCTTCTCCCGCAGGGACGAGCCATTCTTCATCGACGTGCTTAAGCGCGAGCCCAGCCTGGTCCTGCGCGTGCACGCGGTGTGCATCCTCGCCGAGGTCGGCGGGGAGGGGAGCATCCCGGTGCTTTCGGACGTCCTGCTGCACGACCCGGACCCGCTCGTCAAGCACGAGGCCGCGTTCTCCATGGGGCAGATTGGCCTCACATCGGCGAACCCCGCGCTCGAGAAGGCCATGCTCACAGACGCCGACCCGGTGGTCAGGCACGAGTCCGCCGCCGCCCTGGGGTCCATAGGGAGCCCAGCCTCCGAGAAGGCGCTGGAGAAGGCCCTTGGCGACAGGGACGACATCGTCAGCAACTCGGCCCGGGCCTCGCTGTTCAACATCGAGTTCCTCAGGGAGCACTCGGTCGGCTCCAGCGCCAGGGAGAGGGCTCCCAGGCCGTAGCCCGCTTCAAACCTTAAGACCCGCCGAGGGAGCGAGAGTCCGGCATTGAGGCTGAAGGGCAAGCGGGCGCTCGTCACGGGCTCGTCGAGGGGAATCGGCTCGGAGATCGCGAAACTCTTCGCGTCCGAGGGCGCGGAGGTGGCCGTGAACTACCGGGCCTCCAAGGACGAGGCGGACTCGGTGGTGAGGTCCATCGTCGGGAACGGAGGGAGGGCCTTCCCGCTCGCGGGGGACGTCTCGGACCCGTCCAGCGTGTCGCGTATGTTCGCCCAGCTGAGAGAGCGCCTCGGAGGGCTAGACATCCTTGTGAACAACGCAGGGCTCTCTGACAGCAAGATCTGGCACGCGAGCATCAGGGAGACGACCCTGGACATGTGGAGGAGGGTCTTCGCCGTCGACTCGTTCGGGACCTTCCTCTGCACGCAGGCCGCGGTCAGGATGATGAAGAAGGGGAGCTCGGTGGTGAACATCGCCTCGACCCCAGCCATCGCCGGCGACTCGGAAGGCCTCGTCTACGCATCGGCCAAGGGCTCCGTCATCTCCATGACGAAGATGCTGGCCAAGGCCCTTGCCCCCAAGGTGAGGGTGAACTGCATGGTCTTCGGCTCCTTCAGGACCACCTGGGTCGAGTGGCTGACCGGGGAAGAGGCCGATGCCTACAGGTCGGCAATCCCCATGAAGAGGTTCGGGAACCCAAAGGAGGCTGCGGCGCTCGCGCTCTTCCTGGCGGGCGACGAGTCGGCTTTCATCACCGGCCAGACCGTCGTCATCGACGGCGGCGAAGTACTGGACTGAAGGGCCTTCCCGCTCACCCTTCGGCGGCCGCACGCAACCCGCCGACCCTGTCTATCTTCTCGAGGGCTTCCTCCAGGTCGTCGGAGCGGGCGACGACGCCCCTGTCCACCGCGCTCTTCCACAGGCCGACGTAGATCTCGATCCCCTCTCTCACCTGGTCCGGCTTCTCCTGCTTCTTCCCTTCGAGCTGGTCGATGTACTCGCCCAGCGTGAGCGGCTTCCCCTGCCCTGCGTCCAAAGCATCCTCCTCCCGCCGCTAGAGGAGGCGGGCCTCTCCGCCGACCCCAGACAGGTGGGCCCGGTACCCGAGCCTGGCCATCGCCTTCATGGCCTTCCCGGCGTACTCTTCCGATGTGTTGATGAAGACCGAGGGGCCCGTCTGCATGGAGAACCAGGCCTCCGCACCGTCCGCCCTCATCTCTCTCACCTTCCGCATTATCCGGATGGTGTCCTCGGTCATGATCATCAGCCTGTTCTCGCCGGTCATGGTCAGGCTGTGGAGCTCCATCGTGTCCCTCTCCGTCAGGACCCCGACCGCCTCGAGGTCGTTGCCCAGGATCGCCTTCTCCATCTCGTCGCAGCGCCTCTGCGCCGACCTGATCCGGGCCTTGAAGAAGGGCGACGTAAGCACCTCCCTGTGGGCGTCCTCTGTCCTCAGCGGGGACGTGAGCGGGACGATGACCATCCTGAGATCCAGGTCCCTTCCGTCGGCGAACCTCTCGGCGTAGGCGCTCTCGTCGGTGCTCCCCGAATAGAGCCGGGAGTAACCCCCCACGAGCGACCTTGAAGCCGACGCGGCGAAGCGCCGTGCTACCCTCGACAGGTCCTTCATGTCGGGCGTGCCGCCTACCAGGAGCCTGTGAGCGAGGAGGGTCAGCGCCGCCCCGGCGGACGACGAGTACCCGATCCCCTTCGGCCTCCCCGGAGGCTCGTTCCGGCTGTCCACTCGGAAGTCGGAGACCGCGGAGCCCGGGCGCAGGCGGCCGACGACGCCTTCGAGCCTAGAGTCGGCGGGCAGGTTCCTCCTCCCGTCGGTGTACACCCCGCCGTGCCTCCCGTCGGTGATCGAGGCCACGGTCCTCATGCAGGTCGTGTTCACCGAGATGCTGTCATGGTAGGGGAGGCGGAGCCTCCAGTCGCGGAGCCCGTGGTACTTCACGAGCGCCTGCATGGTGAACGCCTCGGCCCTGTAGGTCGCCATGCTAGAGCGCCTCGACCTCGAAGAAGCCTACCGTGCGCGGGTCCCGCAGTCTGGCGACCATCGGCCTGGGTATGTCCTTCGCTGCCGCGCTGGCGCGGACCGCGATCGTCCGGTCGCTGATGAACTCGCTCTTCCTCACTACGATCTCGTGGGGGTGGGTGAGGGTGAGCCTGGGGTCCCCCGACGCCATCACGACGAACGAGTCCGGGCCTACGCTGATCCGAAGCCTGACCGTCGTAGACCCACGCTTGATGGCGGCCTTCACGGCCTGCTGCAGCTGGGCGCACCCCTTCTCAGCCCCCACGCCCACGATGCAGTCCCCGTTCGCCGTGAGGTGCTCCTCCGTGGTGATCTCTATGGTGGTCGGGTGCAGCGCCGAGACCATCGGATGCCCGCGGAACGCGATCCTCTCGACCTGGCCCTCCCTCTCGAGGCTCGGCCGCAGGGCGCGGGTGGTCATCTCACTGCCCGCCTCCCTGCTGCAGCCCGTTGCAGACGAGGCACCTCTCCGCACCGAGCGGCACGGGGGAGGAGCAGAACCGGCAGAACCTGTACCCGTCGGGGGGAGGCACGGGCCCGCTCCCCGCGGGGACGAAGAAGCTCGTCCCGGCCATCGCCGCGCCGCCTGCGATGAACACCAGGCTCCATGAGAAGACTATCGGGATCTCGAGCAGGAAGAACCCGACCCCCAGCAGCGCTACGAGGACGCCTGATACGAGCAGCTGGGGACGCATGGCCACCCGCTGACCGGCAACGCCTTTATAGTTTAGACAGTGTCGATGGCCGAAGCCCGCGCTTGACCACGGAATACGAGCAGCTCCTTGCGACGATGATCTCGGACAAGAAGGCGAAGGCGGCCGAGCTCACCGGGAAGAGGGGAAGGGAGAAGGAGCTGGCCGCGGTCACGTCGGACATCAGGTTCATCGAGGTCGAGCTCCAGCGCTACCAGCAGGCGATGTCGCTCTTCAGGAGCAAAGACATCCCCAGGGTCGGCAGATGGGGGCAGCCGGAGACCGAAGAGAAGAAGGAAGAGCCCTAGGCAGCCTTGACGCTGGTCCTCTCCGAGAAGGACGTCGAGGGCCTCCTCGACATGGGCGAGGTCGTGTCCTCCGTGGAGGAGTGCTTCAAGAAGCAGGGGGAAGGGCTCGCGGTGAACTCCCCCAGGACCAGGTCGACAGTTCCCGGGTCGGTGCTCAACGTGATGCACGCGTCCCTCCCCTACCTGGGCAGAGCCGGCGTGAAGTGCTACCTCGGCTCCAGGAGCGGGACGAGGTTCGTCTTCCTGCTCTTCGACCTGGCGACGGCTGCCCCCCTCGCGGTGATGGGCGCGGACGTGCTGGGGAGGTACCGCACGGGCGCGGCTTCCGCCGTGGCGACGAAGCATCTTCTCAGGATGAGGGATGTCCGGCTCGCGGTGTACGGGTCCGGGAAGCAGGCCCTGACCCAGGTCACGGCCATGGCGGAGGTGGCGACCTTCTCCGGACTGCGCGTCTGGAGCCCGGACAGGGCGCACGCGGAGCGCTTCGCAGGCAGCCTCAGGGGGCTCGGGTTCGCCCCCTCCGTGGCTGACACCCCCGCCGACGCGGGGAAGGGGGCAGACGTAGGCTCGGCGATCACGTCGTCGAAGGACCCTTTCCTAGGACCGAAGGAAGTGCAGAGGCTGAAGCATCTCAACCTCTGCGGGGCCAACTCCCCCGGCAGGGCAGAAGCGACCCCCGATGCCATCAAGCTGTTCCGGACGGTCGCCGTCGACGACCTGAGCCAGGCGAGGGCCGAGTCGGGCGACCTGATGGCGGCCTCGCAGTCGGGCGCGTTCGACTGGGCAGACGCGAGGGAGCTGAAGGACTTCGTCGCGGGAGCTGCCGTCGCGACGCCGCCGACACTCTTCAAGTCGGCAGGGGTGGCAGTCGAGGACGTGGCCGTGGCGAGCCGTGTGTACGACAAGGCGGTGAAAGGCGGCGCCTTCGCCGACTCCGCCGTCGAGCTGGGCTTCTAGCGGCGGCTAGCCCATGGGCGGCATCCCGCCCATCCCGCCTCCCGGCGGACCCGGGGGAGCCTTCATCTTGGATGCGGCGATGACGTCGTCGATCCTGAGGATCATCGAGGCGGCCTCCGTGGCAGCCCGGAGTATCTGCAGCTTGACGGCCAGGGGCTCGACTATGGACTTCGCGTACATGTCGGCCACCTTGCCGCTCATCGCGTCCACCCCGAACCACTTCCCCTCCTTTCCGTGCCGGGCCCTAAGGTCCACCTGGGTGTCGATGGGGTCCATGCCGGCGTTCTCCGCAAGCGTGAGCGGGATCGACTCCATCGCGTCGGCGAACTTCAGCGCCGCGAGCTGCTCCCTCCCGGAGAGCTTCTGGGCCCAGGCCCTCAGCTGCACGGAGACCTCGGCCTCGGGCGCGCCTCCGCCCGCCACGATCGCGGGGAGCTCCACGACGTCCTTGGTGACCATCAGGGCGTCGTGCAGCGCCCTCTCGGCCTCGTCCACGATGCGCTGCGTGCCGCCTCGGACGAGTATGGTGACCGCCTTCGGGTTCTTGCACCCCTCGATGAACACCCACTTGTCGTCCTCCAGCTTCCTCTCCTCCACGAGCTTCGCGTAGCCCAGGTCCTTGCCGGTGAGGTCGTCTAGGTTCGTGACCATCCTCGCCCCTGTCGCCTTCGCCAGCTTCGACATGTCGCTCTCCTTCACCCTTCTGACTGCGAGGACCCCCGACTTCGCCAGGAAGTGCTGCGCGAGGTCGTCGATGCCCTTCTGGCAGATGAGCACGTTCGCCCCGGCGTCCTTCACCTTGTCCACCATCGCCCTGAGGATGTTGCTCTCCTCATCCATGAACTTCTGCATCTGCTCCGGGTCGTTGATCCTGATCTCGGCGGAGAACTCCGTCTTCTCGATCTCCAGGGGGGAGTTGACTAGGGCGATCTTGGCCTCGTCGATCCGCTTCGGCATGCCCGAGTGGACCACCTCCTTGTCGAGGACCATCCCCCTGATCAGCTGGGTGTCCGTGAGGGCGCCGCCCGCCTTCTTCTCCACCTTCACGTTGTCGATGTCAGCCTTGTAGCCCTTCTCGCCCTTCTCGGCGATGAGCAGGATGGCGTCCACGACGACCCCCGAAAGGTGCGGAGAGTCCTCGTTGACGAGCTTCGTGAGCATGCTGGTGTTGGCGATCTTCAGGAGGTCTGGCCGCCCTGTCGGGTCCACCTTCTCGGCCGCCTCTTCCAGGATCTTCTGGGCCTTCTCTGCGGCCCTCGAATAGCCGTCGACGATCACCACCGGGTGGACGTCCTTGACTATCAGCTCCTCGGCCTTGTCCAGGAGCGCCCCCGCGACCACGACCGCCGAGGTGGTCCCGTCTCCGACCTCGTTGTCGGTCGACTTGCTGATCTCCACCATCATCTTCGCGGCCGGGTGCTGGACGTCCAGCTCCTTCAGCATCGTCGCCCCGTCGTTTGTGATCGTGACGTCCCCCATCGAGTCGACGAGCATCTTGTCCATCCCTCTCGGGCCTAGGGACGACCTGACGATCTCCGCGATGAGCTTCGCAGCGGAGATGTTGTTCCTCTGGGCCTCCCTTCCGCGAGACTCCCCGGAACCTTCCTTCAGAATTATTACTGGTTGTCCAGTTGCAGACACGCTAAATCGGCGGTATACCCCGTTCGGTTGTATATAAGAATTGAACAACCGCCGCCCCTGGCGGTCCTATGCGGCGGTCACCTGGACCGAGCTCCAGTACTGCGCCGAGGCGGTCCCGTTCTGGCCGAACGACTGCGCCCTCACCGAGATCGAATACGTGTCGCCCACGGTGACGTTCAGCGTGGTCGGGACCGCCCAGCTGTCCGTGATCGTGTCGCCCGGAACGACCGTGCGGGAGTAGTTGCCTATGGGAACGCCGGAGAAGAACACGCTGAGCCTGTCGACGTCCGTGGGGCCCGCGGCGGTCAGGGTCAGGGTGAGCGCCTGGCTCGTTATGTCCACCGAAGTCTTGACCGTGAGATTGGCCGAGTCGACTCCGAAGGCCGGGCACGGCGGCGACCCGGGAGAGCAGGTCGCGCCGGTGTCCAGAGAGACAGCGGTTGGGCTCGGGTTGAAACTCTGAGTCGCCCTGTCCCAGGCGAGGTATGCCGCGAGCACGATGGCGACGCAGATTGCCACGGCCGCTGCCTGCCTGAACTTCACGGCCAGGCACCGCCGCGAGGAGGTGCAAAAGGTTTCCCGCAAGAATCTTAAGTGCCCCGGCCCGACGGGCCGCAAAACCGGTCATGCACTCCCGATTGTCGATCAGGGTTGGGGCCGAATTCGTCGGCACTTTCGTCTTCGTCCTTGTGGGGGCGGGGTCAGCCGTCGCCACGCGGTCGCTGGGCGTCTCCGACCCTGCCTCGTCGCTGGTCATCGCCGCGCTGGCCAACGGCCTGGGCCTCGCAGTGGCGGTCTCGGCGACCATGGGGATCTCGGGGGGTTCCCTCAACCCCGCCGTGACTCTGGCTCTCTACGCTGCGAAGAAGCTCCCTTCGAGGGACGTTGTGCCCTACGTCGTCGCCGAGCTGGCGGGGGCGACGGTCGCAGCGTCGGTCCTGGTCGTCTCCCTCCCCCAGTCTCTCGGGGCGGGGGCCGGCTGGGGCGCGCCGGCCCTCTCAACAAGCATCAGCGCGGGGCAGGGGACGCTGCTGGAGCTGGTGATGACCGTCTTCCTGGCTACAGCGATCTTCGGGACCGCCGTCAGCCCCGGGGCGCCGAAGATCGGGGGGTTCGGCATAGGCCTGGCGGTGCTCGCCGACGTGCTGCTCGGGGGCCCGTTCACGGGGGCCGCCATGAACCCGGCTAGGGCGATAGGCCCGGAGGTCGCCGGCCTGTCATTCCCACCGTACTGGTACATCTACTGGATCGGGCCGGTCGCAGGCGCGGTGGCGGTCGGACTCCTCTACAGGTATCTCGCTGAGAAGCCGTCCTGAGAGTCGGAGATAAATAGCGCAGGAGAAGGGCGAACCGCGCGATTGAAGGCGACGCCTGAAAGGCTGTCAAGAGAGCATGCGAGGGAGATCCTCGGGAGGATGGACTCCGTCATCTCGTCGGCCCAAGGGCGCGGCGCCCGGGACGCAGTGGTCAAGGCGCTGAACGGCACGATCCCAGCCTACTCCTGGGTCGGGATATACCTGGTCCAGGGTGCCGACCTTGTGCTGGACGCCTGGGCAGGGCCGGCAGCGACCGAGCACACGCGCATACCCATAGGGAAGGGAGTCTGCGGGTTCGCCGCGAAGGCCGGAAGGACCGAGATCGTCTCTGACGTCGGGAAGGACCCCCGGTACCTCGAGTGCTTCACGTCGACCAGGGCGGAGATGGTCGTCCCCATCCTGAACGAGGGGCGCGTCATCGGGGAGATCGACATAGACAGCGACCAGCTCGACGCCTTCTCGTCGCTGGACAGGGAGCTGCTGGAGGCCGTCGCCCGGAAGCTCGCGCCTCAGTGCAGAGCGCCCTGAGTATAACCTATGTTATAGACTTAAATCGGGGCCAGGCTGGCGGTCAATCTGACAATGGAACTTGAGATAAAGGGCCTTCACGCTTCCGTCGAAGGCAAGGAGATTCTCAAAGGCGTCGACCTGAGAATCGGGCAGGGCGAGACCCACGCCCTGATGGGCCCCAACGGCTCCGGCAAGAGCACGCTGGCCTACACCCTGATGGGGCATCCGAAGTACCACGTCACCTCGGGGGATGTGACCATAGGAGGCGAGAGCATAATCGGGCTGACCCCCGACAAGAGGGTGAAGAAGGGCCTCTTCCTCGCGTTCCAGTATCCCGTTTCGGTGCAGGGGGTGAGCATGTTCTCGTTCCTGAGGGCCGCCTACAACGCGGCGCACACCACGGACCCCAAGGAGCCCCCGACAATCTTCGAGTTCAGGGAGGCCGTGGCCGAGAAGCTGAAGATGCTCAGCATGGACGACTCCTTCCTGACGAGGTATCTCAACGAGGGGTTCTCCGGAGGCGAGAAGAAGCGCGCGGAGATACTCCAGATGGCGCTGATGCAGCCGAAGTTCGCGGTCCTGGACGAGACGGACTCGGGGCTCGACATCGACGCCCTGAGGATCGTCGCGGAAGGGATCAACAAGGTCGCCGGCCCGGAGACGGGGACGCTTCTGATCACACACTACCAGAGGATCCTGAAGTACGTGAAGCCCCAGCACGTCCACGTGATGTACCAGGGGAGGATAATCGAGTCGGGCGGCGAGGAGCTGTCGAGGCTATTGGAGGAGAAGGGCTACACCTGGATCAGCGGCTACGGAGGGGAAGAAGCCCTGGCGCGGCCGGCCCCATAACGCTTTTATTGCGGGTGATAACCTATGTTATATTCTGCGGTGAGTGGGCCATGGCTTCCAAGGTAGACATCGTAACCGAGGACTACAAGGAGAAGTACGGGTTCAGCGACCCGGTCGAAGCCTACGCCGTCCAGGGCGTGAAGGGCCTCAGCGAAAGAGTGGTCCAGGAGATAGTGAGGCTGCACGACGAGCCGGCCTGGATGGAGCAGATCAGGATGCAGGCGCTCAAGCACTTCCTGGAGAGAAAGCCCCCTTCATGGGCCCCCGAACTGGGGAAGATCGACTACCAGAGCTTCTACTACTACGCTAGCCCGACCAAGAAGGCGGCCGACTCCTGGGACCAGCTCCCCGAGTACATCAGGCGGACCTACGACAAGCTGGGAATCTCGGAGGCCGAGAAGAAGTTCCTAGCCGGGGTCGGGGCCATTTACGAGAGCGAGGCCGTCTACCACAGCATACAGGGAGAGCTGGCGAAGCAGGGCGTCGTCTTCACGGACACAGTCACCGCCCTGAAGGAGTACCCGGACATCATGAAGAAGTACTTCGGGACGGTGGTCCCCTTCCGCGACAACTACATCGCCGCCCTGCAGACCGCTGTCTGGAGCGCAGGGAGCTTCGTCCACGTCCCCGAGGGGGTCAAGGTCACGACTCCCCTGCAGGCCTACTTCAGGATCAACGAGCGGAACATGGGGCAGTTCGAGCGCACGCTCATAGTCGGAGAGCCCAACAGCGAGGTCACATACATGGAGGGGTGCTCGGCCCCCGTCTACTCCTCCCAGTCCCTCCACTCCGCCATAGTGGAGATTGTGGCCCAGAAGGGTTCCTTCGTGAAGTACACGACCCTCCAGAACTGGTCCCGGGACGTGCTCAACCTGGTGACCAAGAGGGCCCACGCCTACGAGGACGCGACGGTCTCCTGGGTGGACTTCAACGGAGGCTCCAAGCTGACCCGCAAGTACCCTTCCATCTACCTGCTTGGGCCCCGCTCGAAGGCGGACATCATCTCGGTGGCCTACGCTGGAGCCGGCCAGGTGCAGGATACCGGGGGGAAGGCCATCCACATTGCGAAGGACACGACGTCGAGGATCATCTCGCGCTCGGTGTCGAAGGACGGCGGCCACACGGCCTACAGGGGGCTCCTCCACATCAACAAGGGCGCCACGAACGCGAAGAGCACAGTGAGGTGCGACGCCCTCCTCATCGACGAGAGGAGCACGACCGCGACCTACCCATACATGGAGATACAGGAGGACGACGCGACCGTCACCCACGAGGCGAGCGTCGGGAAGGTGGGGGAGGAGCAGCTCTTCTATCTGATGTCGCGCGGGATCTCCGAAGGAGACGCCCTCAGCATGGTGGTGAACGGGTTCCTGGAACCCTTCGCCAAGGAGCTCCCGATGACCTACGCCGTGGAGTTCAACAGGCTGATGTCGATAGAAATGACGAACGCGGTGGGCTGAGAGACCCAGGTCGGTAGGCACGGGTTGTCCCAACAGGAGCTGGGCTCGTTCAACGAGGACCTCGTCAGGTCACTGTCTGAGTCGGCGGGGGAACCATCATGGCTCAGAGAGGCCCGGCTGGCCGCCTTCCAGGAGTTCGTCACGACTCCGCTGGAGCCGAACCCTCTGTACACCAAGTACGCGCAGGTCTCCGCCTTCGACCTGCAGCGGTTCTCGGTGCACCCCACGAAGGCCGCCGTGGACCTCCGCTCGTTCTTCGGGGACTTCCTTACGGGGAAGGAGAAGAACATCACCCTGCAGGGGAACGACGCCCACGTGCACTCCGAGCTCGAGCCCGGCCTCTCCTCCATGGGGGTGGAGCTGATGCCCCTCACAGAGGCCCTCAGGGTCCACGAGCAGGCCGTGAGGCGCCTGTTCGATCACAGGCTCGTGAAGTCCCGGCAGGACAGGTTCGCCGCGTTCGTCAACGCGTTCTTCAACTCTGGGACGTACGTCCACGTCCCGAGGGGGGTGGAGGTCTCCGGCCCGATCCGCAAGATGCTGCTGACCGACGGGCCTCGCGGGGGCGTGGTCGAGCAGACGTTCATCCACGCCGAGGAGCAGGCCAAGCTGACGGTACTGGAGGAGCTGTACTCCCGGGGGGCCGCTTCGCCGTCCCTCGTGGCGTCCACGGTCGAGATCATCGCCGAGCCCTCGGCGGCCGTGGACTTCTCCTCCATCCAGCTCCTGGACGAGAAGGCGGTCCACCTCTCGAACCGCTCGATCGGGTGCTCCGACAGCTCAAGGGTGACCGTGAGCTCGCTCTCCCTCGGCGCCTCGGTCTCAAGGTCCAGGATGAACTTCCTCCTGAACGGCAGGGGTTCGCTGGCGGAAGGGTTCGAGATATTCTTCACCGACGGCCACCAGAGGTACGACTTCGAGTCGAACCTGCTCCACAACTCCCCGGACTCGACCGGCTCGACCCAGGCCAGGGGCGTGCTCAAGGGGGAGTCGCAGTCCATATTCAAGGGGATGATCAAGATCGTGAACGCCGCCAAGAACTCGCGCTCCTATCTCGCCCACCACGCGATGATCCTGGAGCGCACGGCCAAGTCGGACGGCATCCCCGGCCTCGAGATCGACAACAACGAAGTCAAGGCGACCCACTCCGCCTCGGTCGCCCAGATAGACGAGGAGCAGCTCTTCTACCTCATGGCGAGGGGGCTCCCCCTGGACGAGGCGAGGAGGATGGTCGTTCTCGGCTTCTTCGAGCCTGTGATATCGCGGGTCCCCATCGAGCAGACAAGGGAGGGAGCCAGATTCATGATAGACGGGAAGTGGGAGGGGCAGCGGAGGAGGCTCGTCGACAGGGAGACGCTCCTGGCGCTCACCGGGGAGACCGCCCCCGAAGTCAAGGAGTCCGAGGACATCTTCGAGAGGCACTACAAGTACAGGTGACCCGATTGGCTCAATACGTCCCGGTCCTGAAGGCGTCAGAGCTTCCCGACGGGGCGACGGCCCCGGTCGACGTCAACGGGAGCAGGATACTGGTCTCGAAGCTCGGCGGCCGGGTCTTCGCCGTCAGCGGGGTGTGCACCCACGAGGAGCAGGACCTGGCGGCCGGGTTCGTTTCGGAGGGGAGGGTCACCTGCCCTCTCCATCTGTCGCAGTTCGACCTCTCTGACGGATCGGTCCTCAACCCCCCTGCGACAGAGCCCCTCAGGCGCTTCAATGCTAAAATAGACGGCGAAACGGTTTTCGTAGAGGTATAGGCGAGTGGTTCAAGCCCGGTCCCTCGACCTCGACGGCATCCGCTCCGACTTTCCGATACTGCAGCGCAAGGTTCACGGGAAGAGGCTCGTGTACCTCGACAACGCGGCCACGACCCAGAAGCCCCGGCAGGTGATCGGGGCCCTGACGGACTACTACTCCAGCCACAACGCGAACGTCCACAGGTCGGCCCACACCCTCGGAGAGGAGGCCACCGAGGCGTACGAAGGCGCCCGGGAAAAGGTCGCCGCGTTCGTCGGAGCGCCGGCGAAGGGGCTGGTGTTCACGAGGGGCACCACCGAGGCGACGAACCTGGTCAGGTTCGCCTGGGGGGGCCGCCACGTCAGGCGTGGCGACACGATCGTCACGACCCTGATGGAGCACCACAGCAACATCGTGCCCTGGCAGCTCCTGGCAAGGCAGAACGGGGCCTCCCTGAAGTTCGTCGGGCTGGAGCAGGACGGCACCCTGGATATGGTGAGCATGGAGTCGGCCCTTGGCGACTCGCCGGCCCTCGTGGCGGTCACCCAGTGCTCCAACGTCCTCGGGACAGTGAACGACGTGGCCAGGATATGCTCAATGGCAAGGAGGGCAGGGGCGAAGACTGTCGTGGACGCGGCGCAGTCCGTCCCCCACATGCCTGTCGACTTCTCGGCGCTCGGTTGCGACTTCTTCGCGTTCTCCGGTCACAAGATGCTCGGCCCCACCGGGATCGGCGCGCTCGCCGCCCGGAAGGACCTGCTGGAGGAGATGGACCCGTTCCAGGGGGGCGGGGAGATGATCAGGGATGTGTTCCCGGACCACTCCACCTGGAACGACGTGCCCCTGAAGTTCGAGGCCGGGACGGCGAACATCGCCGACGCGATCGGTCTCGGCGCCGCAGTCGACTACCTCACCGCGGTGGGGATGAAGAAGGTCAGGGACCACGAGGTCCGCCTGGTGAAGTACGCCCTCGAAGCCCTCGGAGAGGTGGAGGGGTTCCGCATGTACGGCCCCCGCGCCCCTGCGCGCAGGGGAGGGGTGGTCTCGTTCAACCTGGCGGACATACACGCCCACGACCTGGCGACGATACTCGACGAGGACGGCATCGCCATCAGGGCGGGGCACCACTGCGCCCAGCCCCTCATGAAGTGGCTCGGGGTGGCCGCGACCAGCCGCGCGAGCTTCTACATCTACAACTCGCCCGAGGACGTCGACGCGCTCGTGGCGGGGCTGAAGAGGGCGAAGGAGATCTTCAGGGCATGAGCGCCGCGGACATCTACAAGGAGCTCATCCTGGACTACTACAGGCACCCCCGCAACTTCGGCACCCTGGAGCGGTCCGACATCTCCTCCCACGACACCAACCCGCTCTGCGGGGACGAGGTCGACATGCAGATCAAGGTGGGGGACGGGAAGGTCATCCAGGACATCAAGTTCACCGGCAAGGGGTGCGCGATCAGCTTGGCGTCCGCCTCGCTGCTGACCGAGCTCGCAAAGGGGAAGAGCCTCGAGTGGGTCAAGGAGCTCTCCAAGGAGGACATCCTGAAGATGCTCGGGAACCCCGAGCTCGGCCCATCCAGGATCAAGTGCGCGCTACTCGG
>OCOJ01048455.1_pt1 | contig 18263 bp, 17 predicted proteins | sample 1539251 | NCBI WGS metagenome assembly OCOJ01 (sample SAMN01911457, study PRJEB22624) | soil metagenome | biome: Soil | place: Malaysia | collected 2012-04-30 | depth RA_metagenome m | reverse complement strand
GCTCTGGCCGACGGCTCCGGGGAATGTCGCCACTTTGAGATAGCCAATCTCGGGGGCCAACATTCGATGCGACAGGCTCCGCGGCTCGATCATGGGTGGCCGGTCCTTAGCCATACGATTCGGGACCTCGAGTGCGACTTGGCGGTGTTCGCCGGCGAGAGTCCCGATTTCAAGCTGATGGCCTCCTCCAATTCGGAAAGTGGTTGGTCGGATAGCGACGCCTGGAAATCCGACGCGCTCTTGCGGACACGCTCGTCACCTCGGCGGCACCCCGGCATCCCGTGCGTCCCGCGCACAACGCATGCCATTGCCTGCCTGCCCACCAGCCACTCCCGAAGCTTCGGGACCGAAGCTTCGGGATCACCAGTCATTTCCTACGGCTTCTCCGGATTGGGCTTATCGGGATTCGGCTTGTCGGATTTCACCGTGGCTTCGCCGAACTTGATGGTGGAACCGAACCGCTTGTAGTTCTGGTAGCGCACGGTCATGTGGATGCGCACGTCCTGCCCGGTAAAGTGCAGCACGTCGTTGGCCCGGGTGTAGGTGGGGAACCAGTAGGGGCCCTCGATATTCTCGCGGAAGGTCTCGAACTTCGGAAATACGTTTTCGCTGTTCTTGGTGCGGATGTCCGGCACGGCCTTGCCGTACGTCTTCACGATTTCCAGGTCGCGCTGGTCCACCCAGATGCGTCCCTGGAAGTAGCGCTGTTTCTTCTCGATTTTCTTCGGCCCCACGTCGAAGACGTAGGTGGCCACTTCGTCCAGTTGCTGCCGGCCCACGTAGGTGACGTCGTACTTGGGCAGGTCTTCGCTGGTGAGCACGAAGGGCTGCACGTGCTCCAGGTCCTCCATATCCTGCTGGGAGAGCATGATGCGCTGCAGCGTGGGCATGGGCGCATCCAGGACGGTCTCGACGCGCTTGCCGTCCTTGTCGAACACGAACGCGCTGGACAGCCGGTATTCGCCGTCCACTTCGCCATCGGCATCAATGGTCTGAATCACAAAGGTCTGGTCGTAGGTGAACTTTTCGCGCTCATGCTTGAACTCCAGCTCCCGCTCGCCGAACTTCTGGATCACCTGCTCCACCGGAATGGCCGGAGGCTCATTGGTGATGACCGAGGGCGGTTTGGGCGCGACGGAAAAGGGAGTCGAGTCGCCCTGCCGCTGCGCCGTGGGCAGCGGGGCCGGCGGGGCCGGCAGGGTCATCGGTCCCTGCTCCTGCGCGCGCGCAGGGAGCGAGGCGGCGGCGGCCAGCAGGGTGATCATCCAAACGTGCGCTTTCATGCGGTCAGCCTCTCCGGGCGCGGAATCGACATCTCACGCTACCACGGTGCGGCGAGTTTTTCACCTCGCGCCAGCATCCGGTAGGGAGTCAGTTCGGCCGTGTACCCGGGTCGCGCTGCAGCGGGACCCGGGGCACGTTCTGGAGTTCCGGAAGTGATTCAGTTCTAGTTGCCGCCGGGCAGGCACGCAACGCACCGCGCCCTGGCGCGCCGGGCGCCAGCAGAATGCGTCACTATGAATTCCGTCCCGGCGCTTTAATCGAGTATCACCGGCGGGGGTATCGCCGNCCGGCGGGATTATCGCCGGCGCTTGCGGGCGCGGCGGGCCGCTGGGTTCGCGATTCAGGGTTTCAAGCGCGCGGCCGCTGCCCGGCGAAGTGCCAAACTCCGTGGGCGGCGGGCCGCCTTTCATGTTCAAGCAGATGCGCCAGCGGTCGCCCTCTAATTCATAGATCCCGGAATTGGCGTTTCCTTTCTCCGGCCCGGCGGTGAATCGCATCCGGAAGGACTTGGGGGTGGTCTCGGGGTTCAGCTCGATCGTTCCTTCGTAGACGGCTCCCATGCCCAGGGATTCGAAGCGGTCGAGGTCGATCACCATCTTGGCCCCGGCGAAGGTGTGCGGCGCAGGGACCAGGCCATCCACTTCCAGGTGGACCACGGACCATTCGCCTTGCAGTTTCTCCAGTTCCTCGTCCATGGGGTATCCCCCCTCGCTCAGGATGCGGCGTGCCGGGGTGCCCCGCACGCCGCCTTTACGCGCCGGGCTTTTGAAGATGCCCAGCCCGGCAGGCGCTATGCGTTTCTACCGCAAATAGCCCCAGTTGTGAAGCTTGTCGCTATCCTCTTGCCAGCGATCGCCGATGTCCGTGCGGTAATACATGTTGGGGATGAGCACGTTCTTGATGCGCGAGTAGACCTGCGCCTGGGCCTGGCGCATGGTTTGTCCCGTCCCCACCACGATCAGGATGACGCCGGAGGTTCCCGCCACCAGCCACTGGGCGTTCAACTGTTTGACGTCCTCGATGTGGATTTCCTCGCCCGGCGGTTTCTTGAACACGATCACCGAGTTCTTGGAGAAAGAATCAAACGTTTCGTCGTCGTCGAACGGGAAGGGAGGCACTACGATGCGCACGCCAATCTGGAAGCCGCTGCGCACCTTCAATTTGGGGTCTGCCCCGTTCGCCAGGTCCCAGAAAAACTGCCCGATCGGCGTGAGCATGCCCGCCTGCTGGATGCTGATGGTGGGATAGCCGAAGCGCGCGGTGAACTCCAGCGGGTAGATGCCATGGTTGTTGACGATGGTGTTCAGGTCGATGTAGCCAACGTACCCCTCTTCGGCGAGCTTCGGCTCCATCTTCAACAGCGTTTCCTGGAAGAGCCGGTTCGATTCCGTCCAGAACATGGAGGTACCCATTTCGCCGGTGGGCGGGCCGAGGTCGCCGGGAAAGAGCTTCTTGTGCTCGAAATTGATGTTGATGGGATAGATGAAATTCTTGCCGTTAAAGAAAGCGCCCACGGCCACCTCCACGCCCACCACGCGCCGCTGGAGCTGGAAGACCTTGATCTCGTCGGCCAGGGCCTTCTTGTAGGCCTCGAGCATGCGGATCACGTCCAGGCCATCTTCCTCCTCGCCCACGAACAGCCGCCGCTTGACGTTCTGGGCCTCGCCGCTGGGCTTGATCACGTAGCGCGCGGGATTTTCCGCCACGTACTCGAGGGCCTCGTCGAAGGAGTGAAAATCGGCATAGGGGATGATGTTCACCCCGGCGCGCTTCAGCTCTTCCTGGCCGAAGGAGCGGTCGTCTTCCAGGCGGTCGCTATACGGCGTGCCGCCGATCACCGGCTTGCCCTGCGCGCGCAGGGCCTTGGCCTTCTCCCCCTGGCCCAGCGTGTCGTCAAATATGACGATGTCCGCCCAATCCGCGTCCTTTTCCCAGTCCTTGCACTTGGCCACGAAGCCGTCGGCTATGTCTTTCTCTTTCTTGTCACCGATGAAGTAGCGGACCTCGTGCCCCTCCTTGGAAACTTGCCAGGCGATGTCGCTGATCAATCCGGTGAGCGAGACGAACAGAAAATTCTTCTTGTCCATGCGCGGGTCCAATCCTCCAGGTTGCGGAAATGTTACGGGAAAGAAGCGCGCCCATTGTTGCAGTTGTGTGAATTCACGCCCTGCCGGGCGGAAGGATTAGCGGCAGAGTGTGTTACGTGCTTGCGTATTCCGTCTGGGCGCGTGGGGGCGCTTGTTTCCACGCGGCCAAGAGCCCGCAGCCCGCTGCAAACGAGAGCCATACGCCCGGCATCGCGCGGTTCCCGGTGGCATGGATGAGGTAGGTGCTGATGGCCGGAGTGAACCCGCCGAAAACCGCCGTGGCCAGGCTGTAGGCCAGCGAGAATCCCGCGGTGCGAACCTCCACCGGCATGATCTCCGTGAGAAAGACCACCATGGCGCCGTTATAGCCCCCGTAGACAAACGAGAGCCACAACTCCACGGCCAGCAATCGCGCAAACGACGGCGCGCTCACCAGCCAGAGCATGGCGGGATACGCGGTGGTCAGCGCCAGCGCCGTGCACACCAGCAGCAGCGGCCGCCGGCCCACGCGATCGGAGAGCGCTCCGGCCAGCGGCAACCAGAACAGGTTGGAAGCGCCCACGCACAGCGTCACCCGCAGGTTATCCGCGCTGGCCAGGTGCAGCACCTGGCTTCCGAAGGTGGGCGTGTAGGCGGTGATCAAATAAAAGGACACGGTAGTCATCGTGGTCAGCATCGTCCCCGCCAACACCACCCGCCAGTGCGCCGCCAGCGACCGCAACGCCTCGTGCGTTGTCGGCCGCGCTTTGCGCGCCCGGAATTCTTCCGTTTCCTCGAGTGACCGCCGCAAGCGCAGCAGCAGCGGAATGATCAGGCAGCCCGCCAGCAATGGAACGCGCCAGCCCCACGCGGCCATCTGCTCCGCACCCAGCCGCGAATGGAGCATCACGCCCAGCAATCCGGCAAACATCACCGCCACCTGCTGGCTTCCCGATTGCCAGCTTACGTAGAAGCCTTTGTGCCCCGGCGTCGCCATCTCTGCCAGATACACAGAGACTCCGCCCAACTCGGCGCCCGCAGAAAATCCCTGCAACAGCCGCCCGCAGACCACCGCCAGGGGCGCCGCCAGTCCGATGGCCGCGTAGCCCGGCACACACGCAATGGAAAGAATGCCCGCGGCCATCAGGCCCAGGGTGAGCAGCAATCCCGCGCGGCGCCCGTGCCGGTCCGTGTAGGCGCCGAGCACGATGGCCCCGAGAGGTCGCATCAGAAATCCGGCCCCGAAGGTCATCAGCGACAGCATGAGCGAAGCAAACGCGCTGCCGGCGGGGAAGAAGGTCCGGGCTATTTCCGGAGCGAAGTAGCCGAACACCATGAAGTCATACATCTCCAGAAAATTCCCGCTGCATACTCTGATTACGGACCAGATCTTCGCGGGAAGTTGCGTGGTGGTCATGGCGGGGAATTGTCCCTGTGGCGCAATCTGGCCCGACATCCTACGCCAGGGCTCGGCGAATTGCCCGCGGGGCTTGCAGGGGGCAACGCACCCGCAGGGCAAAGGAAATGGTGGCGCCGGTCACGAGGATCGGTGAGCGGCGTCACCTCCCGGGGGCCCGAACTGGATGATCATCGGCTTGGAGTTTGCCGACGAACTCCCGGAAGGAGGCTGGCCCATGAGCCTCGGTGATTCAGTGGTTGTGGTTGGTGTCCTGGCGCTTTGGGCGGTCGCGGCCTACGCCGTGTGGCTTTGGGGGCCGGGATTGAGAAGGCGCAGCGTGTGGTGTCCCGTCTACAAAACCTATGCCAACGTGCTCGCGGAGCAGAAGGAGGCGGGCGTTCGCAATTCCTATGCCGGGCTGGCGGTCTTGGATGTGCAGCGCTGCTCGCTCTTCGACGGCGATCCGCTGCGCTGTAAGAAGGAGTGCCTCGCACAGTTGTAAGCGCGGCGAGGACGGTTAAACTGCAAGCGAGCTGTTCTCGCCGGCGTGGCAAAAACACGCCGCATCCACGGTCGCGCCCACGCGCGGTCCGCCTCCTTTCCCCTGTCCAGAGAATCCTTGCATTGACCCGCGCGATTGGCTATAGTGCTCCTACCTGTAGGGCCAGGCAAGAGGCGGGCCCCACCTGTAGAAGGCGGGTTGCCCAGGGGAGCTGCTCGGGCGTTGAGCCATATCCTGGCGATTGCCAATCAGAAGGGCGGCGTCGGTAAGACTACTTCCGCGATCAATCTCGCCGCAGCTCTCGCCGACCGCGGGCGGCGCACGCTGCTGATCGACCTCGACCCGCAGGCCAATTCTACTCTGGCATTTTTCTCCGCAGACGAGTCCCCGGCCACCGTGTACGACGTGCTCGGGGACGCGCACTCCAGCATGGCCACGGTCATCCGCCCGACCAAGCATCCGCGGCTCAGCGTGGCGCCGGGAAAACTGACACTAGCGCGGCTGGAAGTTCAGCTCGCCGGGCAGTTCGACGCGCCGTTCAAACTGAAAGATGCGCTCAGCGGCGTGCTCAAGGATTTCGATTACGTGGTGCTGGATACTCCGCCCGCCCTGGGCATCCTCACGGTGAACGCCATGGTGGCCGCCACGCACCTGCTGGTCCCCATCCAGGCCGCCTACTTCGCAATTGAAGGTACGGACGATCTGCTGGAAACCTATTCGCGCATCCGCAGCCGGCCCAACCCGGACCTGAAAATCGTGGGCGTGCTCATCACGCTCTACGACAAGCGCACCAACATCAGCCGGGATACCCACGAGCAGATCCGCGCGGTCTTTGGCAACACGCTTTTCCGCACCAAGATCACCAAGAACGTGCGCCTGGAAGAAAGCCCCGCTTACAAGGAAACCATTTTCACCTACGCGCCCAAGTCACCGGGCGCCGCGGAGTATCGCAAACTGGCCTTGGAGGTGATCGAACGTGTCGAAGCGCATCGGGCTTCCCGTCACGCTGAAGATGCGGCATGACGCGCATTACGTCGAGTCGCTGACGGCGTATAGCAGCGCGGCCATCGGGCGGATGATTCCGCTGGAAAAGGTGCAGCCCAACCCGGAGCAGCCGCGCAAGACGCTGGGCGACCTGCGCGAGCTCACCGAATCCATCCGCGAGAAGGGCGTGCTCGAGCCGCTGCTGGTGCGCTTCAGCCAGAAGGAGAACACCTACTACATCATCTCCGGGGAGCGCCGCTTCCACGCCGCGCGGGCCGCGGGCCTGCGCGAGGTTCCGTGCATCGAAAAGGTGGCCGACGATGCGGAATCGCTGGAAATCGCGCTGATCGAGAACCTGCAGCGCAAAGACCTGACCGCGTTTGAAGAAGCCGAGGGGCTGGCGCGGCTGGCGCAGCAATTCGATTACACGCACGAAGAGATCGCGCGGAAGATCGGGCGCTCGCGCGTTTCGGTTACGGAAACGCTTACCCTGTGCGCCATCACCCCGCTGGTGCGCAAGCGCTGCCTCGAAAACGGAATCAGTTCGAAGTCCCTGCTGCTGCAAGTGGCGCGGCAGCCCAACGAAAAGAAGATGCTGGAAATGGTGGAGCGCATCGCCCGCGGGGGCATGACCCGCGATGAAGCGCGCACCGAGCGCCGCGCCGAGCGCGATCTGGCCGCGCGCCCGCGTCCCTTCCGCTTCCACTATGAGCCGGAAACCAAAGCCTTCCGCCTGAGCCTCCAGTTCCAGAAGAGCCAGATCTCGAAAGCGGAGGTCGTGCTGGCTCTCCGCGCCGCACTGAGCGAAATCGAAAAGGCCCTCGAAGCCGAATCCGAATCCGCCGCGTAGGGGCGCTGCCCTTCCTTCGTCAGGACCTCCGGCAAGCAGCGCCCCTGCGTCCGGCCCGCTCGCCAGTTCTTTAGAACTGCCCCTGATTGGCCTGGTGCAACCGCGAGCGAAAATCCCCCCTTGGACGCTGTTAGCAAGGCGTAGTTGTCCCGCAGTAGTTGTTTCCCTGCGAGACCACGTTTCCTCCGGGTTGTATGGCGCCAGCACCGTTGAAGGAGAGCGCATTGCTGCCAACTATGCTTCGTGTGGCTGCCACGCCATAGGAGGTGTTGCTGTTTGCGACGTTCTGGAGCACAACGGAGTCGTAGGCATTTATCCCAAATCCGTTGTTGAGGTTCGCGACGTTCTCCGTCACTACCGACGACATGGCCACGATACCGTACAATCCATTGTTCGAGGCCGTGTTCCTTCTCACCACGCCGCTGGTAGCGGAAATCCCTGCGTCAAAGTTGCCGCTAGCCGATATCTCCTCCACGATGACCTGTGGGCCGCCATCCACGCGCACGCCGATGTAGAAGCCAGTGACGCTGCCGTTTCGGACAGCGACGTTATTCGAATTACTGTAAACTCCACTCCCGGCCACGCCGGTGCACGTGGGCGGTGACCCCGAACAGATGTCCGGTCCGCTGATTGTGAACCCGTTGAGGTCTAGGCTTACGTTGTTCGCGGTGATGTCGATTCCATCCGTGTCCCCCTTGACCACCAGGTTGCCCGACAGCTTATAGCTGCCCGGCTGGGAAATTACGTACGGAAATCCTCCGGCCGCCGTCACGGTGCCCTGATTGATCAGCACTACGCCATCCACGGCAAACGCCGGGACCGCAAGGCACAAAGCGAAAAGAATCAGCAAACCGACGCAAAGCTTGGACATGACATGTCTCCTTCCAGGCGCGCTGCGCCCCAACTGGACAGCACGGATTTGTGGATTGGGCGAGAGGCCCCCCCGCAGGGCAGCAAGGCCACTCCGAAGACCAGCGCAGAGATCACAGCATGCCTCGCCTCGCGGGAACCCGGTAACAAACGCTGCCACTCTGGCCCACCCGGGGAGGGGGTTGCGGTGACGCCGTTCACGGAGCCGCGTGCGCAGGGTCACTCAGCGCTGCGGCGGCAAGTACTCTGGAAAGGGGAGAGATGGCCCGGAGGCTAGGCTCGGATCGCAACTCGGACCAAAGCGAGCGCCAGCAACCCCAAACCCGCGAGCAGAAGGGATCCCGGCTCCGGAACGGCCGGCGCAGTATAGGAATATGTCGTCGCCGTTCCAAAGACATTGGTCGCACCGTCATCTTCCAAGAGCTCGAGCGGCGGGGTCAGCAAGGGGGTCGCAGACGCGGTCACGTTCTGAGAGTTCAGGTTCCCAGCGGGGATGTTGAAATACAGGTCGAGTTCATTCCCGGTGGCGCAGGAGGTCCCGGTCGTCAGACACCCCAGCAGGGTGAAGTAGTCCACGCCGGCCGTTTCTGTAATGCTGAGGCTCGAATTCGCGTAGTCGAAGGCGGTTTCGCTGGCCGAGGCTGTAGCATCGCTAAAGGCCAGGCTCGCTCCGCTCAGGCCGGTGGCCAGGTTGTATGTTCCCGGGGCCGTAATGGATCCAGTAAAGCTCAGCGTGACCGTGTAAGCGTCGCCGTCCGTCATGCCGTTCAAACTTGGATTGTTCACTGCGGGTGTCCCTGAATCGCTCGGGGATTGCGTAATGGCGCCCCCAACCGTGATGGTATCCGCATAGGCGGGAACGGCGAGACACACCAGAATGGCTAAGCCCAGTGCCCAGTAAGAACGCGACATAGCTTTGCTCCTTCGATGACCGTGGCGCGCGAGACGCCAGGCGGACGGCTCCGCCGCGTGCCTGGCCGCCGCGCCGGCAGTTCGCGGAAGATAACGCAGGCGGCGAGGAGAAGGATGTGACACCGGTCACACAAGGGCGTGTGTGTTAGCACACGGCACGCAACGGACTCCAACCCTCGGAGACAGGGAGCGCCGGCGGCGCTCAGCGAAATCGAAAAGGCCCTGGAATCCGTCGCGTAGGGCCGCGGCCCGCCCGCCGCAAGCAGTTCCCACGCGCGCCCGCGTCTAAAAATTCCCCAGGCGCGATGGTAGGGGCAGACCGGAGCGTCTTCGCTCCTGTCGGCCCATCTTCGGGGAGAACTCTCCGCACCTTGCACCGCGGAGCCACGGATGAAAGAATGTCCATTCTTGCGGGGCGAAAGTGGACTCAACGGAAACAGAGACGGGCCGCCGGCTGTATCAAATCCACGTCGGCCTGCGCGACATTACTCCGCGGATTTGGCGGCGAATCCAGGTGTGGGAAGACTGCACACTGCATCAGCTCCATCGCGTATTGCAGACGGCCCTGGGCTGGGAGAATTACCATCTCTATGAATTCCGCATCGGGAAAGAGCAATACCGCGATCCGCACCCTGAGAATGAACCGAAGATCCGGAATGCCAGGCGGGCGCGCATTGGTAGCGTGCTCTCCGCTATCGGCGCCGCGTGCGTATATCTATACGATTTCGGCGACGGCTGGGAGCACGATCTCGTCCTGGAAGCGGTTCTGGCGCCTGCCCCCAACGAGCTGTACCCGCTCTGCGTGGCCGGGGACAGGAGCGGGCCTCCGGAGGACGTTGGCGGGCCGTTTGGCTATGAGCAATATCTTCAGGCCCTAGCCGATCCGGATCACGAGCGGCACGAGGAATGGATCGGCTGGCGCGGGCCTTTTGATCCGGAAGCATTCTCCATCGCGGGAGTAAACGAGCTTCTCAAAAGAAAGTTCCGGCCCGTGCGCAAGCGCGCCCTCCCATTTCCAAACGCTCCCCAGCCGAAAACAGCGCCGCCGGCCGCGAAAGTGTCAAGCGCGAACGTCTTGCGGCCCGCGGTCCCGCGGAAGAAGCGCATACGCATCCTGCCGGACGAAACGGTTCCGCTGGAATTGAGCGCGCGGGAGCGGGAACTCATCCTGCAACGCATTTCCACCGCGGAGGAACTCGTCGCGCCTCTGCGCGCCGCGCACCAGAGCGGCCATTGCCCCATTTTCCGGTTCACGCTGGACGATCTGGACGAACTGGGCGGCTGCGTCGCCGCGGAAGCGAACCACGCCAAAGACCGCCATCTGCGGGAAGAACTCCTCCTCCTCTTTGTCCGCATTCAAACCACGCTCGACGGTTACACCGACGAACCGCTGATCAATTAGCAGGGATGTCTCACCAGCCCGAGTTGTGGCGGCGCCGGCACCTTCCGCGATCGACATGTAGCGCAGGGCCGTCGTTGCCGGGTGCGCCACAAATCTCCTTAGTTCTCAAGGGCTTGTCCGAGATGGGCAACTTCTTCTTTTTTTGGTCCGAATACCAGTGTGGCTAGATTTGTGCCTCATTGAGCCACCGCATTTTCCGCTACAATAATTGACAGGCGGGCAGGTTCGGACGTGGGTTCGATTCCCATCGCCCGCTCCAGCATCCCGCAAAATTCACGTTGATTCGGCTGCCCTTACTCACCGGCCATCCCGCGATTTGCGCCTAAACAGGCAGGGTTTTGCGCCCATTTTGCGCCCAAGTTCTGTCCTCGAGTCTGAGTGAGTAGTTGGCGGCCGAGCTCCGTTTCAAAGCGAGGGTCGCCTACGAAGATTACTTCCGAATTGCCGACCATCCGCCCCCAACAAGCCCGTGGCATGCGGGCCACGAAGGGAATTAGCCAGTCTACGGGTTGTGTGGCAAACTTGAATCAGGAAGTGAAGTTTGACCAGTGCGGGTGGGCCACATCAAGACAATGCGTCAACTGACGATATGGGCGCTTTTCTTCTCACTCGGGCTCTTGGGATTTCGATACCTCGGCACGGATTCGAACGCGCACGACGTCGAGATTGCAGACATAGCATTTCTTGACGACCAGCACGGATGGGTGTTGGCGTCGGAACCGAGTCCGGCCATCTTTCGAACCAATGATGGCGGGACAAGTTGGCAAGAATTCCCTCTTCCACCCACAGCGGGATTCTATCGAGTGCGCTTTTACAATGAACAAATAGGATTTGCTATTGAGATGGAGTGGGGGAAGACCCTCAAAGTTTATCGAACTGAAGATGGCGGGCAAACTTTGTCGCGAGTACACGCCATTGATCTGCCGCATGACGAATCTGTGGTCTCACTGACCATGACGAGTCCGAATGATGCCTTCCTCGTTGGTGAGGGTGAGATGGGGAAGGGTTTTGTGATTCAGCTCTCGGAGAAGGGACAGACGCTCCGTATTCGGCATGACTTGCCAGCTGATTTATCAGAGGAGTCCAATGCTTTGGACGTCTTTGGGGATGGAACAGGGCATTTGTGGATTGTGGGCAAGGAGTTGATCCTTCATTCAGCGGACAATGGCAGGACTTGGGAGAACCAATATCAGAATTCTATCCCACCAATCGATATGGGCATGTCGGGGACAGCATTGCCCGGGGGCCACGCGTGGATGGCCGTGGCGAACTTCTCGATCTACCAAACGGATGATTATGGAAGGCACTGGAGGCGGTCTCTGAGCACGCTGGACAGTGATTGGATGAACTTCGAGAGCATATCGTTTCAAGATCAGCTGCATGGCTGTGCAATCGGACGCTCGGCCTCCATTTACTGCACGACCGATGGCGGCGAGACGTGGTCGAGCTGGCGAGCGTTCCCCAATTACCAGACCAATGGGCCATTCTCTTCGAAACTCCTGATGTCTCGCTCCGGGCACGGCTGGGCGAGCGTAGGTGGCGCACTCTATAAAACGGAGGACGGAGGACAGCGGTTCCGTGAAGTGCTTACGCACTCGACTCCACCGGCCTCTCAAATAGCGGGTGAAACTCAAGCCCTGCGCACGCCCATCAATGGGCCGACTAAACTTGCGTGGGACGACCGTGGGTTTCTCTTCATCGTTGAATCCGTGCAGGGACGCCTGCTGCGGCTAGATCTCAAGCACGCATCAATTCGGTCCATGCTGCCGGACCTTGCGACCAGCACCAATCAGGAGTTTGACTTTCCCAATGCGATTGTCACCGACAAACATGGCAATCTATTCGTCGGGGATTTCAATGGCCGGCTTAGGCAAATGAACGAGATTTCGGGCGAAGCGATTACCTTGTTGCCTACCCCGTCTGATCCCCTTCACGCACCACTGGAAGAGGCCTACACGATGGCTGTCGGGCCCCGTGGCGACCTATTTGTCGTAGGTCGCGGGCACAAGCTACTTAGATGGACTGGGCCCGACGCGGGCGTCGAAACTGTGGCAGGCACTGGCTCCATCGGGTTTTCAGGGGACGGCGGCCCTGCTACGGCCGCAAACCTTGCGTTTCTTCAGGGCGTGGCTGTAAACGCCGCTGGAGACATCTTCATCGCTGACTACCAGAACTGCCGCATACGAAAGATTGACGCGAAAACCGGAATCATTACGACAATCGCCGGCAATGGTGAATGCGTCTCCAAAGGTGACGGTGGGCTGGCTACGCAAGCGGCGCTGGACTATCCGAGTTCGGTGGTTGTGGACCGCGCGGGCGATGCGTTCTTTGTCGAGGGGGGCACCGACAGGGTACGCCGGATCGACAAGTACGGTATCATCACAACCTACGCTGGCACGGGCGAAAAAGGTTTCAGCGGTGACGGCGGGCCTGCAAGCAAAGCCAAGTTGAACAACCCCGCAGGTCTTGCTCTCGATTCAGAAGGGAACCTCTACATATCTGAGTTTGTGAATAATCGCATTCGGCGTGTGGATGCTGTTACGCAGATCATCACAACCATCGCAGGAAACGGCAAACCACAGAGAATAGACGTCCAAATGTGACACACCCTGATGGCGAGCAATTCTGGTCGGATGACGGGCAACTCGGAAGTAATGCTACAGCCCCAAAACATCTGATTCTTATGGCGGGGTAACTGCGAACGAATGCGAATCTATCGGGAGCGGCCGCTCGAATCGTGGAGGGGGATCTGCTCGCTAACCCTCCGCTGCTGCGAGCGTGAGAGGAATCTCAAACGTGTGCGTGGGCATGTCTGCGAGACGGCCTGCGGGGCCGGCTGTCCACGGATAGCTCCGACACTACCACCGGCGCACGATCGGGGAATTCAGCGACAATACGGACCTCGCCGCCCATCGCCTTGACCGTTTTCCTCAGCGTCGAAAGTAAGAGGTCGCTGCGCTTTTCAAGCCGCGAGACGCTGTCCTGGGTGATCCCCAGAGTCTTAGCAACCCGGGCCTGCGTGAGCTTGCGGGCCTTCCGCAGGTCGCGCAAGCTCATTTCCTCTGCGATGATCTCAGCCGCGCGATCCTCGACCTTCCTGCGCTCCGCTCGGCTCAGTTTCCGAATGATTTCATTCACGTTCACGGGCATGGTCACGTCCCCTTTCCGATCCGGGTAAGATGCGCGTCAAAACGCGTGTCGGCCCGGCGTATCAGGTCGCGGTAGAACCGCGTTCCGCTCCCACCGGATTTGTCTCCCGCCGCGAGTAGAATCGCTCTGCGCCTGGGATCAAAAGCGAAAGCTACTCGCCATTCGCCATCTGCCGCGCTGAATCGCAGTTCCTTCATGTTGGTGTAGCGGGAGCCTTTCAGGGTGTCAACGCGCGGCCGGCCTAGCTGCGGCCCAAACTCCTGGAGCACGCGGGCCAAGGCAAGAATCTCTCTGCGGACATCCTGGTCGAGCGCGCCGAATTCCGGCTTGAATTCGTCGGCCATCTCAACGGCCCATCGCACCCTCATAATATGGCACGCAGACCATATGAAGTCAAGTCCATATACCTAGGAGGTGCCACAGAGGAAGGCAGGCTGCACCAGGACCCGCAACGAGGCTCAGATCAGCCCGTCAGCGATTGATGATCCCAACACAATGGAGTCTGAAGGCTTTCGGTTGAACATCCTGAAGCCGCGGCCGCGTCTCTAAGGCGCGACCTTGTTGGCGGTTCCTTCTACCAGGGTTACATAACGGCCGTTTGCGTCGAGCATTTCATACTTGAGTGTAAACTGAATGGGTGACACGATGGTGATTGTAGTTCTTCCTTTGATGGCATTGCCCGCCAGCTTGTCTTCCACCATCGCCGTCCAAGTATTCCCGTCAAACGTTGCTGTGGCGCAACCGACGAGTCCGGCACTGTTGGCGTAATAGGTTGTGTAGACCTTCGCATGGCTGTCGTAGGCCATGAAGCCGAATTTCGTCCCCGATTGGCCTTCACCGCGGATCTCGACATAGAATCCCCCCGGCCCCAATGTATATGTATCGGTGCCGGCAATCTTAGTGGCCCGGACATACTCGTTGGCTTTAATCTCGCCTTCCATAGTCCATTTGCCNAACGAAGTACTCCAACTTCTTGTGTTCGGGACCAGGCTTGGGTGGCGCTGGTGGAGCTTGTGCGAGCAATAGCGGTGTGAATCCGCAGATCAGAATGACGGCGACCGACCATTGTATGCTCATTTCGTGAATGCTCCTCAATGGGCGGACACTAGCAGCCGGGCGGTGACGTGTCCCGAAGGAATTGTTAAGATTGGCCTAAAGTTTTATGGCTAGCCGGGAAGTATTTCATTTCGACGAGTTCGTGCTGGATGTGGGAGAGCGGCGGCTGCTGCGCGGCACGGAAACCGTCCGGTTGTCACCGAAGGCCTACGATGTCCTGGTTGCGTTGGTGCGGCAGTCGGGGCGGTTGGTGACGAAGAACGCATTGCTGGCCCAGGTTTGGCCCGAGTCGTTTGTCGAAGAAGGCATTCTCAATGTTCACGTAGCAGCACTACGCAAGGCGCTCGGCGACGACACGCGGCCTCCGGCGTACATAGAAACGGTGGTGCGGTCAGGGTATCGCTTCATCGCTGCAGTCCGGTGCGATCCGGCTCAGGAGAAGCCAATCACACCGAGGGCCGTGGCGCGACCCGTCGAACTCTACGAGCTCGTCGGCCGCGGCCGTGCTCACCTCCTGTCAGGCTCGTACTTCGATCTGCCGGCCGCCGTGGACGCCTTTCGTTCCGCGATCGAGATGGATCCGACCTATGCACCGGCGCACGCCGGCCTGGCGCGCGCACGGTGCCAGCAGGCAGCGTTTCGCGCGGCGCCGCACCAGGAAGCGTTTACGGAGGCGAAAGCGTCTGCCTTGCGCGCGCTGGCCCTGGACAGCGGCTCGGCGGACGCGCAGGTTGCCCTTGGCACCGTCCTTTTTTTCAGCGAGTGGGACTGGGCGGCGGCGGAGCGCAGCCTGCAACGTGCGCTCGAAATCAATCCGGATCACACCGAGGCGCTCCTGCAGTATGGGTCGCTGCAGGAAGCGCTGGGACGGCTCGACGACGGGCTGCGATGCAAGCAGCAGGCGCTGGCACGCGATCCGGGATCGCCCGGCGTTCTGGTGCAGATCGCCATCTCGTACTGGCATCAGCGGAAGTACGACGAAACGCAAGTCTGGGCTCAGCGAGCTCTAGAGATCGACCCGAAGCATGTGCTGGCCAGCAAATTCATTACACACGTCTATTGGAGGATCGGGGACGTCAATAAATTTGCGGCCTGGATTGTCAGCCAGTCCAGCCAGGCCATCGCGTGGGGCTTTCCCGAAGAGAGGGTGGCGGTGATCAAGCAGGTCTTCGCGGACATGCAGCTGGAGTACGCGACGGCCGGCCTCTCCGGGGTGAGAAGATTCATGGCGGATCAGATAACGAACCCAAAACTGGACTTCGACGTCTTGCTGAAGATGGCAGTCTTTCGCGCCGTTCTGTATGGGGGAGCAGGCCGGCTCGATGAAGCGTTCAACTGCCTGGATCAGGCCATCGCTGACCGCGACCCAGCGCTCGTTCACCTGGCGGTCGCGCCGAATTGGGACAGCCTGCGCGGTGACCCGCGGTTCGCAGAGCGCCTGCGATCTATGGCGCTTCCGTTGATCGCCCATGACAACATCGGCCAACCGTAGCGGATGCGGCGACCTCCCCACGAGCGTACAGCGACGTCCTAGTGCGCGAAAGCTCGTAAGACTCAAGGTGAATGTCAACAGCGGGTAGCGCGCGACTGCGGCGCATCGCGAGTTCGGGTCTCGTCGTCCCCGCAATTCTGGAAGAGTGCCCCAGGCACTGGGCCTCCAACGATTCAGTACTTGGGATTCAAGCGAAGAAAATCGTTTTCCATTTTCCATTATTTTCCAATTAAGAGGTTCCGAAAATCGCAAAATGCGCCAATCCAGCTCGTTTTGAGCTAAATTGCAAGCTTCTCAAGCTTCGGACGTGGGTTCGATTCCCATCGCCCGCTCCATAAANGGGTTCGATTCCCATCTCCCGCTCCATAAAGCCTGTTGATGCAGTTGGCCTTACTGGCTTACACCCCTGAAAAACAGCCCGTGTCGGGCGCATTTTGGACGCAGTTGGACGCGCCGCGCCGGCAACCGAGTCCAGTTGGACGCGAATCACATGAACTTGCGCCGTTTGAAGGCGCTCACATCCGAGGCATTTAGCGCAAACCATTCACCATTCCCACGTTTAGCTTCAAATCGCTTGTGCCAATAAGCTTCTATGCCCGCCGGGTCGTCGGTCCGAATAAAATGCACGGTCCTGAGCCTCTCTGGAAGCTGAATGGCAAGCTCGTACTCTCTTCGGCCTACCGCGTTTGTCCTTCCGATCTTGTAGAATTTCCCGGATTTCGCTAAGTATACGCAGCCGATTTCCCCCTCATCCCCATCAGAGTTATCTCGGCCACGATCGGCCGCGACAGCATAGCTCTCGCATAGCGCCAGAATATCTTCATGTCCCTCTCGGCCCTGGCAATATTCCTTAAGCCTCTTCACAAGCTCCGCCTTATGCCCAAACTTGCTTCGGAATGTTGACGAGTCCGGAAAGTCCCGGTTCTGGTGTGCTTTCAGCCGCAGGTGCTTGTCTGTAGGCAGCCTCTTCAGTTCTCTAGCGAGTTGGATGAACTGCTCAAGCACGCGAGAATCTTTATAGGCGCCTGTCATTCGGTTCGGGGTGTACCCAGCTTCACGAACCGCGTCGCCCCAGCCTGCCCAGTATTTTCCGAGCCACTCGGAGTCACGAATCCCCGTCTCTTGTGCAAACTTACGCCACCCCAGCGGGATCCCACCATTTTCCTGGGCAGTGCGCCTGATTTCTTGAAGGATATGTTCTTTTTGCATCGCTGCACGCCATTGAACTACCAGGCAATCTGTGTCTCTCCTCGTCAGACCAGGGCGACCTCCAACTCCAGATTTGGCTTCTTCTGCGCGTGCAGTTTTAGCGTGACACCGCACGCAGTCGCAATTTTCTCCAGCATCTTGAGTGAGTGGCCTTCATACTCCGCGTTCTCCAGGCGTGCGATCACAGGCTGCGCGGTGTCGATCCGTGCTGCCAGCTCTGCCTGGGAGAGCCCTGCGGCCTCGCGCATCTGGGCGACTAGAATGGCCAGATCGACCTGATGCAGGCTGCGGCGGTAGGCGCGGCGAAACCGGGCGCTTCGCTTCATTCGCCCACGCACGTACTCGCGGTGATGGTCCCTTTTCATAGTCCCGCCTCCTCGAGAATCTTTCGCTTGGCTGCTTCCGACGCCGGGTACCGGTTCCGCCATCTGAGCCACAGCGCCCGCAAGCGCTCGGCTCGGGCAATCTCTGCCGGGGGCGTTTCCTGGCTCTTCTTCTGGAAGCCCGAGGTGANCCACGATCACCATCCCCGGCTGGAAGAAGTAAAACACCCGGAAGATGCGGTCGAAATGCTCTACCCGCAGCTCAAACAGGCCGCGCCCGAGGTTCTTGCTGAATTTCCTCGGCATCTGTGGCCCGAAGCTTCCGAGCCGTTCGATGAACACCGCGACCTTTGCCGCCGCGCGGTCGTCCAGCGAATCCAGGAATTCCCGCACGGGCACTGCCCCGCTCGGCAGTTCCACGTACTGAATTGTGTACCCGGCGGCCACTCGCGTATTCTCCTGTATATCAGAATTGCTATGGACAGGCAAGGGCGAAAGTGCTGAGTGTCAAACTCACCGTCTCTGCGAACTCCGAATTGAGGCTGAAGACTAATTATCACTCGCCGCTTTTTGACCAGAGTGTCTTCTCGGTACCCGGGAGAGTATCCAGTAGACTCCATAGTCTTCACCGACAGACACCCCAGAGTCTTCATGGACAGACTTTTTTTTGCTGGTAATAGCCCGACATTCTCCGCAACCTTATAGGCAACTGAGAAGTCCTGCATGAATTGGAGGTTGATCGGCCCTTTCGCACCATTGTTCTG
>OCOJ01034142.1_pt3 | contig 18275 bp, 13 predicted proteins | sample 1539251 | NCBI WGS metagenome assembly OCOJ01 (sample SAMN01911457, study PRJEB22624) | soil metagenome | biome: Soil | place: Malaysia | collected 2012-04-30 | depth RA_metagenome m | reverse complement strand
CGACGAGGCGGGTGATTTCGTCGTGGCGCTGCTTGAGGAGGACATCGATGTTGGCCCAAGCCTTGTCGATGTCGACGCGCAGCTGGACGAAGCCGTTGTAGAGCGTGGTGGCGTACATAGTGACGCCAGCCACGGCGAAGAAAACGAACGCGAAAATTACGATTGCGGGCATTTTCTTGGCCTCGTCACCAGGGGGTGAAAAGCATCGCCAGCAGGAAATAGAGACAGAGGATCGCGAGCATCGGCCCGCCCCAGATGCGCAACGTCGCGCCGGTTCCCATGGTTTGCACGACTTCGCGCTGGCTTTTGTAGGAGATGATGAACAGATTGCTGGGCGCGGCCATGCCGATGGAAACTTTAGGCAGCGGCTCGGTGACTTCCGCCGATGGCAATTCGGCCGCTTGCCGAAGCAACTCGCCGATTCTCTCCTTGCTAAAAGCGCCGTGTGTGACTTTGCTGATTTGTTCGAGCGCCGCTTCGGGTAATTGAATCGGACCTTGCGAAGCAGTTTGCAGGGGCGCGCGCATGGCTTCGCCGCGCGGATTCAACACAGCGTTATTCACGACTATGGCGATTGCTTTCTGTCCCGAGCCGTCCGATATTTGCTTCACCACAACTGGTTCGAGGCCGCTGGCTCCCAGGCCTGGCGTGGAATTGACAGTCCAGGTTTTGGTCCCAGCGTTTCGAGTGATTTTCAGTGAAACGCTTGGGGTTCGAACCTTCGGCCGGATGACCACGAGCCCCAGCGACTTACTTTTGCCTCCGTAGTGCGGCTGCGCTCCCCATGAGGCAGATGGCGGTGTTTCGCCGAGCGTGCCGATGACAAAGAGGAGCTCGCTCGGGCGAATGCAATGCTCCTCTACGCGCATGTCCTTGGAGTCGTCGACGCCGTTGCGCGCGATAAAGTTGCGGACGCCTTTGGGGAGCGCCTCGCGGCTGCGGTAAATGAGTGCGCCGTACTCTTCCTTCAGCGTGCGGTAGCCTTCGGTTTCCGCCTCTTGTGGACGGACGAGAAGTTTTCCGGTGCTGTCTTCGACGTAAAACGGAACGCACATGCGCTCCTCCACCACCTGGCGCCAATCGGAGTTGTGGGAGGAGGTTTTGCGCTGCCAGAGCGTCGCTTTGTAGTAGAAGCACGGCGTGTTGGTCAGACCCGCGGGAATGGTTCGCGGCCCAGACGCTCGGCCGGAGACTTCGACAAGGCCGATGGCCGCGCTGCCCATTTTGGAGAACGGCGTGTTTTGGATCAGGCGCTTGAAGCGCAACAGCCGGAAGCCGTAAAAAAAGCCGGCGATGCCCGCCAACATCAGCCAGAAAAGGAGTTGGGGAAAAAAGGAGAAAAAGCTGACGGGCTGCGATGTGGAAAGAGCGGCTAGGGTGGGCAGATGCATTTTTCCCGAGGAAACTCCGCGGTTTTCGCTGCTTCTAGTTTACGTGGCCGCAGGGAGGTGTTTTTTATTCGTTTTCATGACAGTTCCAAATCCCAACTCGTTACGCTTTGGCTGCACCGGAGTAAGCCAACGATTCAGTTCGAGCTGGCCGTTGGGGCAGGTTCTTTGCGGGCACGAGCCTGTACCTTTTCTTGATTGCGTTGTCTGCCAGCGGGGCATAAGTTGGAAGGGTAGTTTTGTGTCGCGCGCAAGATGGTATCCTTATTCAGTCATGGCGGCAGCAAAGCTGACTCCTCACCGCTAGCGGGAGTTCCGGCCGTCCGGGCGCAGCAAGCGCAATCCGAACTGCAAAAACTGGGAAGGCGCGAGTGGTGGCTGTGGTTTTCCGCGTGCTTCGTAACCGTTTTGGCATCGGCGGCATTTCTGCTTTCGTCCTTCTCGCGATTGTTCCGGCACACGGATCATTTTTATGAAATGCGATCCGAGCAGGTGCGCTGGGCGCTGTTGTGCCTGGTGCTGCTTTTCAATGTTTGGCTGCTCTACCGGCAATGGTCGTTTCGCCGAGAGCGAAGGCAGTTGACCGGGCAGGGCGCAGGCGCGGAAGGGCAGGCGGGACAGATTTGGGATCCTTCCGGACTCGATCCTGTCACCGGGCTGTACACGCGCGCGTTCATCGAGCAGCAACTGGGGAGAGAGATTGCGCGGGCGAAGCGGCAAAACACTTCGCTGAGCCTGGCCACCATCCATCTCGATGAGTTTGCCGAGGTGGTCAAGCGTTATGGTCCATCGGCTACGGACTTGGCGCTGAAGGAATTAGCCCGGCGGCTGAAGAAATCGTGCCGCGGCTGCGATTTCGCCGTGCGGCTGGCGACCGACGATTTTCTGTTGGTGCTGCCGGAATGCAGTTTGGGAGAAGTGAAGCTGGTGCTGAACCGGCTCGGGCCGCTGGAGTTTGCTTCTTCCGGGCACAACATCACGCTTACCTACACAACCGGATGGGTGGATTACCAGGCCGGGGACATGCCTTCGGATATGCTGCGGCGTGCCTCAGAGATTTTGCATTTGTATGAGAACGCCGCGAAAGAGAGCTTCGCGTCTACCCTCGCGCCGCATTAGAGGGTCTGCCCCACTGCAGAATCCTGCTGTTATTTTCAATAAATGGTTGCGAGCCGACAGAAAGGTTTCTTCCGCGGTTAAAAGCCGGTTTAGGGGCCGGAATTTTTCTGCAAGCCTGAAAGTCTGCTTCCCCGGACTAAAACTCCGGGGCTTCCACGATGTGGGCTAACGCGGCTATACGGTGGGCCAGTTTCATGGCTTGCGGACGGGACGAAGCTGCACTTCGCTGACGAAGCTTTGCGGACCTTGCAGGACGATCATGGCGACGGCGTGCGCGACATCTTCGGGAGTGAGCACTTTGGACGGGTCTTTGGGTTTGCGGCCGGAAAATTCGGTGGCCACGCTTCCGGGGCAGACCACGCTGACACGAATGCCGTGCTCGCGCAGGTCTTCCGCCATGCAGGCAGAAAGACCCTGAAGCCCCCATTTCGAAGCGCAATAAATGCCGCCGCCGGCGAAAGAATTGCGTCCCGCGAGGGAACTGATGTTGATGATGTCGCCCGCGCCGCGGCGGATCATCAGGGGAGCGACAGCGCGAGAAACGAGGAAAACGCCTTTGAGATTGGTGTCGAGGACGCGGTCCCAGTCGGCTTCGGATTTTTCGTGAGTTGGGCCGAAAAGGCCGACGCCAGCATTGTTGATGAGAATGGAGATGGGGCCGAGGGCTGCTTCGGTTTTTTCAACCAGAGCGGCGACCTCCGCCGAGCGAGTGACATCGGCAGATTGCGAGAGAGCGGGAACACCAGATTGCTGAATTTCCGCCGCGGTTGCTGCAAGAGCAGAGGAATCACGGCCGCAGATGGCAACGGCTGATCCAAGGGAGGAGAGCTTCAAAGCAATGGCGCGGCCGATGCCGCGGCTTCCCCCGGTCACAAGCGCAACGGCTCCCGAAAGCGGCGCCTCAACTCGTTCGCCAGGATTTATTAACATTTTTTTATCCATTTCAATTCTTCCTCGTTGGACCACCGTTTTTGTGCGAAACTCATCTTAGCACTCAGGAGTACAGCGGCTTCCGCGCGGAGCTCGGGCTCGCGGAAGCGCTTGGGGAAGAATAGAGAATAGCTGTCAAGCAGATGACTTACTCGCGCAGGCAATCCAGCAAATCTCGGAGAATGGCTTGCGGATAGATGCGGGCTTTCCCTATAATTCCCGAGTTTTCCGAAACAATGTGGTTCCGGCGGAAGCTGGCGGGGCGCAGCAGCAACACAAAATCCAGGTTGGAGTCCGAGCGAGGAGAGTGGGAATGAGTTATAAACGCAAAGTGGCAAGCTTCGCGGGCGTGGCGGCGCTTTGCCTGATTCTTGGGAGCGGAATCAGCGCCAAGGGGTTGCCACTGCAAGCGCCGGCCGCAGCGGGGCAGGACCCGTGCAGCGGCAAACAGCCCTACACGATGGCTGAATACAATGCGGAGCAGGCGGCGGCAGCGGAAAAGAATCCCTCCCAGCAAGTTAAGATGTTGGACGATTTCGTTTCGAAATACCCCAACTCGTGCCTGCTCCTTTATGTCTACCCGCTCTACTACCAGAGTTACCAGCAACTGAAGACCTGGCCGAAGGTGATCGAATACGTGGACAAGCTCGATGCGCTCGGCGACAAGGTCGATGCACCCACCCGTTTTCCGGCTCTTAACGCGCGCGCTGTTGCTTTCACCTCCATGAGCGCGACAGAGCAACCACAGTATGCCAAAAGCGCGCAGGAAGCAGCGGTAAAGGCGTTGAAAGCGCTGGCTGAAATCAAGAAGCCAGACAACGTCGCGCAAGCGGATTTTGACAAGTCCAAAGAGCCTTACATTATTTTCTTGAACGGCACGGGCGCCCAAGCTTCCGTGGTGCTGAAAGACTGGCAGTCGGCGATCAATTTCTACAAAGCTGTTCTGGCGGTGAAGCCGGATGAGCCAGTTACGCTTTACAGTCTGGGAAGGGCCTACCTGGCGCTGACTCCGCCGCAGACCATGGATGGATTCTGGTACGTGGCGAGGGGCGCGGCTTCGAAAAGCGCCACGCAAACGCAGGCCAAGCAACTCAAAGACTACCTGCGGAAACTGATCTCGAATTACCAGCAGGCCGCCTGCGATTATCTAACGGACGCCGAACTGAATGAGTTGCTGCAGCTTGCGTCCGGCACGGCGGAGCGCCCGGCAAGCTACAGTTTGCCGAGCAGCGCTGACTTGGACGCGGCCAGAAAAGACATGACCATTGCTTCGGTTGTCGCGGACCTGAAAGCGGGTGGCGACAAAGCGAAAGTGACCTGGCTTGCGGCTTGCGGCCTCGAGTTTCCAGGTGTGCCGAGCAAAGTGATTGAGGTTGTTCCTGGAGCTAGCGAGACGGACCCCATCGTTTTTAAACTGGCTTTCGTAACCAGCGACGCGGAATTTGACGCCGCGACGACCCCGAACATGGATCTCAAAGTAATTGGCCAACCGCAGGCGAAGCGCGTGGAGAAAGACAGCGCCATTCACTTTACCGGTACGCTGGTTTCCTATGATCCCGATCCTGCGTTCATGTTGCACTGGGACAAAGGCAAGATAAACGAAGAGGACATCCCCAAGGAAAAGGCTCCTCCGAAGAGACCAACGCGCAAGAGGCCCTCGGGACACTAGTTACTTACAGAACGAGCAGGGATTTGAGACAACGGCTCTCCAGCAAAAGTGGAGAGCCGTTTTTCTTTCAGCTTACAGTCAGCTTGCGCGCGGGAACTGGCACATCCGCCAGAGTTTGCCAGCGAATGACAGACAATGATTCTTAACGAGCGCGGCGGCGGTGGCCGTTGGACTCGAGTTTGTATTCTTCGATCTTCCGGCTGAGGGTATTCCGGTGAATGCCGAGTATCTCTGCCGCGCGCGACTGGTTCCCGTTGGCGCGGTCGAGCACACGCTTGATAAAACGCTTTTCGAATTCTTCAATCGCTTCGTCAAAAAGGATTCCGCGCTCCACCATTTGGTTGACGAGCCCTTCCAGTTGATCTTTCACGATGACACGCTCCGCACTGAAATCCGCATTTTGAGGGCCGGGCTGTTAGTCCAGTTCGCGTCCGACCAGGATGCGATACGCTTCCCGGTACTTGGCGCGCGTTGCCGCGACAACCTCTGGAGGCAATTCAGGCCCGGGCGGGGTTTTGGGCCAGTGGATCCGCTCGAGGTAGTCACGAACAAACTGTTTGTCGAAAGAGGGCTGAGGGCCGCCGGGCTGGTATTGAGCGGCAGGCCAAAAACGCGAGGAGTCGGGAGTCAGAGCTTCGTCGATCCACAGGAGTTCGCCTGCGAGAAGCCCGAATTCGAATTTGGTATCGGCCAGGAGAATTCCGCGCGGTTCTGCGTAGGCAGTGGCGCGGCGATAAATTTCGAGGCTCACATCGCGCACGCGCTCGGCCAAATCCTTGCCAATTGAAGACGCCGCTTGCTCAAAAGAAATATTTTCATCGTGTCCGGCAGCCGCCTTGGTCGCGGGCGTGAAGATGGGCTCAGGCAGGCGATCGGATTCGCGCAAACCGGGAGGCAGGGCGATGCCGCAGATTTTTCCCGAGGCGCGATAGTCTTTCCAGCCGGAGCCGGAAACATAACCGCGCACCACGCACTCGATCGGCAGGGGCTTCGCTTTGCGCACAACCATGGAACGCCCAGCCAGTTCGTCGCGATAAGCATTGAAGGGAGCAGGAAAATCGGTGGCGCTGAGAACGTGGTTCGGTATGACGTCCTTCAACAAATCGAACCAGAAGAGAGAAAGCTGGGTGAGGACGCGCCCTTTGTCGGGTACGGGCGTGGGAAGAATGACATCGAAAGCCGAGAGGCGATCGGTGGCGACGATGAGGAGCTTGTCGCCGAGATCGTAGATATCGCGAACCTTCCCCCGCGCCGTGGGGGCAAGGCCCGCGAAATGAGTTTCTTGAATGACGCGAGTCATTGGACTGGCTGCCACAAAAATTTTCTCCGGGAAAGTGCCGTGCATTCTAGCGCAGTGTGACGCGCACTCCAAGTTTATCGCGGTGGATTTTTTTGGAAAACTTTTTGCGCAAAGAAATAAATCCCGGACGTAAGCGAGAAAGCGGACGCGCTGAAGCGCGCCGCTACGAAACGCGACTATGCCGCCGAAGCAGCAGCGTGCTTTTTCGCGACGGGGGCTTGGTCGCCTTCCCAGCGGACGCTGACAAGCTTCGAAACGCCGGGCTCTTGCATGGTGACGCCATAAAGAACGGGCGCCATCTCCATAGTCTTGCGATTGTGGGTGACAATGATGAACTGGGTCTGGCCACTCATGTCGCCGACGAGGCGAGTGAAGCGGCCGACGTTGGCTTCGTCGAGAGGCGCGTCCACTTCGTCGAGAATGCAGAAGGGGCTGGGCTGGTAACGGAAGATGGCAATAAGCAGCGCCAAGGCGGCCATGGCCTTCTCGCCGCCAGAGAGCAACAGAACGTTTTGCATGCGCTTGCCCGGAGGAGAGGCGATGATGTCGATGCCCGCGTCTCCGGAGCTATCCGGCTCGGTGAGGCGCATTTCCGCCATGCCACCGCCAAAAATAGTGTGGAAGGCTTCGGAGAAGTTCTTGTTGATGGCGGTGAAAGCCTGCTCGAACTTTTCGCGGGAAACCTCGTCTAGCTCGGCAATGGCTTGCCGGGTATCGGCGATGGACTGGAGCAAGTCATCGCGCTCGCGGGTGAGGAAGTTGAAGCGCTGCTCGCATTCGTTGAATTCCTCGAGCGCCATCATGTTGACGGGGCCCATCGCTTCGATGCGCTGCTTCATCTCCCGGTAGCTGAGTTCCGCAGCGGCCAGCTCTTCGCCGGTCATGAAGGCGGTTTCACCCGCGATGAGATCTTCGGGCTGGGCGTTGACTTCGGTCATGCACGTTTCGCGGAGATGCTGGCGGTCGGAATCGTTGCGCGCGCGATCGACTTCGGCGTGGCTGCGCCGCTCGCGGAGTTCCTGGAGGGACTGACGGGACATGCGGAGGTGATCTTCCATCTGCGTGACGCGCGTGCGGCCGTTCTCCCAATCCTGCTCGAGTTCTTGCTGGCAGGCTTCGAGACGGAGTTTTTCGCGACGCAGGGCCTCGAGTTGTTGTGTTAGCTCTTCATTCTGCTGCGCGAGGGCGGCATTTTCGTCGGCAATCGAGGATTCCTGCTGGCGAAGCGCAGCTTCGCGGCGGTCGAGTTCGGCGCGCTCTTCCTGAAGGCGGGCGGCAAGGGCCTCCCCAGCAGACAATCGCTCCGTCAGCGCAGCCAGCTCAGCGCGCGCGGCGGCGAGCGCGTTCTGCTCGGTCTGAATCGAGGCGCGGAGCTGGGCCAGTTCTTCCACCAGGCGCGCACTTTCGGCTTCCGCTTCCGCGCGCGTAATTGTTGCGGCGGCGTGCTCATGTTTGGCGCGCTCGGCCTTTAGCTGCGCATCGGCCACGTCTTTGCGCAAAGCTGAAAGATCATTCTGGCAAAGAGTCAGCTCGAGACCGAGGCGCGCGAGTTCGCTTTGCATCTGCTCGTGGCGATGCGTCGCGGAAATGAGGCTGTGCTCAGCTTCACGCTGCTGCGCGGAAATTCCTTCGAGCGATTGCTCGGCCTGCCGCAATTTCGTGTCGATCGATTCCAGCGCCGCTTGCGCCCCGCTCGCCTGATGCTCCAAATGCATAATTTCGGCGTCGAGCGCGCGCAATTCGCGCTTCATGCCGAGCGGGCCGGCCTGATCGGGGCGCCCACCCGTCACCATGCGGCCCTGATAGCAAGTGCCATCCGGAGTGACAAAAGCAAACTGCGGATTGTCCCGGGCCAGTCTTTCGGCGGACGCGGCGCTGTCAGTCAAGTAAGCAGAACGGAGCCGCGGCAGGAATTGCTTGGCGGCGGAGCCGAGCGGGTCGCGGAAGCCAACGAGTTTGTCGAGCCGTGAGATGACCCCATCTTCGGGCCGGAAATGAATAATCGGCTCGTATTCGGCCGGGCGGAAGTTGCGAAGGGAATCAACAAAAAAGGTGGCGCGGCCGCCGACTTCGTCGCGCAGGAGAGAAACGCCAGCGCGGGCGTGGTCGTAAGTTTCGACGACAACGTATTCGAGTTCGTCGCGGAGGTACTGCTCGATGGCCGCTTCGTGCTGCTCTTCCACTTCGGCATAATCGGCGAGGACGCCGACGGCGCGAAATTCGTGGCCGCCGCGGCGTTCGTTAGCAGCAAAGAGTTTCTGGACGGCTTCCGCAGTGTAGGAACGATCATTGAGAATCTGGGTGAGGGTGGCATGGCGCGCGCGAACGGCGGCCAGAGAATCACGCAGGCTTTCCGCTTGCTTTGTGGTTGCCTCGCGTTGCTGGCGGAGCTCCGCGACGCGCGCCTGAAGCGTGGTGGCGTTTTGACTAAGCGCATTGAGCTGCTCCGTGGCCATTTCCCAGTCAAACGCAGCGCGATCGGCCTCGTCGCGAACGCGAATGGAGTTCTCGAGCAGGTCGTGCTCGCTCGCTTCGCGCTTGCGAAGGGCCTCATTGTGGTGGACAAGCGCTTCCTCGGCTTGCTTCTGCTCGCCGTGGAGCCGTAAGAGGCTCTCGCCGGCTTCAAATGCAGCGCGCCGGAGCGTTTCGATGCGCAGCTCAGAATCGGCGATTTGCGCTCCATGCGATTGGGCGCGCAGGGTCAGCTCTTCCACTTTTCCTGTGAGTGTGCCGGCCTCTTCCCGCAGAAGAGTGACCGCCTGAATCTGACCGGCCGCACGCGACTCGCACTCCGCAGCTTGCGCTGCGGCTTGCGCCATTTCCGCGCTGACCTGCCCGTGCCGTCCTCCAAGTTCTTCGGCCCGCTGGCGGTTGAAGGCGATGCGATTTTCGGAGCGATCGGCTTCGAGCGCGGTGAGATTCAAAACATTTTGATTCTGGCGGATTTCGGCATCGAGCTCGTAAATGCGCTGGTTGAGGCGATCCTGCTCGCCTTCCTGCTGCTGGATGGCTTGCGCCTGCTGGGTTTCGGCAGCGGTCAGCTCTTCGAGTTGTTTGGCGATGCGCTCGGCTTCGGCATCCAGCTCGCGAGCTTTTCCGGCGAGCATTTGACGGACGATTGCGCGCATCTGCTCGCGGATTTCCGCGTAGCGACGCGCTTTGGAAGCCTGGCGCTTGAGCGAGCCAAGCTGCTTTTCGACCTCGACGACGATGTCGTTGACGCGCGCGAGATTGACTTTCGAGGATTCGAGCTTGGCTTCGGCGAGCCGCTTCTTGGTTTTGAATTTCGTGACGCCGGCGGCCTCTTCGATGATGGCGCGGCGTTCCATGGGTTTGGTCGAGAGGATCAAGCCGATGCGGCCCTGTTCGATGATGGCGTAGGAATCGGGGCCGAGGCCAACGCCCATGAACATTTCCTGAATGTCGCGGAGGCGTGCAACGCGTCCGTTGATCAGGTACTCGCTCTGGCCCGAGCGATAAAGCCGGCGGCTGACTACGACTTCGCCGGGCTTCGTCGCGAGCATCGGCTTGTCCGCGGCCTTCTTCCTGCGCTTGGGTTTGCCCGCGGGTTCTGCCTGCTGTTCGGTTGGAGCCGCGGCTGGGGCCTGCCCGTCCAGCAGAATTGCGTCGTATTGTGACCTGTCCTGGCCAGCTTGTGGATCATTGGCGGCGAGTGGATCAAGCGCGGGAGCTTGTTGATTTAGATCAATGGCGGGAGGGTCATCAGCTCGCGCGCTGGACGAATCTTGCGGATCCGCCGCGGCCGCTTCCGTCTGCGCATTCTCCATCACGAAGCGCGCGGCCTCGGCCAGTTCGGGGTCTTCCATCGTGATAGTGACTTCGGCCATGCCCATCGGCGGTCGCTTCGTAGTGCCGTTGAAAATGCAGTCGGCCATGCGTTCGGCGCGCAGCGACTTGTGGCTTTGTTCGCCCAGGACCCAGGAGATGGCATCCACGACGTTGGACTTTCCGCAGCCATTGGGCCCGACGATGCAAGTCGTTCCCGAACCGCTGAAGGTGACAGCGGTGCGCTCACAAAACGACTTAAAGCCGACAATTTCGACTTTTCGGAGCTTAAGCAAGATGTCCCCTTTGTGCCCCGCTTCGCGCATTTGTTAAGGCAACCGCGGCTGGAAAAAAAAGGCGCGAAAAGAGACGGCGCTTTGTACCTCGAGGGGAGGGTCTTTCGAGCGACAAGTCGACCGGATTTCGGTCGCCGAGACAAACGTTTAGCAGGTTCTCAGTCAGAGGCCCAGCCGCCTGGCGCTTGGATGGCGGTACGGGAAACCACACTAGCATGGGGCAGCGCGGGTGTAAAGGCTCGCAGGTGAAATTGTGACACTAATTAACAGCGCGCAACTGGGGGAATGTTTCCGTGCAACGGCGCGCCGATCCCTATTTCGTGGCTGCCGCTGGCTCTTTCAGATGTTTGTCATACCAGTCCAGGATGCGATGGATGAGGTCCAGAAGATGTTTCTCCTCGCGGGGGCCGTGCGGCTCGCGGGGATAGATGACCAACTCCGCCTCAACTCCGTAGCGCTTCAGGCCGCGGTAGAGTTCCTGGCTCTGCCCGAGAGGATCGGTGGTATCCGCTTCACCCTGAAGAATGAGCGTCGGAGTCTTCGCGTTCTTCAAATAAAGGAAGGGCGAGCTGTTCAGAAAGCCGGTCGGCTTTTCGTAGGGAACACCGTAAAACCATTCGTCGTAAGAGGGATGCCCTTCCGTACCAAATTCGGAGATTAAATTGGCCATTCCGGCGCCGGAGACAGCGGCCTTGAAGTCGTTTGTTTGCGTGATGGCCCATTCGGACATGTAGCCGCCGTAGGACCAGCCGCCGATCCCGAGTTTGGCGGGGTCGGCGATCCCGCGGTCAATCAGGTCCTTAACGCCAGCCATCACGTCTTTGAAGTCGCCGCCGCCCCAGTCGGCGCGATTCATCTCGATGAACTTCTCTCCGTAGCCGATGGAGCCGCGAATATTCGGATAGAAAACCGCGTAGCCGCGTGCCGCCAACAGTTGCGCCCAGGTTTCGATGGAATCGTCCCAGTTCCCCGTGGGGCCGCCGTGAATCAGCGCAATTAGAGGTAATTTAGACTTGCCGGCGGTTCCCGCAGGTTTCAGCAGAGCGGCTTCAACTTCCAGGTCGTCGAAGGATTTGTATTTGTAGAATTCGGGCGTGCTGAGTGCGAATTGCTTCCAGGAATCGTTCAAGTGGGAAACCTGCTGCGGCTGGCTTTTCTGGTCCCAGACCCACACCTCTTCCGGAGTTGTGGAGGACTCGCCGACGAAGGCGATATCCCCAGCATTGGAAATAGCGAAGCTGGAAAGATTGTTCGCTGGTGGATCAGCGAGGTCTTTGCGCATGCCATCGGGAGAATAGCCCGCCAGCTTGTGCCGGAAGCCGTCCGCATAAAGCGCGAGCAACGATCCGTCTTTGAGCCACTGGTGTTCAAAGACGGCGCGATCCAGATTGGCGCCCGTGAGGTTGCGTGCCGCCTTCTTTCCAACATCCAGAAGCATAAGGTCGTGGGGTACGGGCCCATCTTCGCGGCACCCGGCGTAGCTGAGCGTCTTGCCGTCTGGCGAGACGCGCAGACCGCCAAAAGGGCCTTGCGGCGCGATGAGCAGCTGCCTGGAACCGCCGGGAACGGCAATGCTGAAGATGCGATTGGTGTTTTGATCCGATTCCGGATGGTCCGTCGCGCTGACGATGATGTGATCACCCGAAGGCAACCAGGCTAATTCGTTGACTTCCCACTTCAGGTCTGTAAGGGCTTTCGCTTCGCCACCACCTGAACTAATGACCCACAGGCGCGGGTGTTTGTCGTCTTTGTCGACGACGCGCGCGTCATCCTTGTCCTTTTCTTTTTTCTCTTCGGCGTCGGTCTTGGCATCAGGAGCGAGAAAGGCAATTTGCTTGCCGTCCGGCGACCATGCAAAATTCTGCACGCTGCGTTTGCCTTTGGTCAGCGGGGCAGCTTCGCCGCCGTCGGTGCGCATCACGTACACCTGCTGCTCTTCATCGCGGTTTGAAAGGAATGCAAGCTGCCGCCCATCGGGAGACCATCTCGGCCGCGATTCGGTTTTTTCTGAAAATGTGAATTGCCGGACGGCGCCGCTTTTCTTCTCATAAATCCAGATGTGCCGCGGCCGTTTTTCGGCTTTCGGAGGTTCCGTGACAACAAAGGCCAGACGCGAGCCGTCTGGAGAAAACTGCAAGTCGGAAATGTGGCGCAAAGTCAGTGAAGCTTCTGGTGTAAGGGGCTTGGCAGAGTCGGGAGACGGCTTTTCTTGCGCGGTTGCCAAGCCGGCCAGCGCAATAGCAGCGAAAATCGCGCGTATCGGGGTATGGAAAATCCTTGAGTCCTTCATACCAGCACCTCCGGAATGAGAAGCTGAGACTCTATCCGCCAACAAGAGCAGCGTCAATTCACACCTTACGATGAATCGTCGCCGTCGGGACCCGTGCTTTTCTGCACGAAATCCTGTTGTTCTTCATTGCGGCTGTCTAGAAGCCTCGGATACAATTTGACGTTTATTCTGTTGGAGAAAACCGTCATCTAGGCCGCGATGAACGAAATTCGCCTCCACAACACTTTGGGCGGAAAGACCGAGCCCTTTGTTCCGCAAAAACCCGGAGAAGTGCGTATGTACACCTGCGGGCCAACGGTCTACGACTATGCCCACATCGGCAACTACCGCACGTTCGTTTTCCAGGACATCCTGCGCCGTTTTTTGCAATTACGCGGATTCAAGCTGAACCACGTTATGAACCTCACCGACGTGGACGACCGCATCATCGCCAATGCCGCGGCCGCCGGCGTGAGCCTCCGCGACTACACCGAGAAATACGCCCAAGCCTTCTTCGACGATTGCAAAGCCCTCAGCATCGAAGCGCCGGAACACTGGATTCGCGCCACCGACCACATCGAGGACATGGTCAAGCTCATCCAGCGGCTGCAAACGAACACTTACACGTATTTGAACGAAGGCTCCATCTACTACCGCATCGCCAAGTTTCCCAACTACGGCAAGCTCTCGAAAATCGATGTGAGCGGAATCCAAGCCGGCGCGCGCGTGGACGTCGACCGCTACGAAAAGGAAAGCGCACGCGATTTTGCTCTCTGGAAAGCACCCAAGCCCGGCGAACATTTCTGGGAAACGCCTATCGGCAAAGGCCGTCCGGGCTGGCACGTCGAATGCTCCGCGATGGCCATGAAATATCTCGGCGAGACGCTGGACATTCACACCGGTGGGATCGATCTGGCTTTTCCGCATCACGAAAACGAAATCGCACAGAGTGAAGCAGCCACGGGAAAGCCTTTCGTCCGCTACTGGCTCCATGCCGAGCACTTGCTGGTTGAAGGCGAGAAAATGTCCAAATCGCTCGGCAATTTCTATACCCTGCGCGATCTATTCAAAAAGGGCTACAAGCCCTCGGCAATGCGTTTCGCTCTGGCCAGCGTTCCTTATCGGAAGCAGCTCAACTTCACGTTCGACGGCCTTCAGCAAGCCTCCAGTTCTGTCGAGCGCCTGCGCAATTTTGCCGCCCGCCTCGCCCGCGAAAAATTCCCTGCCGCAACGCAAAAGGGCATGGCCGAAAGAATCGCCACAGCCGCTGACGAATTCGATGCCGGCCTTTCCGACGACCTGAACACTGCCCGTGCTTTGGCCGCCGCCTTCGACCTGTTGCGCGAAGCAAACATCGCCATGGACCAGGGAGAATTTCGTCAGGGAGACGTGGCAGGCGTTCAGCAATTCCTGACCACGTTCGATAGGATTTTCTCCGTCCTGGAAGATAACGACGCCGAAAAGCTGCGCGCCCTGGGCTTCGGCGGTGCCGCTGGACCCAGCGACGCCGAAATCGAAAAACTCATCGCCGAACGCCAAGATGCCCGCCAGCGGCGCGACTTTGCCGTCGCGGATCGCATCCGAAAGGAACTCGAAGAGCGTGGTATAATTTTGGAGGATAGACGGGACAGCAGTGTCCGTTGGAAACGTAAATGAAGCACGCCAATCTCAACCGGTTCCCCGCGAGCATCTCCCCGGCCGAAGTCCGTCCCAACCTTTTCGGCGTCGATTAAGTTTCTTTTCTCCCGGCAGGGCGCTGCTCCTCAGTGTGCGCGCAGTCCTGCCCTGTGGTCACCCATCCATATCAACCACTGACCATTCTTCATCGAGGAGGAAGAAATGCTTACAGCCACAGACGCGAAGTTGCCACGGCTCGTCACCGCGCTCCCCGGACCCAATGCCAGGCGCGTTGTGGAACAGGACGCGAAATTTGTTTCCCCGTCTTACACGCGGGAATATCCCTTCGTTGCCAAGCGCGGACGCGGCGCTTTGGTCGAAGACGTGGACGGAAATGTGTTCCTGGATTTTGCCGCGGGCATCGCGGTGGTTGCTACGGGCCACTGCCATCCCGAAGTGGTTGCCGCCATCCAGAAGCAGGCCACGGAACTCATTCACATGTCCGGAACGGATTTCTATTACCCGAATCTTGTTGAGCTTGCGGAAAAACTGGCCTCGATCGCACCGAATAGTGAACCCAAGAAAGTTTACTTTGGCAATTCCGGCGCGGAAGCCATCGAGGCGGCCATCAAGCTGGCCAAGTACCATACCAAGCGCGACAAACTCGTTGCGTTCCACGGCGCATTTCATGGCCGCACCATGGGAGCCTTGTCGCTGACGGCCAGTCGTGCGGTCCAGCGAAAGGGGTTCGGTACGCTCCTCTCCGGCGTGTTTCACACTCCCTTTCCAGACACCTATCGGGGAACCTATGGCATCCGGCCTGAACACGCTTCCGAGGACTGCTTAAGCTATCTCGAGAACGAGTTGTTCCGCCGCCGCGTGGATCCCGAAGAAGTAGCCGGTATTTTCATCGAGCCGATTCAAGGCGAGGGTGGCTACATCATTGCGCCACCAGAGTTCTTGCAGGGCTTGCACCGCATCTGCCGCAAGTACGGAATCCTTTTAGTTGCCGACGAAGTGCAATCGGGCATGGGCCGCACGGGCAAGTGGTGGGCCGTCGATCATGCCGGCGTCGAACCGGACATTATCTGCACGGCGAAGGGAATCGCTTCGGGAATGCCGCTCGGCGCCATCATCGCGCGCTCCAGCGTTATGAACTGGACGCCGGGAGCGCACGCTTCGACCTTTGGCGGCAATCCCGTGTGTATCGCGGCTTCGCTCGCCACGCTTCGCCTGCTCGAGGAAAAATACATCGCCAATGCCGCGCGCATCGGCGAGTTCCTCCTGCGGAGGATGGGCAGCTGGACGGAAAGGTTCCGTTGTGTCGGTGACGTGCGCGGCCGCGGCTTGATGATCGGCATCGAGATCGTCCGCGACCAGGCCACCAAGGAGAAGGCCCCCGACGTGCGCAGCAAAATCATCCACTGCGCGTTTGAGAAAGGGCTGCTCGTGCTTGGTTCGGGAGACACAACCGTACGTTTCTGTCCGCCGCTTGTGATCGACGAGGAACAGGCCGACTTCGCCGTGCGTACGCTGGAAGAGTGCTTCCGCGAAGCCGAGAAGAACATGTAGCGCGAAGAAACAAACCGAAACTCGAAGCCCGTGGCCGACGCAAAGATGTCTGGCGGCCACGGGATTTTTGTTTATACTGACACCTAAGATTCATGTTGCGATAACAAGGAATGCCAATCGTCTCAACCTTAATCTTCCAAGCGGTGCGCTGGGCGGCCCGCAAAGGTCTGCGCGAAGACCCCGAAGACGCCGATCCTGCCCCTGAATCCAAAAAGCACGAAGCTCGGCAAACCGGCATCCGCGGCGAAACCTTCGCTTACTGGTATCTCCGCCGCCATGGCTACGTTTTCGTGGCCCGCAATTACACGCCCCGCAGTGCAAAAGGCGAAATCGATCTCGTGGGCTACGACGGACCGATACTGGCCTTCGTCGAAGTCCGAACGCGGACTGTGCGCGACGACCGTCCTGCTGCTTTGCCCGAGCTTAGCGTCACTCCCGGAAAGCAGCATCTGCTCGTTCGCACGGCGCACCACTTTCTGGCCGAACGCCACATTCGCGGGGGGCCTTGCCGCTTTGATGTCCTGGCCATCGACAATTCGCCTGGGCATCCCCCAGTCGTCCGGCTCCATAAGGACGCCTTCAGCCCCCAAATGTGAGCTCGCCTGTGGAAATCCAACTGGAACGCATCCTTGGAGTGCCAGAAGCGGTACAATCTGTATACAAGGACTTCCGTAACTTATCCAAGTCCCGTAGCATCGTCGGGGAGGTTGCATTGCCGGAGTTGCGAAAAGACCCAATAACTGGCCGTTGGGTCATCATTTCCACCGAACGCGGTAAGCGGCCTAACGATTTTCTCCGCGAAAGCGTGGTCATTACCCCGAACGGCAAGAACTGCCCGTTCTGCGCCGGCAACGAAGCCAAGACCCCGCCCGAAATCCTCGTCTACGGCCGGAACGGAGGGGGCGCAAATACACCTGGATGGCACATCCGCGTTGTGCCCAACAAATTCCCTGCACTGGGTATCGAAGGCGACTTGGACCGGGAAGGCGAGGGCCTCTTCGACAAAATGAATGGCATCGGCGCCCACGAAGTGATCATCGAAACTCCGGAGCACGTCGCCAGTTTAGCCACTTTACCCGAGCGCGCCGTCGAGGACGTCTTGTGGGCCTATCGCGACCGTATGCTCGATTTAAAGAATGACCGGCGCTTTCGTTACGTCCTGATTTTCAAGAATCACGGCGAAGCCGCGGGAGCTTCGGTCGAGCATCCGCATTCCCAGCTAATCGCTCTTCCTATCGTTCCGCGCCGCGTCCGCGAAGAGGTGGATAGCTGCTGGCACTACTACGACGAAAAGGAGCGCTGCATTTTCTGCGATATCATTCGCCAGGAGCGCGACACCGGCGAGCGCGTAATCAACGAGAACGACCATTTCATTACGGTCGCCCCTTATGCTCCCCGTTTTCCCTTTGAAATGTGGCTGCTGCCCAAAGTGCACGGTTCTTCGTACGAGAACAACCAGAGCTCCATGTACGCTAGCCTCGCCCGCATGTTGAAGGACACTCTGATGCGCCTCGACGCCGTTCTCGACCGCCCGGCGTTCAACTTCATGATTCACACATCTCCTGTCGGAGAAGAAATCAACGACCATTACCACTGGCACTTCGAAATTATTCCGAAACTGACCAAGGTTGCCGGCTTCGAGTGGGGCACCGGTTTTTACATCAACCCGACTCCGCCGGAAGAATCCGCGCGTTTCTTGCGAGAAGCCAAGATTGTGCCGCCGGATCTCGCCGCCAAAAAATAGCGCGATTCCATTTTGACGGGGCCTTGGGTTCCGAGACCCATATCAAGTTTTGCTATACTGAGTTGTTCGGCGCGGTACCCAAGTGGCNCCAAGGGAGAGGTCTGCAAAACCTCCATTCGTGGGTTCGAATCCCACCCGCGCCTCCAAACCACAAACCAACTGATAATCCACGCTGGCGCGTTAGCGTGTCGTTCCAAGAGTAGGGGTATGTTTGTGTGTTCGCTTCAGGCTGCGCCTGCATGGCATCACTGCTTACCGAAGCCCACGCTGCTGATGCAGATCACGCTCATCGGCGTCCGATCGAATTTCAGCCTTACCACGTTCAGCTTTTCCGGCTCGAATCGCTTCGAGCCCTCAGCGCTCTGAAACATCCCCAGGGGTGCCCGCACGGTCTGGAACACGGGCTCCCAGTCCTTCTTGTATCCTTCCTCGTCCAGTATGGGCAGCTTCGTGAACATCTCCTTGAACGGCGGCGGAATCGCAACAAACCGGCTCACGGGCGCTGTTGCTGTCGCCCCGTCGGTCGTCACCAGCTCAATCGTAAAATCCGGCGATTCCCTCTCTTTCTTCTTCGATTTGTCCTCC
>OCOJ01047274.1_pt4 | contig 18295 bp, 15 predicted proteins | sample 1539251 | NCBI WGS metagenome assembly OCOJ01 (sample SAMN01911457, study PRJEB22624) | soil metagenome | biome: Soil | place: Malaysia | collected 2012-04-30 | depth RA_metagenome m | reverse complement strand
GTGATGATCCGAACCCTGCAGAGTGAGGAAGATGAATTTCCTCGGTCCACTTGGAATCCTTAGCAACAGGTGGTTGAGCTGGTAGGATTGGTTATCGAGTTTGAGAAAAGCATTCCTCACGCAAGGAATCGACTTCCTGTTCTTGTTCCTGTATGCCGAGTAGCCGACCTCGCAGGCAGAGAGAATGTAGTGTGAGTGAAGACCGTACCGCTTGAGCCTCGCATACGCCAACTCTTGTAGCTTGAACCTGCTCGGGGGTTCCTCCTCCTCGGCGACTCCGATGGCGTCGTTACACATTAGCCGAAAATCCTCGAAGAGCGAAGCGAGTTCACTTGAAGCGGAGTATCTGAACCTGATCGCTTTCGTCGCAGTGACCGTATTCTTCTTGGATGACTTGGCTGTCACAGGGAGCACAACACACGTGGGGCATGTCTTGCATAAATGGACCAAGGTGTCGAGAAGCACTTCATCGGCAGGGTTCGGCGAAAGTAATCTAGCTGCGGGATTCGCGATGCGAGGGTGGTAAGATTGTGCCCCAGAAGGCCAAGCCTATTTACTCAGGAACTTCTACCCTTCACCGGAGATTGGAGCAGGCCAGCATCATAGGGAGGGGAACATGGCTCGACAAGGTAGCCCAGGAGACAGTCGAACGGGAGAAGAAACTCGGTAGGAATCTCTCGCTCGTCAGAGTCGAGAGCGGGCTCGGGGCCTCGGGTCTCCCTCACATAGGAAGCGTCGGGGACGCAATAAGGAGCTATGGGATCAAGCTCGCGTTGGAGACCCTCGGATACAAGTCCGAACTAATCGCCTACTCAGATGACTTCGACGGCCTTAGGAAGGTCCCCTCGGGCTTCCCCCCCTGGCTGAAGGATTACATCTCCCACCCTGTCTCCAGGATCCCGGACCCCTTCGACTGTCATCCATCTTACGCCGGGCACGTGGGCTCCCTCCTGCGTGACTCGCTTGACAGGCTCGGGATTGAGTACACTTTCCAGAGCGGGACAGAAGCCTACAGCTCTGGGAAGCTCAACGAGCAGATCAGGACTATACTCGCGCACTCGAAGGCGATTGGGAAGAAGATCAACGAACTTGTAGGGCAGTCGAAGTACGAATCGGCCCTCCCATACACACCTGTCTGCAAGAACTGCGAGAGGATCTACGTCACCCAGGCGATATCGTTCAACCCGAAGAAGGACACGGTCCACTACAAGTGCGAAGGGACGAAGTTGGGCGAGAAGTTCGTAAAGGGGTGCGGCTACGAAGGGGACGTGAAGATCTCCGAAGGGGAGGGGAAGCTGATGTGGAAGGTGGAATTCGCTGCGAGATGGGCGGCCTTCGACATACGCTTCGAGGCCTACGGGAAAGAACTCACAGATTCTGTGAAGATTAACGATTGGGTGGCCGAGAAGGTGCTCCGGTACCCTCCTCCATACCATGCCAGGTACGAACTCTTCCAGGACAAGTCGGGGCGTAAGATGTCGAAATCCAGAGGGAATCTCGTGACCCCCATCGAGTGGTTGCAATATGCATCCCCGGAGAGCCTCCGTCTACTGATGTACAAGCGGATTGTCGGGGCCAGAAACGTCTCCGTGGACGACGTCCCCTTCTACATGGACGAGTTCGACGACCTTGAGGAGTACTATTTCTCGAAGAGGAGGGACCCGAACCAGATGAAGGACGCCAGGCTGCGGGGGCTCTACGAGTATACCATGCTGCTCAGTATACCAAAGTCCAAGGGCGTCCATGTCCCATATCGCCTTCTGGCCCAACTCTCGTCCGTCGCGCCCGAAGGCGCGGTCCAGGAGTTCGTCGTCAAACGGCTCGCGAGCTACGGCATGGTATCGGGTTTGTCGGACGACCTCCGAAAGAGGATCGAGTGGGCTTTGAAGTGGGCACGGAGAGAAGGGAGACGCGCCATCGAGCCTGCTGACTTGAACGAAACCGCGCGAAAGGCAGTGGAGGATTTCGCGAAGGCGCTCCTCCTGGCGAAGGATGCCGACGAGGTGCAGAACGCGGCTTTCGACACAGCCAGGAGGAACGGCCTGAAGCCGGCTGAGTTCTTCCCCGCGGTGTATTCCATCCTCCTCGGGTCCGATCGAGGCCCGCGCCTTGGCCCCTACATCATCGACGCTGGGCGCGAGAACGTGAGCAAGGCGCTCCTCGACGCTGTGGACTCGTAGAGAGAGTTTCTCAGTGGCTCCATTACTTTCAGCCTACTCCCATCCATTTGAGTTCTGAAGACAGTCCGCTCTGTTACTCTTACACGATTTTTTCTCAGCTCATACCGAAAACAGAAGGAGAATCGCGCAGAAGGCTCTCGATTCAGCATCTATGCGAAGATACGTGAAGCTGTTTTCTCTGTTCGGCGCTACAAATTTCTCGAGGGAAACTTCCAGAAGTTCAATCTTGACATGCCTCCAGATTTTGTCGGCAGGGCAGTCACACAAAGAGATCCCATCCCGGTTGGTGTGGTTCGAACGAGTGGTGAACGGTTCCATTGGTACAGATTATACCTGTTATCGACCAAAATCCAAATAATCGCCGAGAGAATACTCGCAGCCGCGCCAAGTCGCGGTGTCCTTGGATAACCATGACAAACGAGAAGAAGTTCAAACAATTATCTCGGAATATTGTGAGCTGCGAGAAGTGTCCAAGGCTACGGGCTTATGCAAGGGTTGAAGCGAAGAAGAAGAGGCCCAGGTTCGCAGAATGGGATTATTGGGCAAGACCTGTCCCTGGATTTGGTGACTTGGATGGGAGGCTTCTAGTGTTGGGCCTCGCTCCAGCCGCTACAGGTGCTCTCCGTACCGGCCGAATATTTACCGGGGATGCATCGAGTGCATTCCTAGTCGCAGCGTTGCACTCAGCGGGTTTCGCAAACCAAGCAAGGTCCGAGTCCCTGGACGACGGACTTGTATATGCTGACTGCTATGTGACGGCAGCGGTAAAGTGCGCACCTCCTGGAGACAAACCTACCGCGGAAGAGTTCGCCAACTGCGCTCCCTACCTAGACAAGGAGATTGCGCTTATGGGGAATTTGGAGGCTGTTCTCGCTCTTGGTGCGTACGCATTCAACGCCTACATGAGGCACCTTGCCCGAAACGGTGTAGGGGTCCGCGGCCTGAAGTTCGCACACGGGAAGGTCTACGAGTTCCCTGGGATGCCAACCCTGTACGTCAGTTATCACCCGAGCCCAAGGAATACAAACACAGGCAAGCTGACTCAGCAGATGCTGGTCGGGCTATTCAAGAGAGTCAGGAGAGACCTCGGTAGGCCGTCCTCATGAAGTCTTGTTTTCGAGGAGTTTCTTGATTTCCAGCAGGGTGGTCTCTATCCGCTTCAGGGTAGAATACAGCCAGTAGAGAACAGCAACCACGATGAGAAACCAGAACAGAAGGATTATGGTGTTCGTATCGACGGCTATTGCCTGCCGTGAGATTCCCGCCATGCCCTGTCTGTGAGCCTAGGTGCTCTTACGGCTTCCTAAGTGCTTGACGGGGCGTTCACACGAGCGAAGGTAAATCGATGCGGGAACACCGCAAGCGGGACGGCTCTCGGAGACCCGCTGTAGTGGCAGACAATGGGAGTGTCCGCGCCGTTTGTATTGGGAGCGATTACCATTCCCTACGTCCCGTTCTGCGAACACTCAACAAGGCGGACAGATACTTTGATAGCAAGGGGAGAGGTGTTGGAGAACCCGCATAGATGTCACCGAATCCCACATCCTACCCGCCAAGACTTCTGGGCCGTTCTCATGAGTAGAATTATACGCCCTAGCGGCCTTACCTCACGGGCAATGAGGGACCAATGAAGAGAGCCACGCTGGTCTCAACAGTCGTCTTTGTCTTTCTGACGGGGTCGGCCTTCGGTTTCTACCTTCTCCCCACATTGACCACAAATCAGTCGTATGTACTCGCGTTCACTCAAGCCGGTGTGTGTTCGCCCCCAGTTTGGGGAGCCCCGTGGGCGGTAGTCCTCAACTCCCTCACCACCAAGGTGGCGCCAGCGAGAACGCCTCTCCCTCTTGCAGAAACCGCACTTCAGGCAGATCCGAGCTACGAGAACTTCTCGGTGATTGGATTTGTCGTTCCCAACGGCGTCTACACCTACTCCTTGGAGCCCAGCGACTTCTACCACGGGACGGGAACCGTCACCGTTGACGCCGCTGACACCATTGTGACGGTTGAAGGGCCTGCAATTGGCTGCACGACTACGTTAGCGACAGGCTGCATGCCGGCGCCGGAAGGCAGCCAGCTCTACATCAAGATTACACTGGACGATGGCAAGACCCCCGTGACTAACGCCACAATTGATGCTGTGCCGGTGGAGACATGCGGTGGCGTGAACACCACGATTGCGATATTCTATCACCCGATGGTAAATGCAAGCGGCGTAGCGACACTCGACGCGGGTGGCTCGACATACTACAGCATAACGGTTCACTATGGCAGTCGGAGTTATCCACTCGCGGTATCTGTCCTGAGCTCTCCGGCAACCTGTGCAAGCCTCAGCGTGCCTTCGGGGGCAGAGACGATTTCAGTCTGCTAGAACTCGTTCAGCCCCGCCAAGATCGCTGGTACAAAGCATTCACAAATCCAAACCCAGATTTCGCTATCGTTGACTTGGGAGTCGATTTTGAGTTTGAAAGGTTATAGAATTGGGCTCGCGGTGGGCGGCTGGGCCCGTAGCCTAGACTTGTGCCAGGGGAAGCACGGATTAGGGCATCAGCCTGCGGAGCTGAGGGTCGCCGGTTCGAATCCGGCCGGGCCCGCTCAAACCACATTTCTCAGTGGATCCCATGGAAACCCAGACACGGACTAGCACGTCAGCCCGCGGGGAAGGAGATTCAAGACGGGAGACCGGGGGTCATCTGGATCTGGTCTGGCTACACGAGGACCATCGCCGTGTTGCCTTTCGAGAACCGAGGGACGTTCTTTCTGGACATTTGCCCTCCTCTTCTGCGTCGCCATCGAGCCTTACCTCTTCTACGTCCTCTTGCAGGCGTCCACATCTCTACTCGATTTCGCTTCTTCTCTCTACGCTGCCAATGGAGGAGCCATGATGTTCATCCTCGCGGCCCTGGCCTACCCGGTCCTCGGCGAGGAGAAGGAGCGGCCTGAGCCCAGCTCGTCCTCCTTCAGTCCGGAGAGGTTCAGGCGCATGGTTAACGCCGAAGTAGTCTCGGGACTCGGCTTCTGCGTTTCGGCCCTCCCGTTCTTCTGGGTGCCGACAACGATAGGGGGTTCTCCGAGGTACGACATGTGGTACTTCGTCTTCCTAGTATTCTTCCTCGTCTTGGGCAGAGCGAGGGCGCCTGATTCTCGCTCTGGCATCTCCGAACCTAGCACCGGTAGGCGCCGCATTGGTTCTTGGGGACGAGCCTTCCGGCTTGTGGTCCTTTAGTCGAACGCATTTGCAAGCTCCGCTCGCCGAGAGGTACTAGATTCCGGCCTTGGACGAAGTTCCGCCCGTGTCGAGCAACCTTGATACGTGGTCCTGGAAGTCTTTGTCGTACATTCCCGTTGTCGCGGAATGCAACCTTGCGAAGTGCGGGTGCCTAGAAAGAGCCTTCAGCCAGGTGTTCCACTGCTCCCACGATTCTCTGTCGATCCAGCCTTTCTTGTACAGCTCGTAGGCCTCCTCTATGATGCCATAGGACAGCAACAACCGCCGGATCGTTGCAAGATCCTTTGGGTCCGCGTCCTTATTCTCTGAGAATAGCCTTGCAAACAAAAGGTCGTCCTCCCTGGTGCCGGACATCATCAGGTCGTTGTACCTTCCCAGGAGATTCTGATAAGACGACTCTCTGATGGCCCTTTCTTGGCTTCTGAACTGGAAGATGAAGACAAGCAAAGTCAAGGTTATGACGACGGTCTGCACCACAGTCGCCAAAAGTGTGAGAGTGGTCGCATCTACCAAGCGAGAATCCGTCGATACCGGGTGATATCTTCCTTTCTAAGCCTTGATGCAAAAGCGCGTCCGAAGTCGCCCAGACGAAATGGACAGGGGTCCCGTCGCCGGTTACCCGGAAATCGAACTCAAGGACGCGTAGTTCACCACACCGTCCAATCCGGGCGTGCCTTCGTCGAACCCGCCCATACAGTAGATGTTCCCCTGGGACGTTACGCACGAAGTGCCCGCATTCCTAGGGTAGCTCGCCCCCTGCATCCAGGGCCCGATGCCGCCACTCGACACCTGAGCGAAGTAGACGAAGTTGGTGAACGTCGGAGACTGTCCCCCAGCTGTCTCTCCGCCGACGCAGTAGATGTAGCCTGACGCAATCACGCAGGATGGGCCCACCGAGGCGACGGGGTAGGCTCTGGTCTGGGTCCACTGTCCTACTCCGTCTGCCGTGAGTGCCGCGAAATATGACGTCCCCAAGGGGTCTTCGTTGCTGTCCGACCCGTTTAGGCAGTACGCGAATCCACCTGTCACATAGCACGAGGGAACAAAGATTCCAGAGGGAAACGATGTGGTTCTGGCCCACTCCCCTATGCCTGACGAATTGACTGGCGCGAACCAGACGGTGCTGCTTGGTGTAACGTTTGACTGGGTGCCACCCGTCTCGTTGTTTCCTCCTATGCAGTAGATGTGCGATGACCAGCCGACGCAGGACTCTGAATCGATTGGAATCGGGTACGGCGTGGTGGGCTCCCACACCCCAAGGCTGCCGTTCGCAAGCAGTTTCGTGTAGTAGCTCGCCGACAGATCACTCCCCGCATTGTCGTGGATCCCTCCCACGCAGTAGAGGTACTCGGAAATTGCGGCGCACCCCTGCCCACTCACGTCCAGTGGGTAGGCGCTATGGTCTTGGCGCCACCCTGTGATGTTCCCCGAGGCCGAAGTGGTGGCGGTATACACGTCGTTTCGGGGTCCTCCGCTGGCATCCACGCCTCCTACGCAGTAAATACTCGTCGAGTTGGCTACGCACTGCTCCCCCGCCACGCCGACAGCCCCGCCCCCTTCAAGCGGGTAGGGTGCTGCGCACTTCCATATCGGCGTGCAGGATGGCTGGGGTGCCGAGAGCATCGAGTAGGCGAGAATACCACCGACCGCTACCACCGAAATCACAACGAGCACGACTAGGGTCTTTGAGAATTTCAAACTGAGTCCCACTGGGACAATGAATCGCAAGGATCTTGAGAGTAGGCTGTCAAGCCGATTACGCCCAAACCTCTTAGAGCTCTGTTATTGGGCCGTGTCAATAAGTGTTGTCGCCGAAGGGACCTTGATGGTGCGCGTTTCCCCTGATACCTGGGCGGTACTCGCCATCGTAACCCTGAACTCGGTTGGTTGGTCTGCGACCATGCCTTTCCTCGCCGTCTATCTCAGTGCTGTCAGGGGGGTATCCCTTACAACAATCGGCGCCCTCTACGTGGTGGCCGGGCTCCTTAGTCTTGGGAGTCAGCTGCTTGGCGGGAGAATGACTGACTCTATCGGTCCGAAACGTGTGATGCTGATAGGGTTCGTATCCTCCGTCCTCTCTTCCCTCGTCCTGAGCTACCTAGTCGGGGTAGGCGCAGACACTGCCTACATTCTGTTGACATACCCTGTGTTCAACCTTCTAAGGGGGTTGTCGGGTCCGGCGACATCTGCCATCGTCGCAAACAGCGAGATTGGGAATCTTAAGACAGGTCTTTCGCTCCTCTCGATAGCCGGAAACCTTGGTTTCGCCATAGGCCCCGCGCTGGGCGGCGTCTTGGCTCAGGACTTCAACTATTCAAGCGTCTTTCTTCTGAGCGCGGCGGTCCCCGTCGTTACTTCGCTGTTGACAATGCTGTACGTTGCCGGGGGCAGACTCGCAGGCTACGACGAGGGCGTAGGGAGGCGCACGGCCGCGCTCAGGTGGGGAAAGGACAGGAATCTAATCATTTTCCTGTTCCTAGTGATAGGCGGATACCTCGCGATAGGCTACGAAATAGTCCCAATCTCTCTCTACGTGCAGAGATTCCTCAGCTTCTCATCGGAGCAGATTGGATACCTTTTTGCCACCAACGGCCTCGTCATCGTTCTACTACAGCTGCCCCTCTCGTCCCTGTTCTTCCGCGCGAAAAAACTGGCATACCCCCTGGTCGGAGCATGCCTTTTAGCTGGTCTCAGCTTCATCCTGGCCGGGCTTTCTTCCACCTTCCTTGAGTTCGAAGGCGTAATGATCGTCCTGACGCTAGGAGAGATTTTCATGACGGTGCCGTCGCAGACAGTGTTCACCGTGTTTTCAGGGGTCAGGACGAGGGGCACGTTCCAAGGATATGTTGCAGCCGGCTCATTGGGCGGCAGATCCCTCTCGCCTCTCGTCGGCCTGTGGACTTTCCAGGTCTTCTCTTCCCTCCCCAGCCTCGGCTGGTACACAGCCGCCGTGTTTGCGGCGTTGCTTGGGGTAGGCTTCTACGTCATAGCGGAACCGCTGCAAAGAGACGTCCGCAGCCTTGGTAACCATCCTGAGGAATCAGACTCCGCTCGGGAGGCTCAGATCTCCCCCGCCAGTCTGTGAATTTCTAACCCGAGGTCGAGGATTCCACCGTGACCGTCCCGGTCATCCAGGGGTGGTACAAGCAATAGTAGTCGTAGACTCCCGGGGCGGTGAACGTGTGGGCATATGTCCCGCCGGGGGGGATTGGCCCCGACCCGAAAGTTCCACCCCTGTCAGTCACCGTGTCGTATGATATAGAACGACTCACCCACGTCACCGTCGAGTTGACCCCGAGCACGACCTTGATTTGCTGGGGGGAGTACTGCCAGGAAACAGGAGTCTCTGAGATGTACACGGTAAGCCCGCCGTGGCCTTGCTGGGGACTGGCAAGAGCGTAGGCTGCCGCCGCAAAGTAGCCGGCGAGAGCGACCACCAGCACAATGCTGAGCGCGGGCGCGACCCAACCAGGGACCTTCACGCTGTTCAGAAACGTGGCCCTTCTGGCTCCCCTGTCGCCCGTGGCGGCCGAGAAGCCTCCCAGCCAGGCGGGGTTCCTGGCTATTACATAGGCGATGCCTATTACGAGGCTGGGCCCGCTCAAAAGGAGGACCCAGCCAAGTGTTTCCTGATTCGCGAGCGAGTAGAGGGTGTAGACCTGGCTCCCCCAGGGGGAGATCAGAACCACCGCGTAGCCCATGTGTCCGAAAAATGCTGCCATCAGCGCACCAATCTTCGCAGAATCCGAGAGCAGCAGGAGCCAGGATCCGCACAGGAGTCCCACGCCCAAGAATGAAAAATGCTCGAGGGCGTGCACACCTGGATTCAGTACCGCATCGTCCCAGGGGCCGGGAAAGTGCCAGAAGACGATGATTCCTATCGAAGCTAGGAGGGCGAGCCCGGGAAACCAGCCCCCGCCTCCCTTCTTCAGCAACCCCCTCCCCAAGTGCGGATAGGCGATCAGGATTCCAGCGAACACGATGAGGACGTGCTGGAGCATGTGGGTCGTAAGATCAATCTCCGATACGTCATCGAAAGGGGGAAGGCCTGTCGCGAAGACGAAAAGGAGGACTCCGAGAAACTCTGTTGAAAGCAGGATCCTCCTCAGCTCAACTCGCCACAAGGGGCGCTCCGAGCCCTTCGCGTTCTACTTAAGGTAGGTTCCGATGAAACGGTTCCCCTGAAGGGTTTCTATTTACAACCATAGAGATATTAGAGAATATATTGATATATCGAAACCGACCTGAGCCTACCATGGGTTCTACCGAGGGCCCGAACGACCCGAGTGTTGGAATCAAAATCGCGATTATTGTGATTACGACGGTCCTCTACGCCATAGGGAAATGGATTACAGCATTTATCCCGACCCCCTGGGGTGTTGGGGAGCTGCTGGTTGGGATATTTCTTCCAGCTTACATGGCAGTCACCTCAGACACACTCTCCGTAGCTATCGGTGCCGGTCTAGGAACCTTCGTGGGAGATTTCTTTGTACAGACTAACCCAACTCTAAGCCTGATAGCCGGAGTCCCCGCCAACTTCCTTGCATTCCTCTTTTTCGGTTGGTTCGTCAAGAAATACAAGTCTTGGCCGGCCTTCGTCGCCGCCACTGTGATTTTTGTATCACTGGGGAACCTGATTGCAGCAATACTTGTGTTCTTTTTCATCGGCTATACGACGGGGGGAGCGCAGACCCTGCCATCGTCTGTGATAATGGGCCTCACGATATTCTGGAACACGACCTCCATACCGGCCATTCTGATTGGTGTTCCGGTCCTGGTCCGCGCCACGCGGCCACTCTACGGGAGGACGAGACTGCTTACCAATTTTCCACAGTGGCCTAGCAGCATCGGCACCAGAGGGTATTCAATCGCCTTGGCGTTTGCCGTCGCCTACACTGCTCTGGGTGCGGTTGTCTTCCTTCTGCAGCCCTCTTCGGTTTCGGTTTCGCCCGGATTGGCCTATTTTGTGATCGGTGCACTCTTGGTGGTAGTCTTCGGTTCAGTTTCTAGTATCTTGGCTGGGGCTAGCCGGCGCTCCAAGTCCACCACGGGCTGACGGCCCCTGATCTTGCTGCTCCGGAATTCGGAACAAGAGCGATCTGCAATTGCCTTCGCACCTGCAGCGATAACCAATTTTTTCGAGATACAGTACAACTCACCTCAGCCCAGCGGTGCGACGGGAGGAGGATACATTCTCTCCAAGGGGTCCTTGTCAACAGCGACCGTGGGCAGAGATGACGGCCCCAGCGTCTCAACCTCAGTAAATGGTGATTCATCCTACAACGCAAGGACGACCAGACGAGCCGTGAACCTCCTGTTGTCCGAATACGGCTCCAGAGCCCGAATCTCTCTGACGCAGGAGGTCCAAACTCCGATTGGCGCGGGGTTCGGCGCCAGTGCTGCATCTGCGACTTCCGCAGTATTTGCTGTGGGAGCGGCCCTGGGGCTCAAGGAATCCAAGGCCAGCCTTGCGCTATGCGCGCACCGGGCAGAAATCCTGGAGCAGACTGGGCTCGGGACCGTCTCCGTGATATTCGACGCTGTGGGTGCGGGAGCCATAACCGTCCCCGGGATTCCGGGGGAGGAGAAATTCGTCACCGTAGAGGTTCCTTCGGACACGCACATAGTAACGGCATTCGTTGCACCTTTCGACAAAAGAGATGCGCTATCATCCAGCGCGGTGAGTCAGAGGATCAACGAACTCGGACACTCATCGCTCCTGAACTTCCTCTCCGATCCTACGTTAGACACCCTCGCAAAAGAAGGAGAACGATTCTCCTCGGCTCTCGGCCTAGAATCTGTCGAGGTGAAAAAGCTGATCGCGCTGGCGAAGTCCGCGGGGGCGACCTACGCGAGCCAGAACATGATAGGATACTCCGTCCACAGCCTTGTGGACCAGGACCGAGCGGCGAGGGTCGCAGAGGCCCTCAGGACCTTCAGCAGCGACATCAGAGTCGACATCTTCGAGGTGGGCGCAAGAAGGGCCGGTCCGTACGTGGGCTAGCCGCAGGTCACAAGTTCCTTCGTGAAGCTTGTGAGCACTTCCGCCTTCCTCCCGACTACAAGCGTATCCTCGATCCTTATGCCATATTTCCCAACGAGATATATTCCTGGCTCGTCGGTGATGACGTCATTCCTCTCCAGCCTCACTCTGTTTCCCCTCTGTATCCTAGGCATCTCGTGGATGTCTATGCCCACGCCGTGTCCGATGCTGTGGTTGAGAAGCTTGTCCATCCCGTTCTTCCTGAGAACGTTGACGGCTGCGTCGTTCACAATCCCGCATTGCGTTCCGACTTCCACGGCGTCGAGGGCAGCCTGCTGCGCTTCCCTGACGACGGCATACTGCCTCTTCATCTCAGGGCTCACGGCCCCGATGGCGAACGTCCTTGTCTCGTCCGAGTTGTAACCCTGGTACCTGAAGAACAGGTCCGCTACCACGAAGTCTCCGTTCTTGATCTTCCTGTTCGACAATTCGGAATGCCCGAAGGCTCCATGCGGCCCCGAGGCTATGATTACAGGCCCCAGTGAAGAGTCCGAGTTGGACGGGGTCATCCCCTGCTCTAGGGCCACCTTCACCACTTCAGCGGCCAGCTCCCACTCCGTCTTCCCGGGCTTCAGCTCCTTTTCCAGCGCCCGATACGCCCTGTCCGTTCCCGCGCATGCCTTGCGAATCAGTTCGATTTCGAGCTTGTCTTTCACCCTCCTGGCGTCTAGAAAGAGCTGAGGGTTCTCGTTGAAACGGCTTGAATTGAAGCCCTCACCGTTGTCGACCAGAACGGCCCCCTTCCCTAGCTCTCTCTCGATCTCTTTCGACACTTGGCTCCACTTCTTCACGATGACAAGTTCCGCCTCCTGGCACAGCTCTCCAGCCCTATCTGCCTCCAGGGGGGTCGTAATGACTACCGTTTTGTCAGGATGGACTATTGCGGCGCCTCCGCCGAAGAAGGAGGTCAGCCAAAACAGATTCGGGGTGGTCATCGCGGCGACCTGCTTCCCCTTTGCCAGGGAAAGCAGCCTTCTGCGCCTTTGGGCGTAAACTGTCAACTTCTGGGCCAGAAAAACCAAGCGCTTATATCCATTCGCTGGGATGTCCTCCATCGGGGCAAATCGTTCTGTGACGTATATTCGACGGCTGGAGATGCGCGGTTTCAAGTCCGCCGGCCCCCGAACGGTGGTCGTCAATTTCGAAAGAGGGTTCACGGTGATAACCGGCCCCAATGGGAGCGGGAAATCGAATCTCGCTGACGCCATCTCCTTCGCCATTGGAGAGAATTCTCCAAGGGCGCTAAGGGCCGCCAACAACAGACTGTCGGGGCTGATCTACACCCCCAAATCCGAGGATTCCCCTGGCGGGGGCAGACCTTCAACTTGCAGGGTGACGCTTCAGTTCGACAACTCTGACAGGGCGATACCGGTCGACTCAGATATCGTTACTGTGACTAGGGAGCTAAGGGAAGACGGAGACAACGTCTACTACGTCAACGGGAGGAAGACTTCCAGGGGCTCCCTCACCGACATCATAGACCTTGCAGGCCTCGCGCCTGGAGGCTTCAACATGGTAGCTCAGGGCGCAGGGACTCGCATGGCGGATCTCACCCCCGAAGAGAAGCGCAGGGTCATCGAGAGCGTCGTTGGTATCTCGAAGTTCGACGAGCGCAAGTCCGAAGCCCAAAGGCAACTGGGCCAGGCGGACCAGAGGCTGGAGGTCGCAATGGCGCGCATCGGGGAGATGCGGAGCACACTGGAGTCGCTCGATTCTCAGCGCACGGACATGATTAGGTTCAATCTCCTCGAGTCGCAGATTAACTGGCTTCAGGCCGTCATGACGTCCAGGAGGATCAAGGACCTCAAGGACAAACTGGCGGTACTGCGATCACAGGAGCAGGAGCTCAACGGCAAGATCAGCGACCAGGGGGCGAGGCTCGTCGAGCTGGAGAACCGCATAGGCCAGGTCGAGAACGAGAAGACCAGATTCATCGTCGATGTTATTCAGGGGGGAGGAGCAAGCCACGTGGACCTCCAGTTCCAGCTTGCCGATGTCAGGAACGAGCTCGAGTCCCTTGAAGCCGACATGGAGACCGCCCTGTCGAACGTCGCCGAACTTGAAGGGGAAACGGTCCCTCAATTGAAGCAGGTTGTCTCCGAGAAGCAGAAGGAAGTCAACTCGGCCAATTCGAACGTCAGGCAGCTGACTGCGGAAATACAGAAGCTAGACGCCAGACATGCGGAACTCGCCCAGCGGCTTAAGGAATTCTTCAGGGCAGGTGAGGAGCTCCGGAGGACCATCGAGCAGAAGGGGAAGCAGAACGCGAGGGTGCAGGTAAAGCTCGCCGACCTCAGCCAGAAAATGCAACAGGTCGACCTCACCATCAACGCCACCACCGCAAGCCTCGGGGTCGAGAAGAAGAGGCTGGACGACCTGAAGCTGAAGGTCGACACCTACTCGGCTTCTCTCGCGAAGCTCGAGGCAAGCACCGACAACCTGTTCGCGCTGTACGAAAACGCTACCAAGGAACTGAACTCATTGGACGACAGCCTTTCCGGCGTCGAAAAGAACAGGGAGAAGCTGATCTCTTCCATAGCGTCCGCTTCCAAGATCATGGAGAGGGCCTCCTCGGAGGTGTCGCGCGAGGAGGCGTTCAAGCACATGTCCGAGAGCCTCGCAGGAGAAAGGAGCGGACAGCTCAAACTGCAGGAGTTCTGCGACGAAGGGGGGGTGCCTGGGTACGTGGGGCGCCTTGGCCAACTCGTGAAGTTCCCTCAGCAATACTCCAAGGCCGTCAACGCGGTCATGGGTAAGTGGATGGGCGCCTTCATCGTCCAGGACCTGAAGTCCATGACCCAGCTCATCAAGGCCGCGAAGTCCCTGAAGGCGAGGAGCTTTTCCGTCATCCCTCTCAGTGAGGTCGAGTCGGTCAGGGCGGTCGACCTGGACCGTTCGGCCGGCGTCTTGGGTCCGCTCTCGGAAATGATAAGGTGCGAAGCAGAGTTCCAGGGCCTCATCAACTTCCTGGCGGGGGACTCGGTCCTTGTTGAGACCGAGGCGATAGGGTACATTCTCGCTTCAGAGGGCGTAAGGGCCGTCACCGTGGACGGCGAGACCTTCGAGACAGGAGGGCGCGCCTTCAGTTACGGCTACCAGGAGCTCGTAGTCAACCTGATGGAGGGTCTCGAGAACATCGAGGGGATCAGCGAGGTCGAGGACGCCGTCGGCGCCCTGAAGAGTGCCATCGACCGGAGGAAGTCCGAGCTGGAGTACCTCGAGTCGGACTCCCGGAGCATCATGAAGGAAAGGGTAAAGAAGATTGTAGCCACCAGCACTCTGAGGGCCCAGGCAACAACTATCAAAGCCTGGATAAGCCAACAGAAGCGCCTCTTCAGGAACATCGACTCGCAATACCAGAAGCAGTCGGCCGTCGTCCTCAGGCTCGACGAGAGGCTGAAGGCCAGCCTTGAGAGGAAGGATGCCATCGGGAAGGGGACCGCCTCCCTGCAGCAGGTGCTCGCCGACGCCCAGTCCCTGGGACTGGACACGATGCTCGCGGAGGTGGACGCAGCAAAGACATCGCTGTCCGGAGAGATAGACACCATCAGGAACAGAATCCAGGACCTCAACCTGAGCCTGGCGCGGGAACGGGCGAACCTGGAGAGCGTCCTCCTAAGGGCGCTCGAGGAGAACCAACTTGATCTTGCGAACGCCAACGAAGACCTTCAATCCAACAAGCAGTTCGTCAGGGAGACTCCCCGAAGAATCAGGGAATTGACAGAGCAGAAGCGCTCGCTTGAGGAGCAGATCTCGAAGTTGATGGAGTCGTCCAAGAGAAGCCAGCCCGTGCTTGACGAATTCGACAGCAAGGCGCGTCGCCTCAAAGAGGAGCGGGATGCGGTGTCGCGATCCATAGCCGGGAACCAGAAGGACCTCTTCGCCCTTACAGGCCAGGCCTCGACGACCCAGGAGAAGGTGGAAGAAGCTCTTGGATACCTTCGAATGCTGGGGTACCAGCAGGAGCTCGAGTTCTTCGAAACGAGCGAGTCACTCCTTGGCGAGCTCCAGGCGGAGTACCAGCAGGTGATTGGATCTGTGAACAGGGGCGCGGACAGGCAGTACACGGAGATGTACGTGAGTTACAAGAACCTCTCCGTCAGGCACAACGAGCTAGAAGCGGAACGGAACTCGATCATCAGATTCATCGAGAGCGTCGAGTCCGAGAAGAGGAAGGTGTTCATGACCGCCTTCGAGAGGGTGGGCGCGGAGTTCAGCGCCATATTCCAGAATCTGACAGGAGGCCTGGCGCTTCTCGAGCTTGAGAACCCCGATGAGATTTTCAACGGAGGCATAGTCCTCCGCGCGGATTTCGGCAACGGCCTCCGCGAATCGTCCCAGCACAGTGGAGGTCAGAGGGCGGTCACCGGCGTCTCGCTGATTCTGGCAATGCAAGCTGTCCAGCAGCACCCGTTCTACCTCTTCGACGAGATTGATGCCGCCTTGGACGCGATCAACTCCGCCAGCCTGGCTCGCTTCCTGAAGGAGAAGTCCTCCGAGGCCCAGATTATCGCCATCACCCTAAGAGACGTTTTTGTGGCTGAGAGCGATATGACCTACGGCGTCTATGCCACCGGAGGGGTGTCGCGTGTCGTACACTACAAGCCCGCCGAGGTGCCTCGACGTGCCTAGCTCCGCCCTTCTGGGGAAGCCCCCGCTCAACGTCCTGATCGATCCATCTCTTGCGAAACGGAAGAGCCCCTGGGAGATCAACCTCTCGGAGCTCCTAGACATGTTCCTGAAGGCAATATCGCAGACGGAGCTGATAGATATGAGGGCGGCAGGGACCGCTGCCCTGTCCTCTGCCACTATCTACAGGCTGAAGGTGGAGTCCCTGTTCCTGTTCGAGAGGCTAAGGATGCAGAACAGGCTTCTCGACAACTCGCAACCCCCGCAACTCATAGTGATGCCCTTCAGGTACGAGATTTACTCCACCAACATAGACGAGCTCTTCGACGAGCTCGGAAGGATTCTCCAGGAGATAGTCATGGATGAGGAAGGGGGGGCGACCCAGAATCTTCTTGCTCCCGAAGAGCTTGCTCCAGACATCGGGGAGTACGTTATCCCGGTGGAGGTCATGCTCTCGGAGTACAGGAAGATACTGGTGGAGAGGCTCCGGGTGACAGGAAAGGCGCTTCTTTCTGAACTCCTAAGAGGGTTCCGTCCCATCNGAAGCCGCTCGTGTCTTCATCATCCTCCTGTTCGCGGCCAACAATGGCGAAGTCGTGATCAACCAGGAGGAGTCCGACGAAGATGCCCTAGTGGTCTCGGTGGGGCAGCTTGAGTGAGGCTCCAAGGGAGACAGTCCCAAAAGACGTCCTTGCAAAGGTGGAGGCAGCTCTCTACGCGTCTGGACGCCCCCTGTCCCTCGAGGAGATCGCTCACGTGGCAGGGACAGCGTCGGATAGAAGGGCCACTGCCATAGCCAGAGAAGTCGCAAGGACTGTCAACGGAGCGATGCAGGCAGTCGAGGTGGTCGAGTACGCCGGCCCCAAATTCGCGATGCAGCTTAAGGGCCAGTATACCCAGACTGCGAGGAAGTTCGCCACCAGGCCTCTCCTCTCCCGGGGCTCCCTCAGGACCCTGTCATTCATTGCCTTCTTCCAGCCGATATCTGCGGCTGAACTCGTGCTCAGGCGGAGCTCCGCGGTCTATCAACATCTCAGGGAGCTCGAGGATGTTGGCTTCGTCGTGGGAGAGAGACAGGGAAGGAGCAAGAACTACAGGACGACGGCCAGGTTCGCAGATTACTTCGGGTTCAGCTCTGACGTGACAACGATGAAAAGGCAGCTGGAGAACAGGACTCTGACCCTAAGATAATGAAAAGGCTTAACATCCTGCCAAGGAGGGCGGCTTCGAAAGGTGTAACGTTTTGACCCGACCCATCGAGAACCTGGTCAAAAGGAGGCCCACTGGCGGGAGGACGAGGCCTCATCGGGGCAGGAGGGCCTACGAGAGGGACGGCTATGCAATCGAGCCTTTGGTGGGCGCTGCGACAAGCAGGGCGATCCGGAGGCGAGGGGGACATGTGACTTTTGGCGCCATTACTGCAGACCTCGCCAACGTCTCCGATGGCTCGGGGAAGGCAAAGAAGTCTAAGATACTCAGGGTGAAGAGCAGCCCAGCCAACAGGGATTACCAGAGGAGGGGCGTCATCACGAAAGGTGCCATCCTTGAAACGGAGGCGGGGGAGGCCGTCGTTACCTCAAGGCCGACGGCGGATGGCGTGGTCAACGCGGTGCTGACCTCCAAGAAATGAAAGATTACGACAGACAGGTGTTCTGGCTGGAATACTTCGACTCGGAGCTCAAGCGTAGCGAGGGGCGAAGAGTTCCCCTAAGCGCTGCGACGCGAGCTCCTGTTCTCGCTGAACTTGGGGAAGCATGCCGACGACTCAACCTTCAGCCGCAGCCCCAAGCTGCCCGCTATCCGTCCCGTCCACTCAGGGAGTCGGGTTATGTCTCCGTGACGAAGTCGGGCCCAAAACGCGCACTGCTGATTAGGATTGCAAGGGAGCTTTCCGTTGTCCGCGGACTGGGGCAGAGGCGCCAGGCCCAGAGCCAGTCCGGACGGAAAAAATAACGGAAACTTCGCGGTCCTGGAGAGTTGTCGGTTAGACAAGATTTTTTGCTCCCGTGCAATTTCGGTTGATAGCTCGGCAAGGTCACATGTTGAAGTCTTGGCCCACTGGTCTACGCCACTGCCGACTAAAGCGGTATAGAAGGTAGACGAATAGAATGGCAAGCACGATATAGACAATGGTGAGGGGATAGGGAGCTTTCTCGACGGCGCTGGCGACGGTGCCAAGCACGAACAGCAACGTCCCAACTGCGAGAAGGAAAAGCA
>OCOJ01775064.1_pt1 | contig 18306 bp, 21 predicted proteins | sample 1539251 | NCBI WGS metagenome assembly OCOJ01 (sample SAMN01911457, study PRJEB22624) | soil metagenome | biome: Soil | place: Malaysia | collected 2012-04-30 | depth RA_metagenome m | reverse complement strand
AATATGAGCTAATTGTCGATGCGGCCTCCGGGATTCGAACCCGGGCGAGTGGCTTGGGAAGCCACTATCCTAACCACTGGATCAAGGCCGCGCCACTAGCCCCGTGGAATGAAATTCTATAAACGAAGCCATTTCTCACCCGCAACGGCATTTGAGTGAACAACTCCTTTCGAAGCTGGCGCCGCGCTTGAAGCGGCTGGATGAAGGGGCATACAGGAGGACGTACCTCTCAAGGGGAGCGATGAGGGAGACCAGCACCCACCAGCTTGTGGCGGATCTGCTGGATTCGCTCGGTATCAGATACAAGGAGAATGTGAGGGTTCCTGGTCGGAGCAAGCTTTTCGCAGATTTCAGGGTCAATGGAACGTGGGTTTTTGTCGAGAGAGAACTGGGAGACAATGAGCGCAGGGCCATTCTGGCACGAAAGCGAAAATGCGTCCTGATTCGACGCGAATCGCTGAGGAGCGACGGCCTCGACCATGGAATCAGGGTCATAGGACTCGAAGGGTCGGGGGATAGACAGACAATCTTCCTCGACGATCCTTCTTTCAATTTTGACTACGCCCACATCCTCCCGAGGACGGAGAAGTGCTCGGTCATGCACGGGCACACTTCGAGTGTCCTGGTAGAAGTGGTGGGGAGGCCCATCGAGGGGATGGTGGTTGATTTTGGCGTCGCTAAACAGATAGTTAGGGAGGCTGTAAGGAGCCTCGACCACAAGCTGTTCATCAACGAGAAGTATGTGACTGCCATGGATGCGAATAACGTCACACTGAAATTCGAAACAGTACACGGGGAGTTCGCCATCAAGGCGCCAAGGCAAACCACTGTGATGATGAAGGGGGAGGCGACGGTGGAGAACCTTGCGAAAGAGGTGCTTGGGAGAATCGCCCCCAGGATGCCCGGGAACGTGACGGCCGTGGGGGTCTACGTCTATGAAGGGCTCAACAAAGGAAGTCACGTCCTTGCGAAGCTACACCAAGAAGGTGCAATCGACCGACGAAGGAAGCCATAGTCCTCGTTTCCGGAGGGATAGACAGCGCCACGGCACTCTATCTGACCAGACAGACGCAGAGAGTTCGGGCCCTGACCTTCGAGTACAAAGGTATCGCCCGGCGTGAGCTCGAGGCGGCGAAGGAGGTTGCGTTGAGGGCGGGCATCATTGAACATAGGGTAGTGAGGCTCCCTGACCTGAAAGAGGCGGCCGACATACCCGGGTTCATGCCCTCCGGACTGCCGCAGACATACATCCCACTCAGGAACAGCATATTCTACGCCTTCGCCGCTTCATACGCGGAGGAGACGGGGGCGGCTTCAGTTGTAGGCGGGCATAACAGGGACGATACGGACGTTTTCAGTGACGTCAGTCGGGAATTCTTCGGCCACCTGCAGAGGGCTTTCCGTAGCGGGTCGCGGATCCTTAGCAAAAACAGGCTTGAGATTTCTCGGCCATTGAGACGCCTGAGAAAGCCGGCGGTGATCAGACTAGGGGCCACGTTGGGGGTCCCTTTCGAATTGACATGGAGCTGTCACCGCGATTCGGAGGATCACTGCTGGATGTGCGATGGTTGCCTCTCACGTGTGAGGAGTTTCAGAAAGGCGGATGTCGTTGACCCCTTGGAAAGCACCAAGTTGGAGAAAATTACTTAAGGGGAGGAAAGTCGGTCGAAGCCTCCTTGGGACGATCCGAGCGTGAAACTACCGACGCACTGGATATCATAGACGCCACCGCGGACGTCCAGTCCGAGTCCTCCCGGATGCCTGTTGATGCGGGAATAACAAAGCTTCGGGTGCTAAGCAGTGCAGCGAACATTTCGATGCCCGTGGAGCTCACCGTTCAGACCTCCACAGGCCTGCACAGGGGGGTTCACATGAGCAGGCTGGTAAAGGCGGCAAACGGCCGGAGAGCTGGAAGCATGGAACTGTGGTTGAGATGGATATGCAGCGAGGTAAACAGGACCCAGCCAGGTTCCAGCGTGACAGCGACCTTTGAGCTGCCATACGACGACCAGTTCGCGAAGATCACTATGAGGGCTACCCAGAAAGGGGCGGTAACCTACCAATACGTCGTAGAAGGCATGACGGCCTGTCCCTGCTCCAAGAAGATGATCGGAGTCGGCCACATGCAGAGGGCCCAGCTCATCGTTGTGCTGAAGAGTGAGAAGGCGCTCGATTCAATGAGCGTGGTGGGCAGGATATCTGAGTGCTTCTCTGCCTCGCCGAAGGAGCACATGAAGCGTCTGGAAGAGGCGAAGAAAATCCTCGAAGCCCAGGCGAACCCCAGGTTCGCAGAAGACCTCGTAAGGGAGTGCGTAAACAGATTCCCCAACGCCCTTTTTGTCAGCAGCAGGTGCTTCGAGTCAATCCATGCGCACGATGCAATAGCGACCTGGTCAGCAAGACCAGGATGGATGCCAGTCCTCTAGCGCCGGACCCTATCAGACTTAAATCGAAAAGCCTCAACGGCCGGGGTGCTTGGCCGACCTCATCATAGGGACGTCAGGCTGGTCCTATAACGAGTGGGCAGGGGTATTTTACCCCACATCAAGTACCAACAAGCTGTCGTTCTACGCGAAGCTCTTCAAGACGGCAGAAGTCGACTCGACGTTCTACGCCTTCCCTTCGAAGGGGCTCGTGCTAGGGTGGGCGAGGTACACGCCTCCGGACTTCGTATTTTCTGCGAAGCTCCCTCAGCTCCTGACCCACGAGAAGAAGCTGGAGCTCTCGAAGGGGGTTCAAGCCGACCTGATCCGGTTCCTCGGTCTGCTAAAGCCGCTCATAGCGACGGGCAAGCTCGGCCCCATTTTGGTCCAGCTCCCGCCGAGCTATTCGTATCAGTCGGATTTCGACAAACTTAGGGCGTTCCTAACGAAAGTGCCCGACGACATCAAGTTCGCGGTAGAGTTCCGCCATCCTTCGTGGCTCAGAGAGGACGTGTGGTCATTCCTCAGGGGCAGGAACGTGGCGAATGTCATAGTCGACGAGCCCCTCCTTCCTCCCGACACTGTCACCACTGCAGACTTCGCGTTCATCCGGTGGCACGGCCGCGGGTCCCGTCCCTGGTACAACTACAGGTACAGCGACAAGGAACTCGACGGCTGGGTGCCGAAAGTGGAGGAGGTCAACGCCAGGGTCAAGAAGACCTTCGGTTACTTCAACAACCACTTTAGGGGGTTCGCGGTCGAGAACTCGCTGAAGATGATGGAAAAATTGGGCATATCAAACGTTCAGCAGAGGGAAGCTGCAGCCAGGGCGACGAGGTTCATAGACAGCGGGGGGAAGGACGAGGGAGAGGGGAGCATTCTGGAATTCGTGGATAGGGGGCGCGGCTGAACGAAGGTCAGGATGCTGCTTGACGGGGGAGCCCCGAAGGTTCCGCCGGAGGAACTCAGAAGGCTGATCGAAGAAGCGGGAATGAAGGTCAGTCAGGGCAGAGCCGACTTCGGGGTGGTGATCGGGGGAGACGGAAGGTTCAGCCGCTACGGGAGAACTGAAAACATACCGCTCCTCTTCGTCGGGATGAGGTCGAAGGGAGCGGCCGGATCCAAGGCCCAGTTGGCCCGGATCGAATATGATCATCTTCCCCGGGCCCTGAGGAGGATCGGAAGCGGTGACTACTCAATTGACGAGTATGGCCGGTTGGCCGTCCTCCTGAATGGTAGGAGCATAGGCGAGGTGTTTACCGATGTGTATCTTCAGAGAGGAAGCGACAGCACGTGCATCAGGTACAGGGTGAAGGTCACTGGGCATGGGGAGAGCATCGAGGAAGCGGCCATAGGGGACGGCGTGGTCATCTCGACGAGCGCCGGGTCAACGGGCTACTACTCATACCCAGACAGGATCAGGGGGGACTACATCGACCCGGGCGGATTCGCCAGCATAGAGAAGGACGAAGTTGGAATATGCCACATAGCGCCTACATTCACGGAAAGGACTGGAACCGACCTGCACCCTCTGCGCTACACGGTCCCATGGGGTTCGAGAATATCGCTCTCGCTGTTCAGGGAGGCGGACGCGCGCATCTATGGGACAACGGACAGGCGCGCGGGGATCAGACTCTCTCTGGGGGACGAGGTGATGGTGCGCCCTGGAAGAAGGAAGACCAGGGTCATCTCGCTATAGTAGCTTGTGGGGGGCTAGTCGAGCTTGGGCTCGATACCGGTCGTGATGTATTCCACGCTCTCTCCAATGTAAGACGCGTGGTCGGCAATCCGCTCCAGGTAACGGAGGATGAGGGCTGCGGATAGGGCGCACTTGACGTCCCCACTTTTCTTCTCGATGGTGGTCCTAAGGTTCTTCCGGTAGGCTTCGTCGACCGCGTCGTCCATTTTCGGGATGTTACGAGCCATCTCAACATCACGCTTGGCGAATGCCTCGATGCTCATACGAATCATCTCCTGTGTATTCTTGGCCGTGTCGACAACGGACTTCTTGTCGCATTTGCTCAGATCCCCGAACATGTCGAGGACGTTCGTTATGTCCAAGGCGTACCTGCCGTAGCGGAAGAAGCCGTAGGAGATTTCCATGCACGCTCTGATGAACCTGAGATCACTAGCGACGGGCTGGTATCTGGCAATCATTTCCATCGAGAGATCGCTTATCTGGCGGTGAAGGGCGTGTAACCTGTTAGACATTTGTCTCACTTCTGTACCCTTAGAGCCGGTGCTGTATGCATCGATGGATGCGGAGACCGCCTGCTGCGAGAGGGTAGCCATGTCGAGGAGCAGGCTGTTCAACCTTTCCAGGCCCATGTCCATGAGTCTAGGCATTCTATCACCCAAATTTCCCTGTGATGTATCTCTCTGTGAGCTCTTCCTTGGGGTTTTCGAAAAGAGTCCCTGTCTCGTCGAACTCAACCAACTTGCCCAGATAGAAGAAGCCGGTGTAGTCCGCCACGCGAGAGGCCTGCTGCAGGTTATGCGTGACGATTATGATCGTGTAATCCTTTTTCAAGATAGAAATCGTTTCCTCAATCTTGGCGGTCGCAGTTGGATCAAGGGCTGAGCAGGGCTCATCCATGAGCAGAACCTCCGGCTCTACGGCTAGCGCCCTTGCTATACAGAGTCTCTGTTGCTGACCCCCTGAAAGACTCGCTCCTGATTCCTTCAGTTTGTCCTTGACCTCATCCCACAGGTATGCCCTGCGAAGGCTGTGCTCAACAGAGTGGTCGAGTATTTTCTTGTCTCGCACGCCGTTGAGTTTGAGACCCGCGACGACGTTGTCGTAGATTGTCATCGTGGGAAATGGGTTAGGCTTCTGGAAGACCATGCCTATCTTCCGGCGTATCGCGACAGGATCCACGTTCTTCCCATAGATGTCTATCCCATCGAGAAGTGCCGCCCCTTCCGTCTTCGCTCCTGGTGTCAGCTCGTGGAGCCTGTTCAGGCACCTGATGTAGGTCGTCTTGCCGCACCCCGAGGGTCCCATTATGGCGGTAATCTTGTTCTGAGGTATACTCAGGTCAATCCCCTTCAGGACCTCAAGGGTGCCGAAGCTGGCCTTCAGTCCCCTCGTCTCGACCTTGACATAGGACCGTAACGAAGCACCATCAGACATCGTCCCCAACCCCTCCCTTGACGCGTGCTTTTCCTGTGTTTCTTGGAAGTGCAATCACCTAGATTTCTGCCCGCGTTCCTGCAAAGCCTCGTCCGATAAGAAGCTTGACAGAGAGATTCAGGATTAGCATGAAAGCAACCAGCACCAGAGCGGCGCCCCAAGCTGCGGCCTGCCACTGCGGGTAGGGGGAGATGCCGTAGGTGTAAATCAGCAACGGGAGCGCCGCTATGGGCTGGTTTAGATTCCCATTGAAGAAGAAGAAGCTGCCGAAGGCTGTGAACAGGAGCGGAGCGGTCTCGCCTGCAGCGCGTGCGATGGAGAGCAGGATTCCCGTCGCCAAACCAGATCTGCCGGTGCTCAAGACAATTCTCAGCACCGTCTTCCAGCGAGGAATCCCCAACGCCAAAGAAGCCTCGCGGAGCGTCATAGGGACTATTTTCAGTGACTCCTCCGTTGTTCTCGCAATTATTGGAATCATGATTAGCGCCAGCACGACCCCTGCTGAGGTAGCTGAGAAGGTCCTCGTGGATAGAACAATGATGATGTAGACGAAGATCCCGAGGGTGATCGTAGGGAATTCGGCAAGCACGTCGTTCATGAAGCTGGATACGAAAGAGAGCCTCGACTCGGGCCACTCAGAGAAGTAGATTCCAGCCCCCACCCCGATGGGCAGTGCTATCAACGTCGCGAGAGACACTATGATTGCCGATCCCTCGATGGCGTTCCCAATCCCCCCACCAGGGACTCCGACGGGAACCTGTCTACCAGTGAGGAAAGTCAGGGACATCTGAGCCCCTCCCTGAATCAAGACATCTCCCACAATCAGAACAAGCGGCACTACCGCCAACGCGACGGCGACATAAACCAGGCCGCTCATGAATCTGTTGAAGGTGTTCCTCCTTCTAGAGTTGTTTCTGATAATGCTTGGACTTGCCAATCTTCCCTACACCCTGACCTTCGTGTTCCTGGTCATCCTCCAGATAAGGAAACGCGCAGCTAAGTTGATTACGAGCGCAAGGCCGAAAAGTATCAGACCGCATTCAACGAGGGCAGAGACGTAGAGTGGGTATGTGGCTTCAGTGAACTCGTTAGCTATGACAGCCGAGAGCGTGTACCCCGGGGAAAGTAGCGATGCGGATATCCTCGGAGCGTTTCCAATCACCATCGTCACCGCCATCGTCTCTCCCACCGCCCTCCCCAGCCCAAGAATCGTCGCCCCGAAAATCCCCGACCGGGCGTATGGAATGACAGCCTTTCTGATTACCTCCCAATGGGTCGCGCCTAGGGAGTACATGGCCTCTCGTTGGCTGTTCGGGACTGCGTTGAAGATGTCCCGAGACACTGCTGATATGGTTGGTATTATCATGATGGCCAGTATGACCCCAGCCGTCAAGAAGTCGAGCCCAAAGGGGGCGGTCGAAAACAGGGGTACAAATCCCAAAGAGTTGTGAAGAGGTATCTCTACGTAGGTCTTAAGGAAAGGCGCAAGGAAAAACAGCCCCCACAGACCGTAGATTACACTTGGGACCGCTGCAAGAAGCTCGACTAGGGTTCCAAGGGAATATCCCAGGACACCCTTCCCCGTTGCCTTTTCCGAAAGGAAGATAGCGGTCCCCAGCCCAATGGGCAATCCGAATAGTAGGGCTAGGGCTGAAGTCAATATCGTTCCAAAGATGAATGGGAGCGCCCCGAAGATCTCGTGTACTGGGTCCCAGGTGCCGCCGATTAGGAACGGGAGACCGAACTTAGAGAGACTGAGCTCAGAATGCATGGTCAATTCGACTGCCAATGCCACCATTAGCACAACCACAAAGGCGGCTGCAGCAGCCACCGAGCCCTTGAGGACCGAGTCCCCGTTAACCCTTCCACGTGTTGAATTGCGACTTTGAACTTCGGTACTCGAAGTCGTTGACATCGAATCCTCCAGCTAAAAAGATTGGAGGATCCTGCCTCGTGGCTAGGATCCAGACAGAAGTGGTGTTCCGTTGTAGGTGACTAAATGGAGTGCTGTCTCGTCCACGGCTACTACACTGGAAGGCAGTGACGGATAACCGAGCTTGAGACCTGCGCTCTGACCTGAGGTCAACACCCAGTTGACGAAGCTGACTGTGGCTGTTGCTTGGGCCTGCGATGTGCCTGCATAGGAGGCACCCAAGTTTTGGTATAGCATAACGTATGTGAATGTAGTGATTGGATAGACGTACTTAGCTGAGGTGTCGTTGTAGATGTTGTTGATTATCGAATACCCGGTCCAACTGGCGCTGCCAGCTGGGACCCCGGTTTTCACGCCCGCGCTTAGCGCTTCTGCGATGTTGGTAAGGTTCGCGAGGATGAAGTTTCCGTAGTGGTTCTGCACCGCCCCGTAATCGATGGCACCTGGGTTGGCAATCTGGTAGGAAATTTCAAGAGGGGCTATTGAGTATTGTGTGTTGGCGACACAGCCCGCCACACCCTCGTTGCCCTTGCACCCGATTCCCACGGGCCAGTTGACAGAGGTGGCGAAGCCGATCTTCGTCGCCCAAGTAGAATTCGAGTCTGAGAGGTAGTTGGTGTATGCGTACATTGTGCCGCTCCCGTCTGACCTGTGGACGACTGTGAGCGCGTTGGATGGGAGCTGTGCCGCGATTCTGGGAGACTGCAGAGCTGCTATTCTGGGGTCATTCCACGTCGTAATTGTTCCGTAGAAGATTTCAGCCAGCACGTTTCCTGTGAAGTTGAGGTGTAATACTGGTTTTGCGCTTGCCGCAAATATGCCCGGAAGGTTGTAGGCAGGGACGATCCCGCTGGCGGACTCTGGAATCGTCACGAGTGTCGAACCTGATGGAAGGCCCGCATACTGTGCCGCCGTCAGAGGAGCATCGCTTGCCCCGAAATTGACGGTTCCCGCCGTTATCTGGGCTATGCCCGCTCCGCTGCCTATGCTGTCATAAGTCACTTGAATGTTAGGCTGCACTTGGCCATAGGAGAAAGACCAAATCGACATTAGGGGGTTTACCAGCGTGCTTCCCGCACCCGTGATCGACGCTGCAGGAAGTAGCGCAGAAGTAGCTGTCGAGGTCGAAGTCAAAGTCGATGTGAGCGTGCTTGTAAGAGTGCTTGTACCTGTCGAGGTGACCGTGCTGACGCCGGTAGATGTGAGCGTGCTTGTGAGAGTACTTGTGGCCGTGCTTGTGGCAGTGACTGTAGTGGTGCCCCCCTTGCCAGAACTGAGGGCGATGTAGGCACCCGCCGCGATCACAACCACAACCAACACAACAACAAGACCTATGGTAGTTCCGCTTGTACCTGTCTTGTAGAGGTTCATCTTCGGCGTCTGCCAGTGGAATAGGTGATATATCGGTAGCCGACAGTTTCTATAGTGTGAGTCATAGAGTATAGAGAGGATTTAACTGCAAGCTCAAGACCGGGGGCTCGAAAGGACCTTGGAGCGTCTGGCACGGCTCCTCCCTAACCTTCGACCTCTCAATCTTCCCTAAGAGGAACGCCTCTACTCGGGAGAAAGCCGGGGGACCTCGCGTCCATCCAATATGCTCCGGAGGCGCGCGAAGGATATATAGAGGATATGTAGGATACCGCTGCCGTGGTCGCAGAGAGCAAAAGACCGGACTTCAGGAAAGTTCAGGTCACGGGAGGGAACAGCTTCGTGGTTTCGCTTCCCAAGACCTGGGTAAATGACGTTGGTCTCAGGGCAAGCGATCCCGTGGCAGTCCTCGTTCAGCCTGATTCGTCCCTGCTGATAGTGCCGCGGCGCGACATACGCGCGCCTTCAAGGTCCGAGGCAATTCTCGAGGCCACTCAAGGGCTCGACAAGGATTTCCTCCTGCGGCATTTCATCTCGTACTACCTCGCAGGTTACGACACCATCAGGATCACTCTGGGGAAGTCGGACGGGGCGCTGAGGGGCTTCATCAGGGAGGGAATCAGGCGAAAGTTGGTGGGTGTGGAAATCATAGAAGAGTCGTCGGGGGGCATTCTCACCCAGTGTCTCTCGGGTTACGTCGACCTCCCACTGAAGAAAGCGCTTGAGAGGATGGCGATAATTGCAGGCGGGATGCTGACGGATTCGGTCGTCGTGCTTCAGGGAGGGGGGAAGGGTTTGGCGACTGAAGTAATAGAAAGAGACGACGAGGTAGACCGGTTCTACCATTTCCTTCTGAGGCAGCTGAACATCGCGGTAAGAGACAGGTCAGTGATCCAGGAAATCGGCCTGGCCTCCACTCGCGATTGTCTCGGCTACAGGCTCGTGGTGAAGAGCGTGGAGAGGGTCGCCGACCACGCGGCTGGAATAGCCCTGCAGGCAGAGGAGCTTCAAAACCTTCCGGAGCCGGCAGTCAAGAGAATCACGGAAATGACCACGCTGGCCAGGAAAGTGTTTGACGGTTCGATCATCGCGCTCCTCCGACTAGACGGGAAGACTGCAGAGGAGGCGATCGCGAGGACAAAGGACGTGGTCCAGATGGAAGGAAAGCTAAGCAGTGAAATCCTGGCCCCGCGGATGAGCGGAAGCCAGGTCGCGTCTCTGAAGCTCATGCTGGAGAGCATCAGAAGAACAGCGGAGTATGGCTCGGACATCGCTGAAGTGGCCATCGATCTGACCGTGGCGGAACCTCAGTCTGTCTAGGTATAGAAAAAGCAGAGAACGGACGTGGCCTAGCGAAGTTCCGGGAGCTCGCAAGTACTTTCGAGCATGCTGACGAGTGCGACTTCCCCCTTCTCGGTGAGCGCAACGCTCTCCTTCACCCTTTCCCCTTCAAGGCTGGTGACGATGTCGATGAGGTATTCTCGCTGCAGCCAACCAAGAAGATTCTCGAAGGCGAGGGGAGTGAGCCTCGTCCTTTCCCGAAGTGCTTCCACGTCCATCCGCTTCGTCCCCACCAGAGCCAGCAGTGTAACCAAGCTCTGGCCGGACAAGATGTCCCAAGGAACTGAGTTCCTGGGACCGACTGTAGTTGCTTCCTGCATCAGTGACGCTTTAGGCTATGGTCAAGCTAAAACGGTTCCCGACTGAGCCTCCGGCCGAATACGGAGAATATAGTGCTCAGGGGGAACACAGGTTCATTCTATGAGACACCACGCTTCACGAGTCATTTTGCAAAGACCAGGTGACAGCAGTCGAGGTCGAACCCTTTATGTTGGGGGGAGCCGCGAGGGAACCTCGGCCACAGGGTGTCAGGAGAAGCTAGGAGAGGTTGCAGGTTTTGATTGCGGGAGGCGGGGACGTGGGGATGAAGCTAGCCGTCTACCTGTCTCACAGAGGCGAAAAAGTAACTCTCATAGACAGCGACAAGAGTAGGTGTGAGTGGGTTTCAAAGAACAGCGACGCGATTGTTTACCGAGGCAACGTTCTCAACCCTTCGATGCTGAATGATGCCGAGATCATGAAGACCGATTGCCTAGTGGTTGCTCAGGGGAACGACCAGATAGCGAGGGAGCTCGTGCGTTTGGCCAAGTCCCAGTTCGGGGTTCCGAGGGTGATTGCGGTGGCCAAGGATACCGCCAATGGGGAGAAGATGCAGAAGCTGGGGGCGGACGAGATAATCTGTTCCGAGGACGTTGTACTAGGGGAAATCAAGAGCCTGTTGCACCGAAGGGGAACCAGAGTACTTTATCACGGCAGGGGAGAGGACTACAAGATCGAACAGGTGTCGATCAAGGCGACTTCGGGGATGCTGGGAAAGAGGGTTTCGGCTCTTGGGAACAGGCTGGCAAGAGTTGCTGGCGTCGTCAGAGAAGGGAAGCTTCTCTTCCCCATGGACGACATGGAACTTCAGATGGGGGACGAGGTCATAGTAATCGGTCAAGAGGAAGGCGTAGGGAAGGTATGTGCGCAAATAGAGGCATAGGAGTGGAGATTGACTAACTTCTCGCCGTTGGAGGGGACCGTGCTGAGCCTGTTAGAGGTCGCGCTCATCCTCTCTGCCACGTGGCTCACCAACTTCCTCTTTGGCAGGCTCATCATCGGGGCTGTGTGGAAAAGGAACAGGAGTTTGGCCTATGAAGTGAGCAGCGTGGGAGGCATAATCATCTGGACCGCCGGCGTGCTACTTACGCTCCCTGTCCTAGGCGCATCAGATACGGTCGTTTCTGTAGCGATATTCCTGGTGGGTGGCTTCCTAATCTTGGCGACGAGAGATTTCACCGGCAACTGGTTTGCTGGCCAGACAATCAAGAAGATTGCGCCATTCAAGATTGGAGACTGGATTAGGACACCGTCGACCTACGGTCGCGTCGTGAAGATAGACGACCTGTACACAACTCTCGTCACTCCGGAAAACGAATCCGTTGCGATTCCAAATAGCAAAATCACTTCTGACCTAGTGGTTGACCGAAGCGGAAACGGCCCCATCAAAGTGCCCCTCGAAGTCGAGGTTCCGCCGGAGCTCGGGGTCGCGATGGTCTCCCTTGCAATGGCTGAAATCGCGCGCGAGATTTCAACGAAGTTCTCGGATGTCGGGGAGGAAGAACAAGCTGAAATCTACGTAATCGCCCAGTCAGCAAAGGCCGTCAAGATGAAGGTGGTGCTGAGGATCACCAATCCCGCAAACGAGGAAGAAGCGAAGTCGGAGTTCAGAAAACGCCTGGCAGCGCTAAACTGGCCTGAACCTCTCGCCCCGCCTCCCTGACAGACAGGTTCAGGGAAGCAGAAACCTGCTGGAACACCGCGATTCACGTCTGACTCCCCGGCGCCGGTTTCTCGCTACCAAGGAACTCTCTCACCGCCTCCTCTGGACCCCTGCTCCGTCGCACTCGCGTGTAGAGGTAGTACAACATGAGTCCTAGCATTATCCACAGAGTCCCCACTTCTCGGCCGACTGGGTGAAGTATCACCACCAGTAGCCAGATGATAAGGTCAACAGCGAAGCACGCTGCCGCAAGAATAGGGACCTCGTATTGCTTGCGATTCCCATTGCTGTCCAACGAGCGGCCAGGAATTCTTATGCTCCAGGGCGTTTTGAAGGGACGGACAAGTGTCGTCTCCTTGTTCCGAAGCGAGATGAGGCTAAGGCCAACAATCATGTAGGCGATTAAGGCCCCGAAGTTGTACATCTCTGAAAGGACTTCAAGTTGTGCGGAGAAGACCACGACTATCGCGATGGCTATCGATGCGAAAATGATTATCGAGACATATGGGGTCCTGTATTTCGGATGAATGCGGCCGAAGAGCCTTGGAATTACACCCCCCTCGCTCATCGAATAGGCTAGTCTGGAAATTCCCACTATACCAGCGTTCGCCGCGACCAGCAGGACGGAAATCCCCAGGATGGCTGTCAACCCACCGAGGACCCATCCGAATGGTAGCATTGACGCGATGAACGAGACGGGGTAGTTTACGGCCGTGGGGTTGTTCACCATCGCTTGGTAGGGGACCACGCCGAGGGCCAAAGTCGAATAGGCGAGCGTCGCAGCGACCACCGCGATGCTGATGAGCAACACGGCGCGAGGGATGTTTTTCCCGGCGTTCTTCGTCTCACCGGCGCTCTGTGAGACCACTTCGATGCCCAGATACGAAGACATGGCGATAGTGACGGCGTAGAGAAAGTTAGGGTACGTCGGGGTGGTTCCAATGTGCGCGGGAGGATTGACGCCCGAATGGTAGGCGAAGAGAAATCCAATAGTCAATACAACTGCCTCACCGACAAGATCGAATAGAACCAGGATGTAGGAAAACCTCGCGGACCCCGAAATCCCTACCAGGTTAAGCGCGAGCAGCCCGATTATGACAAAGACTGTAACCGCCGTTGCGACTTGGCTGAGAACCGGGAAGAAATAGCCGGCATACCCGACCGCGGCAACGGCCGAGATTGCCGTTGTCACCAGGTAGTCAAGGAGGAGAGCCCAGGCGGCCAAAAAGGCGACGTTGCGCCCGAACGCTCTGTTGGCGAAGGTGAACGCCCCTCCGGCCTGATGGTAGGCGCTCGAGAGCTCCGCGTAGCACAAGGCCGTCAGGACGTAGGCGATTGTCGCGAAGAGATAGGCGTACGTGGCTGCCGCGTTTGCATAGATCAGGACGAGGCCCAGTGTGAAGTAGATGCCTTCCGCAACGTCCCCGTAGGCGAATGCGAAGTTTCCCAGAATTCCAATGTCGCGCCTTAGAGAACTCCGCGCTCTCTTGGCCATGCCCTTTCCCCGTCTACCAGCGGAGTTGCCGACCGCACGGCTTGGGCGCCTGGCCTTCTCTCATGGTTCTCTCAGCCGGGAGACTGAAGGACACACCGAACCGTTTGTGCTGCTCTACTTAAGCCCGTAAGAACGGCGCCTGGATTCATCTCAGGCTCACCATCCGAGACCAATGAACTATTCTAGGGGGCGCACTGCCGGGGGAGGCAAGGGAGAATTCTGGCAAGCACAGACGATTCCAAGTCCCTCACTCTGAAACCCCAGCTTGGGATGTTCGATGCCGTCGCAACCGGCCTCGCCGCCATACTGGGGGCAGGAATCTTTGCTGTTATTTCTCCGGCTGCCTCGGTGGCGGGGCCTGCACTGCTCGTGGCCCTGGTAATTGCCGCCTTCGTTGCCTTCTGCAACGCCCTCTCGTCTGCCCAGCTTGCGGCTGTATTTCCCAGGACAGGGGGGACATACGAGTTCGGGGGGAGGGTGCTAGGTCCCTGGTGGGGGTACGGCGCAGGGTGGATGTTCCTTACGGCGAACACCGTCGGACCCGGAGTCACTGCGCTGGCATTCGGCGCGTACGCCAACGCGGTCGTGGGGGCGGTGCCCGCTAGAGTTGCCGCGGTCCTTGCAGCCTTGGCCATGACTTCGATCAATGCCCTTGGAATCAGGCGCTCGGTCAAGGTCACGGACGTCGTCGTCATCATCTCTCTCGCTTCGCTGCTGTCGGTTGTTGTCATAGGGCTCCCTGGTGGGAAGCTTTCGAACTTCGAGCCGTTCGCACCCGGAGGGCTGGTGGGCACCCTTCAGGCCACTGCGCTGCTCTTCTTCGCCTATACGGGATATAGCAGGATAGCGACGTTAGTCGAGGAGGTCAAGGATCCTCAGAAGACGATTCCCAGGGCGACCGTCCTGGCATTGGGGACCGCGGTCATTCTGTACCTCGCCGTGGGAGCGACAGCGATTGCAGTGCTTGGCGCCGCAGGGGTTTCGGCCTCTCAGTCTCCCCTGCAGAGCACCATGGTCGCTGTCGGTAGCGGAGTGGGAGTGGCAATCGTGATACTGGGTGCCCTGCTCACCACCTTCAACGAGGGACTATCCGACCTGCTGGGAGTGTCGAGGGTCGCCTTCGCCATGGCGCGCAAGGCAGACCTCCCGTCAGGTTTCGCCCACTTGGGGAGGGGCCAGAACCCGTACAGGAGCGTCCTGCTGGTGGGCGCAGTGGCGATACTTGTAGCCGGTTTCGCCCCCTTCGGGGCGGCCGTAGGGATTTCCAGCTTTGGCACGCTGTTGTACTACACGGTCGCCAACACATCGGCCCTCCGACTCAAAAAAGAACAGAGGCGGTTCCCCCGCCTGCTTTCGGTCGCCGGCCTGATCGGGTGCCTTGGCCTTGCGTTCTCATTGGCTGCACCTGAGATCGCGGTTGGCCTTGGGATTCTCGCCATCGGGCTGGGCTACAGAGCACTTCGCCTGGCTGTTGCAAGCAGGCAGGGCCAGGGAAATTCATGAAATGGAGGCTCGCGCCAGAAGTCGCGTGCCGTTCTCGTTACTAGGCCGGGACCTTATCGGCTGCCAGCGCAGCCTTTCCCAGGTCGAGTTTCGGATAGTGCATCCCTAGGGATTCGAGGGCCTCTACGACCACCTCGGATACAACCAGGTCTCTGAACCACGCATGATTTGAGGGAACGACGTACCAGGGGGCGAACTCTGTGCTGGTCCGCTCTAGGGCGTCCTCATAGGCCTGCATGTATTCCTTCCAGTAGCGTCTCTCGTTGTAATCCAAGCGGCTGAACTTCCAGTGCTTGGTCGAATCTTTCAAACGGTCTCGGAACCGCCTCGCCTGCTCCTTCCGATCTATGTCGAGGAAGAATTTCATTATGGTGGTCCCCTCTTCGCTCAGCATCTTCTCGAAATCGACGAGTTGCTGGTATCTCCTGCTCCACACGCTTTCCGGCACCAGCCCGTGAACTCTTTCAATGAGGACGCTCTCGTAGTGACTCCGATTGAACAGGACGATTTCGCCCTTGCCTGGAACCTGTTTGTGCACTCGCCAGAGGTAGTCGTGGTCATTCTCCTCCTCTGACGGTATCCCGAAGTGTGCAACCCTGACGCCTTCAGGATTCACTCCCTCGAAGACGCGCCGGATGGTGCCATCCTTTCCAGAGGTGTCCATGCCTTGGAGAACAATCAAGATCTTGTGCTTGTGCTCGGCGTAAAGCAGCTCCTGAAGGGGATCGAGTTTCCCCAGAAGCGCGTCGATTGCCTTTTCCCCTTCCTTCTTGTCGCCGTCGAATCCAGAAGTGTCGTTTGGGTCTATTTCGCCTAGGTGAACCCTGGAACCGGGTTTCACCATGAATCTTTTGACGTGAATGTTCCTGGCCATGAGCACGCCAACCAATGCCTTCCTTTAGCTGTTTTTCGCATTCTTCGGCGGCTCTAGCGGCAGCGACAACTCCTAGGTAATGTCTCGAATCCCTATCTGCTGAGCAGGCTTCTTCCGCTTCGGAGCTCGAATTCGCAAATGGGGTTTCCCATTCCGATGCAACGCGACTCCTCACAGTGAACAGTGTGCCCGACTATGGCGCTGGAAACACCTGCCAGGAAACCCCTCACGAAGCTGCACGCCGGCCGGGTCGCCCTCACTCCGTCACACTCGAGGCAAGATTGCAAAGTGATTGTAATGTTCGGGAAACCATCCCTAGAGCCGACGAGCTCAGGCACTCCCCACCCGGTGGCCGAGAGGAGACCGAGGGTGTAGTCAAAGTTGCGTTTCAAGTAGTCCCCGCCGAGTCTGGTCATGAAGGACTCCGCAAGTTCCTTCCCGTATGAGGAACCCTGCTGATAGAGAACAACATCCCCTCCCGAGCCGAGGGTGAATCGTATGGCTTCGAACATCCGAGCGGTGGCTGTCTGGCTGAGTATGATTGTCCTTCTTCCCTGCCAGTTTACTGGGAAAGAGATTCCATCGACTATGACCCCGTCCCGCCCCTCCCGCGCCTCTACCTTGACCACAAAGCTAGACTCCTTGAGCCTGTCCACAAGCTGAACCAAGGAGACCTTGGGGTCGTTGAATACGACGAATGTGTTGTAGATCGCAAGGGAATCTTGGGAGAGAGAATACGACATACTCTGACGTATGTCTACATTGAGGCTGGCGACGAGGGCGTTCACGCTCGCGACCGCGCCCACCTCGTCCTTCATGGTGACGAGTACCTGGGCCAGTCTCTTCCCGGTCTCTATCCGCCCGACAAGGAGTTCTTTGGACAACATCCTTCGGGTGCCAGTCTCTCGATCTGTCATGGTGACCTCGTTAATGTTCGGTTCCAGGTCGGGGGAGATATAGGCTGGGTTTGCAAACGATGACAGCCAAACACAAGCGAATACATATACGGCTGAATCTTCCCCTAGGAGCCTCTGCCCAAGAGCGTGACCCGTACACTTAGGCTCGACGATGACGTAGACGCCGCCTTGGAGAAAATGGCGGAAGAGAGAGGGGAGTCCGTCAACGCGATCGCTGGGAGGGCGCTCAGGAAGCTGGTGGAATGGGATAGGCTGGCGGAGAACGCGGGCTTGGTAATCGTCAGTTCGACGACCATGGGGAGGCTCATGGACTCGCAAACCAGTGAGCAGGCCCGGGCGCTGGGAGAGTTCGTCGGGAATGAGGTCTGGAAGCCTGTCATCATATCCAGATACGGAGAAGTCACTCTTGATTCTGTCCTGAAATCCATTGAACTCATCGCTCGCTACATGGGAAGGTTCGACTTCGTCTATTCTACTGAGGGTTCCAAGAGGGTGGTCACGATTCGGCACTCGGGGGGGATCAAGTGGTCGGAGTTCTACTTGGGGGTGGCGACCCCCCTGTTCTCCCAGGCCCTGGGCCTCAATATCAACCCCGTGACGACCGAGGAGCTAGTTTCAATCGAGTTCGAGGTGCAGGAGAAAAGGATGAGGGACGCTTGAAGCAGAGCAGGGCGAGAACGTTCAGACTGGAGGCGGATGTGGACGACGCGATCGTTAGGCTCGCCAGGGAGGACAGGGCCTCACTGAGCCAAATCGCCAACAGAGCCCTGAAGAGGTATGTCGAATGGGACAGGGCCCCTACCAACAGGGGGCTCGTCTCGGTCCCATCGATGCTCCTAGTTAGGCTGATGGCGGAGCTGAACGAGGGAAAGGCCCATGAACTTGGGCGGTGGGCGGGCAAGGAGCTCTTTCTGCCAAACGTGATGGCCGGATACCCCACAATGTCGCTTGAAAGGGCCGAGAAGATGGTGAGGATGCTAGGTACTTATGGGGGAAGGTTCACATTCGATCACGCGGTCGAAGGAGGGAAGCATGTGTTTACGATAGGGCAGAAGACGGGACGGAACTGGTCCGCCTATTATGCGGGCGCCCTCGAGACGATCTTCGAGAGGTTCCTGGGGAAGGCAGTCAAAGAGACACTTTCGGACAACATGTGCGTGGTCGAGTTCAAGACACGACCGTAGCCCTGACGAAGGCAGAGGCACACTCCATGTCAATTTTGAGAATGGGCCGAAAGGGATTCGAACCCTTGGCCTCCCGATTATCAGTCGGGTGCTCTAGCCAAGCTGCTCTCCCGAAGAGGGATCTGAGCTACCGGCCCACTGAGACCGGTCGCCA
>OCOJ01038465.1_pt2 | contig 18309 bp, 15 predicted proteins | sample 1539251 | NCBI WGS metagenome assembly OCOJ01 (sample SAMN01911457, study PRJEB22624) | soil metagenome | biome: Soil | place: Malaysia | collected 2012-04-30 | depth RA_metagenome m | reverse complement strand
GCCCGCCACAAGCCGGAATATGAGGTCGAAACTGGGCTTTCTTCTGCTGAACTTGCCGAGCTGACCGATCGCCTCACCACCTATCCGGAAGACTTCCGCATTCATCCCAAGGTGAAAAAGCTTCTCGAACAGCGCGCGGAAATGGGCCATGGCAAGCGCCTCGTCGATTACGGGATGGCTGAAGCTCTAGCGTTTGCCAGTCTGGTGAAGAGCGGCGTCCCAGTGCGCTTGTCCGGCCAGGATTCTCGCCGCGGCACCTTCAACCAGCGCCACTCCGTCCTCATCGATATTGAAGACGAAAGCGAATACGTTCCGCTGGCCAACATCGCGCCCGGCCAAGCCGGCTGCGAAATCTACAATTCCACTCTGTCCGAAGCCGGCGTCCTCGGCTTCGAGTACGGATACAGCCGCGACTATCCCGAGTCGCTCGTTCTGTGGGAGGCGCAGTTCGGTGACTTCGCCAATGTCGCGCAGGCCATCATCGACCAGTTCATCAGCGCCGGCGAAGCCAAGTGGAACCTGCTCTCCGGCCTCGTGCTGCTGCTGCCCCACGGCTACGAAGGCCAGGGGCCGGAACACTCCAGCGCCCGCATCGAACGCTTCATCCAGCTGGCAGCCAAAGACAACATTCAAATCACCCAGCCCTCGAACGCCGCGCAGTATTTCCACCTGCTGCGCCGCCAGGCGCTGCGCCACTGGCGCAAGCCGCTTGTCGTTTTCACGCCGAAGAGTATGCTGCGCCATCCCGACGCGTCGTCTCCGATCGAAGATTTAACCCACAGGAATTTTCTGAACGTCATTCCCGACACCGCGGTGGGCGAGGCCGAACGCATCCTAATCTGCACAGGGAAGATCGGCCACGAGCTCACCGCCGAACGCAAGAAGAGAAGAGACACGTCCACAGCGGTCGTTTTTCTGGAGCAGCTCTATCCGTTTCCCGAACAGGAACTCGTCGCCGAACTCGATCGCCACGGAAGCCAGGGCGATATTGTTTGGGTGCAGGAAGAACCCGCCAACATGGGCGCAATGTTCAACATGCTGCCGCGGTTGAAGCGCATCGCGGGTGAACGTCACGTGCTCTCGGTGAAGCGCAGTTCCAGCGCCAGCCCCGCCACTGGCAGCGCCAAAGCCCACGAAGTGGAACAGAAAACGCTGCTGACACTGGCGTTCACCACGAAGGGATGACTCGAAACATGTGGGGACGGCCGCCCCAGCCTGCCCTGAGCGAAGTCGAAGGGGCTGTCCGGCCGAGCATAGCTCGACGGTTAATGTGGCGCAGGCGCTCCTACCCGCGATGCAACCAGCATCAAAGAGTTCTGGTTCAGAGCGGGTGAGCCGAATCAAAAGAAAACGCCGCCGGGCTTCGATCTCCCCCTTCGTGTCCTCTGTGACCTCTGTGGTTCAGGGGCAGGAGGGTTTTACTGCCTCTCCTTCTGCTCAACGAAGAGCACCTTGCTCCCGGCAACTCTCATGCGTTCCTGCCCGAACGAAGCTGCCGCCGCCGCTTTCGCTCGTTCGGCAGCTTCCGCGGACGATGCAGTTGCGGCTGGCTTGGATTCNCGTTTCCGCCTTCGCCGGTGCGGCCGTTTCCGTCGCGGTCGCCGTCTTTGGCGCGGCTTCTGCCTCCACCGGCGCTACCGGCTTCTCTAACGCCGGAGTCACGACGCCCTTCTCCATCTTGCGGATCTCGACTTTGCCCTTCACCAGTGCGCCTTCATCGATGCTGATGCGCTGCGTCGCTACATCGCCCGTGAACACCGCATCGGCGCGAATGTCCACGCGCTCGCTACACTCGATGTTGCCCGTCACCGTGCCCATCATGACCACTTCTTTGGCTTCAATATTGGCCAGGACCACTGCTCCGCGCCCGATCGTGACCCGGTGACCGGGAAAACGAACGCTGCCTTCCACTCGTCCGTCAACATAGAGCGCCTGAGCTCCGGTGAGCTCGCCCTTCACCACGATCGTGGTTCCCAGCGTGGCCTGTTCCATGGCGGGCGTGAGGCCTGGCGCAGGCCAGGAGTGTGCTGATCCCGTAGACGATTTCTTCAGGTTCGTTGTCGGCTCCGCTGCTTGCAACATCGCTGTGGATTCCTCTCTGGCAGTCATCGCACCTCATGGCACTACGGCCGGCCCGCAGAAACGGGGAACGCCACGAGCGCTCGTGGTCGAGCCGCGCCCGCCATGTCTGATGCTGGTTACCATGGATTCCATCGGAAGAAATCCCCGCCCACGCGAGGTTACGAAGGCCGTAGACCGGTGTGGCACGAGCCGTGTGGAGGGTTGTGTGGCGCGGATGGTGTGGCGNCGGGCACTCCTGCCCGCGTGCCGTATCGACCCGTACCAAACCATGTGGGGACAGCCGCCCGCGGCTGCCCTGAGCGGAGTCGAAGGGGCTGTCCGGCCGAGCGTAGCTCGGCGGCGGGTGTCCTCGCAGCAGGAGATGTTACCCTAACCCTTCTTCATGCTCCGCCGCCCCCAACCGCTCCGCATCGCCATCGACACCGGAGGCACCTTCACCGACTGCGTCTGGATCGATTCCGCCACTTCCCGTCTGCGCATGCTCAAAGTCTTCTCGACCCCCGCCGATCCCTCCGAAGCCATCGTAGATGCCTTGGGAAAAATCGCGCCCGAAGGGGAATTCGTCATCCTACACGGCACCACCGTCGGCACCAACACGCTGCTCGTACGCAAAGGAGCGCGCACTGCCCTGGTCACCACAGCGGGTTTCGAAGATGCGATCGAGATCGGTCGCCAGGCCCGCCCCAAGCTCTACGACTTCTTCTTCGACCGTGTCGAACCGCTTGTCCCTAAGGAACTTCGCTTCGGAGTCAATGAGCGCACTGCCAGCGACGGAGAAATCCTCACCGCTCCCACACGCGACGAATTGCAAAGGCTCGCCTCGCAAATCGCTGCTCACCACCCGCGGTCCGTTGCCATCTCGCTGCTATTCTCTTTTGCGAATCCGCAAAACGAGTTGGCCGTAGCCGAGGCGCTGAAGTCCCTGGCTGTGCCGCTCTCCATCTCCCACCAGATTCTCCCCGAGTTCCGCGAATACGAACGCACTTCCACCGTCGTCATCAATGCCTATCTGCAACCGGTCGTGCAGCGCTATTTGGAGAACCTTGAACGGCGTGCGGGCCAGATCGATTCGCAGCAACGCGCCCCGAATGCTCGCTCAAGCAGCCTTGGGGGGGCGCAGCGCTTCGGCGGTGCGATCAGGCCATCCAAAATGACATGGGCTTCAGCCGCCGTGACCATTCCTCGCATCTTCGTCATGCAGTCCAGCGGAGGCATCACGGCTCTTTCTGCCGCCGCCCGCGAACCCGTCCGCACCGTCCTCTCCGGGCCCGCGGGAGGTGTCGTCGGCGCGGCTGCCAGCACCCGCCGCAGCGGCTTTGACCGCATCATCGCCTTCGACATGGGAGGCACTTCCACCGACGTTTCTCTTGTGGAAGGCACCATCACCACCGCCAGCGACGCCCACGTCGCCGGTCTTCCCATCAGCGTGCCCATGCTCGACATTCACACCGTCGGGGCGGGCGGAGGGTCGCTCACCCGCTTCGACGCCGCCGGCGTTCTCCGCGTCGGCCCTGAATCCGCGGGCGCCGATCCCGGTCCCATCTGCTACGGACGCGGCACCCAGCCTACCGTCACCGACGCCAATCTTCTTCTCGGCCGCCTGCAGCCAGCGCATTTTCTCGGCGGAGCTTTCACGCTCGACCTCGAACGCACCCGCCGCGTCACGCAAGAATGGCTGAAGAAAAACGGCAGCTCGCTGTCACTTGAGAAATTTGCCGCCGGGGTCATCCGCGTCGTGAACGCGACCATGGAAAAAGCGATTCGCGTCGTTTCCATCGAGCGCGGCCGCGATCCGCGCGACTTTACTCTCGTGGCCTTTGGCGGCGCCGGAGGCCTGCACGCCTGCGCCCTCGCCGACGCGCTCAGCATTCCTCGAGTGATTATTCCCGCTTTTCCCGGCGCGCTCTCCGCTTACGGAATCCTCGCGAGCGATGTCGTGAAAGATTACTCCCGCACCGTTCTGTGGTGCGTCGCCAAAAAAATAGCCCAAGCCCAACTCGTTCGCGAATTCGCCGCTCTGGAAACCCAAGCCGCTGAGGATTTTCGCCGCGAAGAGTGGCGAGGCAAGGTGCACTACGCGAGGAGCGTCGACATTCGGTATCGTGGCCAGGGCTACGAACTGAACATTCCACTGACGAAGAATCTGCTTGCCGATTTCGAAAGCGAACATCGCCGCCGCTACGGGTATGTCCACCCGAATCGGGAGGTCGAACTGGTCACGCTCCGCCTGCGGGCCACGATGAAATCTCCACAGTCAGGAATCATCACAGACTATGTGGGGACGGCCGCCCTCGGCCGTCCAGGCCGAGCGAAGCTCGGCAGGTTCTCCCCAGGCGAATTCGCAGTTTTCTTCGACGGCAAGAAACTCGCCACCAAGCTCTACTCCCGCGATTCCCTGCGTCCTGGCAGAAAATACTCAGGCCCCGCCATCGTCACCGAATACAGCGCCACTACGGTCATCCCGCCCGGCGCCCGCTTCCACGTCGACCCAGCCGGAAACGCCCTAATCGCGCTGGCCTAATTTTCGCGCTACTTCACTTTTCCGGAAACCTTAAGCCTGTAATAGGCGCGCATGTACGCTCGCCTTTTGGCCTTGAAGTGTTCGGTCTGCTCATAAACCCTGTGTCGGCACGCGGGAGAACAGGACCTTTGGTTGGGAAAGTTCGCGAAAAGGTAGTTCCCGCAAATGCACTGGCGCACCCGATTCAGCAGCTTCCTTTCTGCTAGCTGTCTGATTGCATATGCAGCGAAGCTTTCACCAACGGGAACCCGCCCAGCAATGGCCTCTTCGACCACGAGCGCTCCGTCGAGTCCTATATATGCCACAGGGCTTGTTTCGTACGGAGCGAGCCTGTTATTGAGCTCAAGAAGCGAACGGCCCAGTTTTCTCGGGGGCCGATTTATCAGATCGGCCTCACGTGAGGCCGATTCGATCGCAGTCAGTACCGACTGGAAGGTCCGCAGAAGTTCAAGAATACGGTGCCGCGAGGCGGGCGTGCTCTTGCCGTAGGATAGGCCCGGGGCCGCGTTGAGCCAATTAAGTAGATTTTTACTCCAAGGTTCAGCCGACCAACGTCTTCGCTTTAACCCACGCCTTGCTACCATAGGGGTGTGTTAGGAAAGTATGACGGTCCCCTGGAGGAGTCAAGGAATAATGTTGCCACCGAGGAATCTTGATTGACTGCAAGGGGCCAAACGCCACGAAAGGTTAAACCGGCCCCACCCTGCCGCTGCGAGTGCTGGGCGTGTGATAAGGGAATTCACTGCGGGAACAAAAAGGAGGGATGCGAGCATCCACCGTACACGACTAAGCGGAGTACACACTAGATGCTTCAACTCGCCCTGATTCATGCACCTTGCGTCCTTGTTCTTTTTCCACCCATTCGACGAAGAGCGCGCGAAACTCCTCTTGGGTGTAGATGCCCTTGTGGATGAGCAGGGTGTTCATGGCGTACACCGTCGCCTTGAAGCCCTCGTCCCTCGACGCTAATGCCAGAGCCTCTTCAAACGACATGTTAGGAACCCTCTCAGAATTATCGCTCAGCGTGACTTCATCAAATCACTTCGCCGGCCCCGAGTCAATCACGTAACTGGATCGTCATCCCTTTCAAGCGGGAACTTTTGTCTCGACCAGGCAAGCGCCTCATCGTTCCTTGGTCTTCCCGCGGCGTGGGCGAGTGCTTCAACGAACAGCTGACGGTCAGGGGCATCGGCGACGAAGTCACCGTGCAATTCCCCTAGTCGTGCCAGCCACGATCGCCCCTTGCAGAATCTGACTTCGTTTGGGTACCCGACCGACCCAAATTGTTACATTCCTATGAAAAATTACAGTTTCCCGGCATTCTGACAACTGACTACTGGCTACTGACGACTGCTTTCCGGCTACAATACCCTCGTGAAACCGAGCATCCTTGTCGTTGAAGACGATCCCGACATTTCCCGGCTGGTTCGCCATCACCTGGAAAACGAAGGCTTCACCGTGCGTGTTTATCCGACGGGCGCCAATGTTCTTTCCGACTCCGAGCGCCAGCGTCCCTCGCTCTTTGTGCTTGACATCATGGTCCCGGGCAAGGACGGCCTTGAGCTCTGCCGCACCGTCCGCAAAACACCTGGTCTCGCCTCAGTGCCCGTCATTTTTCTGACCGCCAAAAGTAGCGAGGCTGATCGCGTCCTGGGCCTCGAACTCGGCGCCGACGACTACATTACCAAGCCCTTCAGCCCACGCGAACTGGTGGCACGCGTGAAGGCGGTGCTGCGTCGCTTCGAGCGTCCGCTTCCGCCGAGCCCACTGAAAGTCGGCGACATCGAAATCGATCCTTCCGCCATGACTCTGACTGTGCGCGGCCACGCGGTTCCCACCACTGCCACCGAGTTTCGCCTGCTCGATTACTTCGCCCGCCACACCGGGCGCGTCTTCAGCCGCGATCACCTGCTCGATTCCGTCTGGCGCGACACTTCTTACGTGACTCCGCGCTCGGTCGACGTCTACGTCCGCCGCATTCGTGAAAAAATCGAGCCCGATCCCGAAAACCCGCGCTATCTTAAGACCGTCCGGGGCGCGGGCTATCGCTTCGAAGTTCCCAAGTGAGGGAGAGTGAAGAGCCGCATCTTTTTCAAACTCCTGGCCGCCTTCCTCATCGTGATCGCCGCCACTGCCGTCACGCTCGATCTGATGATCGGGGGCGCCTGGGAAGCTTCGCTGCGCTCCGAGATTGAGCGCAACCTCACCCAGAAAACTCTGCTCTTGGCGCATCGCGTCGAGACCGACCGCACCCATTCTCTCGCCGACATTGCTGCCCAGGAAGGCCAGGCGGCGGGCGCCCGCGCTACCATCATCGACAGTTCCGGGAAGGTGCTGGCCGACTCCGAGTCGAACCCTCGCAATGCGGAAACTGATGTCGCGAGCAAAGAATTCGCCGCTGCATTGGCCGGGGAAACCGGCTTAAGCGAGCGTCGTAGCACCACGCTGGGCGTTCCGTTCCTCTACGTCGCGGCCCCGATTTCGGGCGGTGCTGTTCGCCTGGCCTATCCGCTTTCCGACGTGGAAGCTGTTCAGGCACACGTCCGTGCCCGCCTGACCTGGGGATCAGCCCTGGCCTTCGTGATCGCCCTGATCGTAGCCGCCGTTGCCTCCACCGGCACGGCGCGCCGCCTCGAACACATCGTCGACGTCGCCGCCCACATTGCCGACGGCGATCTCAAATCCCGCGTGCAAGACACCTCCACCGACGAAATTGGTCGCCTCGCGGGCGCTCTCGACAAAACTGCGCGCCAGGTCGAGCGCAGTTTCGCTGCCGTGCGCTCCAGCCAGCGCCAGCTCGAAACCCTGCTCAACAGCATGCAGGACGCCGTCATCGCCGTCAGCTCCGACGGGCGCGTGCAGTGGGCCAATCAGTCCATGGACCGCCTCGTCCCGCAGCACACTCGCTTGAACGCACCGGTCGTCGAGACCATCCGCGATCCCGATTTCCTGGCTACCGTCAAAGCCGCCACCGCGACCAAAAACGCCAAGACGGCGCGCGCCATCTCCATCGTTCCCGGCCGCGTCTTCGATGTAACGGCCGCCCCGCTGCCGGGCGGAGGAGCTGTCGCCGTTCTTCGCGATCTCACCGAGACCGAGCGCGTCGAGAAGACTCGCCGCGACTTCATTGCCAACGTTTCACATGAGCTGCGCACTCCCCTCACTTCCATTCAAGGATATGCCGAGACGCTGCTGGACGGCGTCCATGACAATGGCGGTTCGACCCGCGAGTTTCTGGAAATCATCCGCAAGAACGCTGCCCGAATGTCGCGCCTCACCGAAGATCTGCTCACCCTCGCCCGCGTCGAATCCGGCGAGACGCGCTTCGAAGTCGAACCCGTCCCTCCCATCGAACTCCTGCACGATGCCGAGGAAAGTTTTCGCGAAATCGCCCGCGGCCAGGGAGTGGACCTGCAAATCGTGGAGAGCGCAGTGGGAGGTGTTTCCCTGGAAGCGTTGCCCCCGGTCCTCGCCGACCGGGAGGCCATCCACCAGGTCTTCGCCAACCTGATCGACAACGCCATGAAGTATGGACGCGCCGGTGGACGCATCGTGCTCGGAGCCCGCGCCGCGGCGCACGGCATTGAGTTTTATGTCCGCGATTTCGGGGCGGGCATCTCCTCCGAGCACTTACCGCGCCTGTTTGAGCGCTTCTACCGCGTGGATAAAGCCCGCTCCCGCGAATCGGGCGGGACCGGCCTGGGCCTGGCCATCGCAAAACACATCATGCTCGCCCACGGGGGCTCCATTCGCGCCGAAAGCGAACTCGCCCACGGCTCGACGTTCCTCTTCACCCTCCCGGCCGCATAATCATGCTGAAAGAAGGAATTCAATCAACAATCGACAATCTGCAATCAACAATGCGAGGGAAGCCCCATCCCAGAAAACTCCTTCAGAATTTACACCTTTTTAACCAACGCACCAAAAAAGTGGCATATTCTCCCGGGCGAGTGGCTCCCGACCAATATAATGTGGAGAAAGGGCGTCAAGAAGCGGCAAGACCCCAACCTCGCCGCCGCTTGCGCCATAGGGATGTGCCGATGAGTACGNNNCCACCCCAGAGCCCGCCCACCACTACATCGTGCGCCGCACGGTTGAAGCCTGCAATCTGACCAAGGACGCCGCGGCCGCCGCTGCCGAGGGCATCGCCACCGGATCGTCAGCGCTGCTGAACTCGCTGCGCCAGCGCGAACGCGACCTCGACACCCTCGACATGGAAATCGACAGCGGCGTCACCGCAGCCATCACCGAAGTCGGCCCGGCCGAAGCTCGCGAACTTCTCGCGTGCATGAAGTTCATGATCGGACTCGAGCGCATCGGCGACTTGCTCCTTAGTTTTGCCAATAGCGCTCAGGCCGCCGACGGCCGCATCGATCCGGAAGACACGCGCGATCTTACCCACATGGCGACGATCCTCGAGAAGATGCTCACCGATGTCGGCTCCGCCTTTTCCAATCGCGAAATCGGCAAGGCCGTCGACGTGCTCCGCGCCGACGCTGAAATGGACCGCCTTCGCAATCTCATCTTCCTGCGCCACATCGAGAATCCGGAGAACGTTCACCGCCAGGCCAGCCTGCAGGTCATCTTTATGACGCAGTCTCTCGAACGCGCCGGCGACCATGCCAAAAATCTGGCCGAAGAAGTCTGCCACTTCGTCAGCGGACACACCGTCCGCCATGTGCTGATGGCTTACGACAAGCCGGTCGAGCAGATGTTCATCGACTGGCTCCGCCGCCGCGACTCTCACCACTAGGTCATTGAGCCGACTTAGCCTGGGCGTAGCGGCGGGGTCCGCACTCATCTGAGCCGCCGCCCGCGGGTAGAGCTATAATCCTCATCCAACGATGGGGCTTGCCTCGGGTGCGAAACTCGGGCCGTATGAGGTCCAGGCGCCGCTCGGCGCGGGCGGAATGGGCGAGGTCTATCGTGCGCGCGACACTCGCCTCGACCGCACTGTGGCCATCAAGATCCTTCCCGAACATCTTTCCGGCAACGCCGAAGCCAGGCAACGGTTTGACCGCGAAGCCCGCGCCATCTCGGCGCTGAGCCATCCCAATATCTGCCATCTCTACGACATCGGACAACAAAGCGGAATCAGCTATCTGGTCATGGAATACCTGGAGGGTGAGACCCTCGCCGACCGCTTGCATAAGGGTCCGCTTCAGCTTGGGCAGGCACTAAGGATCGGAACCGAAATCTGCGAAGGTTTGGAGAAGGCCCATCGTTCTGGAGTGGTCCACCGCGATCTGAAGCCCAGCAACATCATGCTCACTAAGAGCGGTGTTAAGTTGATGGACTTCGGGCTGGCTAAGGCGCCCGTGGCTCGGTCGGGAATCCTGTCAGGACCGGTGGGTTCGCTAGCCACAATGTCTCAGCCCCTGACGACCGAAGGGACCATCGTCGGCACGATTCAATACATGTCGCCCGAGCAACTGGAGGGCAAAGAGGCCGACGCTCGCAGCGACATCTTCGCTCTGGGCGCCGTGTTTTACGAGATGGTGACGGGGAAGCGGGCATTTGAAGGCAAAACTGCAGCCAGTACGATTGCCGCGATTTTGGCCGCCGATCCGAAACCGATAACCAGTATTCAGCCCACTTCTCCGCCGGCTCTCGATCATTTAATCAAGACCTGTCTTGCGAAGGACCCCGATGAACGCGTGCAGACTGCGCACGATGTCAAATTGCAGCTCTACGGGCTCGCACAAACGGTTTCGTCCAGTGGAGGCGCCGCCGTTGCGCGCCCTGCGCGCACAACCAACCGCCTGCCCTGGTTACTCGCGAGCGCTCTCGTCTTCGTTGTGGTGGGTGTCGCCGCTGGCTGGTGGGTAAGTGCTCGCCGAACACCGCCGCCGTTGTATTTCAGCAGCCCGGTCGCGTTAGGCGCCAATGACGTGGCCCTTTCTCCAGACGGCCGGACCGTCGCCTTGGTCGCGTACTCCGATCAGAGCAACAAGTTCGTCATCTGGAGATATGATGTGGGCGCACGGGAAGCCACCGTCATCCCCGGAACCGAAGACGCCTCTCACNCCCTTTTGGTCGCCGGACGGCAAAGCGATCGCCTTCTTCGCCGATGGCAAGCTCAAGCGAGTCGATGCAGTTTCTGGAATGTCAGCGCAGGTGCTGTGCGATGCTCCCAACGGCCGCGGCGGCACCTGGAACCGCGATGGAGTGATTCTGTTTACCCCCGACGTGTTTACCGGAGTTCATCGCGTATCGTCCGGTGGTGGAACGCCGGTCGAAATCACCAAGCTCGACCGCTCGCGCTCCGAAACCAGCCATCGCTGGCCGGTCTTTCTCCCCGATCAACGACATTTCCTTTTTCTCGCCGCCAACTTCTCCGGAGAGTTCGAAAAGANAAAAGAACGTTCTTGCAGGCTCCTTGGATTCGAGCGAGAAGCGGCTCATCGTTGCTGCCAGTTCCAACGCGGCTTACGCCGAACCCGGCTACCTGTTGTACCTGCGGAACAACGCCCTGGTGGCACAACCGTTTGACATCCGTACTTACGCCTTGATGGGGGACGCGCACGCCATCAGCGACGAGGTGCAGTACTTCCCCTCCACCGACCTGGCCCTTTTTGCCGTGGCTGGCAGGGGAACCCTGATTGTGCAGACGGGCAAGGGCACTGACAAGTCCGAGTTCCTTTGGTTTGACCGCAGCGGCAAGCCGTTGGGAAGCGCTGGACCGCCGGGGCTGTACGGCAATGTAAGTCTCTCACCGGACGGACGCCGCGCCGCCTTCGACCAAATGGAAAGCGACGGCCGCCACTGGGATATCTGGACGCGCGAGCTGGCACGCGATGCCATGGCGCGGATCACCTTCGGCCCTGGTTTGAACCAAATTCCCATGTGGAGTCCCGACGGCAAGCAGGTGGTCTATAGCGCCGTGCGAAAGGGAGCGTGGTGGCTGTTCACTAAGAACGCGGATGGATCCGGATCCGAGCGACAGGTTACCGGCGAAACCACTTCTGTACAGGGTCCCTGGGATTGGTCGCGCGACGGCCAACTGCTCCTGTGGAGGAATGGCGAGCTGTGGTACGTGTCCTTGTCTGATCACCAGCCTAAGCCCATCTTCCAACAGAGGTGGCTTGTNCCGCAACGCGCAGTTTTCGCCCGATGGAAAGTGGGTGGCCTACTCGTCCAATGAGACGGGAGGTTGGGAGGTATACGTCTCTCCATTTCCGCGGGCCGAGAGCAAATGGCAGGTGTCGCGAGGAGGCGGGAGGGAGCCTCGCTGGAGGCGGGATGGCAAGGAACTGTTCTACCTGTCCTCGGAAGGAAAAATGATGGCCGTGGCCGTCAAGGCGGGCAGTAGCTTCGAGTCGGGATCGCCCATCGCATTATTTCAGACCCACGTCCGCCAACCCATTTCGGCGCTCGACATGGTTTCCTACGACGTCTCTGCAGACGGACAGAGATTTCTCGTGAACACCAAAGCCGCCGAGGTCAACACTGCTCCCCTTTCCGTCATCCTGAACTGGGCCTCAGAAATGGAGAAGTAAATCAATTCCAAACTTCTATTGTCGCGCGAATCCAGACTCTGCCCGCTGACCGGGCGTACACTCGCGGAAAATTGACGGCGCAAACGCGAAAGGGATGGTCTCGGCCACAGGCTGGACCTAGCTAGGTCGATAAGTGGAGCTTTGCTTCCAGCGTCTCGGTTAGGTTGACGTTCGAGCCTAAGGGGACCTAACATTCCTGCTCAATGGCCTCCTCCCAGCCAATGGCGGGCCAGACTCGGAGCCTCCGGCCCCTGTTCTTTGTTTTTCTTTCCCTCTCCGGCACCATCACCGCCACGATCGGCAAGTTGCTGACCACCGGTTTCTCAAGAATGAAACCCCCAAGGATTGTGCTGCTGTTACTGCTCGTGATGGCAACGCGAGAGCTCTCTGCCGCTCAGGATGCGACCGGAAGAATTTCCGGAACAGTTTACGACCAGCAGGGAGCGGTGATCCAGGCCGCACAGATCACCGTGACCAACACGGCTACTCGTAACGTCCGCACCGCAACCACCGACAAAGAGGGATATTTCCAGATACTGGCACTGCCCATCGGCAATTACAAAGTGACCGCAGAGCATACCGGATTTCGAACGTCGATCAGCGCAGAACAGAAATTGCTAATCAACCAGACACTCCGCATCGATATGGAGATGGAAGTGGGCGCGGAGAATCGGAGCGTCGAGGTTAGAGCCGAGGCTGCACCGGTTGAAACCGTAAACCCAACTTTGGGCCAGTCAATCACTGGGCGAACTCTCGTTAACATGCCGCTCAACGGCCGGGACGCGCTCAATCTCGCCCTGCTGCAGCCCGGTGTCACGGAAAGCGACGACGACAATAACGGCGCCGGCAACTACAGCATCGCCGGTGGACGCACCGACTCGGTAACGTTTCTGCTCGATGGCGGCCTCAACAACGACTTGCTCACGAACAGTAACGTACTCGATCCCAATCCCGATGCGATCGCCGAGTTCCGGCTTCTTACGAGCGATTACACGGCCGAGTATGGACGCAATGGGGGAGGGATCATCAGTGTCGTAACCAGGTCCGGCACGAATCGGATTCATGGCGGCCTGTTCGAATTTTTCAGGAACGGGGTACTCGACGCCAACGACTACTTCAACATTCAGCAGGGACTTCCGCGGCTCGACCTGAAGCGCAATCAATTCGGAGGCACACTGGGAGGGCCAATCGTCGAAGACAAGTTGTTTTTCTTCCTCGCATACCAGGGAGAGCGACAGGTCCAGGCTGTTCCGGACGTTGATGTCCCCGTTTTCACTCCCCAGGAGTTGCAGGGGGATTTTTCCAATTCTTCCACCGGGGGCTCTCCCGATCAGGGGGTAGTGAAGTTTCTAACCGCCAATCCATATTTCGCGGCAACTCCCGACAGTATTGCCACAGCCATGATTGACCCTAAGAAGTTCGATTCCGTAGCTCAGGCATACATCAAAGCTGGCTTGATCCCAAGCACTTCCGGCGGTCTGTTTTCCACGTCGCAGGATCGGTTAGACAGGCGCGATGAATTGACCACCAAGTTTGACGTGAACCTCAACCCGAGAGACAAGCTTTCCGCCACCATTGGTCTGAACCGGCAGGGCAATCCTTACACTGGCACTCTGAACCCATTCCCTTTCGCTAGCGTCCCCGGTTTTCCCAGCCGCACCGGGGCCAACTATTACTTTGTGAACCTGGGATACACCCGGATCTTCTCGTCGGCGTTGCTCAACGAATTCCACTTCGTTGCGCACCGCAGCAATTACCTGGCGGATGAACCGGGGAACCATCTCGCCACCGGCCGTGATCTTGGTATCGGCATCACTCCCGACCTGGCCACGGGTCCGACCAACATTCTCTTCGATACCGGTTTCGCGATCGGTCTCGCCGAAGACGGTCCGTCGCGGTTCGTCGAAAACACCTTTTCCTGGACGGACGCGGTTTCGTGGACGCGCGGAAGGCACAACTTTAGGTTCGGTGCCGGATTCTCGCCATATCAGGAAAACATGGTGCAGGCGTTTTACACGAATGGTGAATTTGATTTTTCCACCGGATCGAGCACAGGCACTGGAAATGACTATGCGGATTTCTTGCTGGGCATCCCGGATGCGTACCGACAGGGCGCGCTGGCTCCCACTAATATTCGCAGCAAAAGCACTTATCTCTTTGCCCAGGACGAGTGGCATGCCCGCAAGAACCTGGTGTTGACAGCTGGGCTGCGCTACGAATACAACACGCCCAAGTCAGACACTCAGGGGCGCACTTTTTCGGTGATTCATGGATTGCAGTCACAACGATTTCCCAACGCACCACTGGGGATGGTGTTTCCCGGCGATCCGGGCGCTCCCACGGCGGTGAACTTTCCCGACAAGAAAAACTTCGCGCCGCGTTTCGGCTTTGCCTGGGACCCAACCGGAAGCGGCAAGACCAGCCTGCGCGGCGGTTTCGGCGTTTTTTACGACATCCTGAAAGGTGAAGATAATGCTCAGTTCAATGGCCAGCCGCCATTCGTGAGCAACGCGGGCTTCTTCTTCAAGGATGTCGGGCCGAAGCAAAGCGGGCCGGTGGGTTACCTCGCTCAGCCATTCCAGTCGGCCGGGGTTCCAAACACTTTTCCTTCGAAGCCTCCTGCCTCCAACATCAGTTTCGCGCCGTTTCTGCCGATCAACGGCACAGGCTTTGTCTTCCTGGACGACCCTCACCTGCGCACGCCCTACGTGTATCAATACAACCTGAGCCTGCAACACAGTCTTTTCGCCGACACGGTTCTGGAGACTAACTACGTAGGGAGTTCAAGCCGTGGACTAACATCGCTGAAAGACATCAACCCCATGGTGTTGGGGAGTACAAATCGTCAACTGGACAGCAGTTGTCCGGGATGTTTCGGCCAGCTCCCTGAATTCCAGAACACATCCGATGCGAACTACAACGCTCTCGAAGCGAGCCTGACACGTCAACCCAAGGCCTCAAAACTGGGCACAGCTTATTTCACCCTCGCCTACACCTACGGGCATAACATAGACAACGCCTCCGGTTTCGAGCAACGCGATTCCTCGGTGCCTGCCTACAGTCCAGATCTCTTCTACGGTTCGAGTGACTCTGACGTTCGCCAGCGTATCAGTTTGAGTGGAGGATGGGATTTGCCTTTCGATCGCGTGTGGGCCGCCGGGCCGAGGCGCCTAACTCAAGGCTGGAGTCTCTATCCCATTTTCACCTGGCGCACCGGATTCCCGTTCGACATTTTCGCCCAGTTGCCCAATCCCATCGACCCTGCCAACCCAGGTTCTTCGGGCGCAGGCGATCCCTTTCTTTCGCGCGCCGCGGTGGTTGCGCCAATCAGGACGTTCAATCCCGGTCGACTACAGACGATCAATGAGATCGCCTACGGCGCCGACGCGAGCGGCAGCTGCCAAATTACAAGCACTCCAGTCACCGGCAACTTTATCTTTGATCCCAATAGCTTCTCCAACGTACCCTTAGAAAATAGCTCTTACTTTGACCGCGGCACTCCCAATCCCTGTTTCCCCGCGGTCGACCCGGTGAATAATCCCGCCGACCGAACATATGGGCTGCACCGTAACTCGCTACGCGGTCCGAGCCGGAGCAATCTTGATGTCGCCCTCGCCAAAACCATTTCGATCACCGAGCGGTGCAAGCTGGAGTTTCGCGTCGAGTACTTCAATGCTCTGAATCATCCCGAGTTCGCTCAACCGGACACAAACATTGACAGTCCAACCTTCGGTCAGATCATCTCAACCGGCCGAGGCCGAGCGGCAGCTCCGCGCATCGGGCAGTTGGCTCTGAGGCTGACGTTCTAGGGCGGTTGGTTCCGGGCTAATTCACGACACGGATTAAGAGTTTGGGCGGTGGAGAGAACGGCAAGGCCAGCACTTGGACGGACTTACTTTCATACTGAAGCGGATCTATTGCAGACGGGCAAATTCGCCTTTGGCCTGTCGGAGGACGGGCAGGTCGGGGTCGGCGTGCTGCCAAAGCGCAAGGAAGTCCTGATACGCTTTGCGTGCACCCGGCACGTCGCCTGAAAGGACACGCNTGCCAGAGCGCAAGGAAGTCCTGATACGCTTTGCGTGCACCCGGCACGTCGCCTGAAAGGACACGCGCGCGGCCGAGGCCCAGATGCGCCAGAGGAACGATGATCTCGTTCAACGCGAGACCGGGATGGTCGAGGATCTTCTGGAATTCCGCCGCTGCCTCCATTCCCTGGCCCGCCGCCAGGTAGGCCTGGCCACGAACGTACGCAGGATAGAGAGTTAGATCGCCGACTGCCCCAAGTTCGTACGGGGAAGCTGCCTGAAGATCTGCGATCGCCTTCTCCGGAGATTTCTGCGCCAGCTCGACGACAGCACGGATCGTGGGCAGGAAGACCGCATCCTGCGGCGACCGTCTTGCCAGATCCTCAGAGAACTTCTGCGCTCGTGCGAGGTCGCCGGCAAGTGCCAGGGCAAGTGCCGCAGCGGTATCTCCGCTGTTCGCCTGCCAGGCGGAAGATGCCCGTCGCCGAGCTTCGGCAAGATTCCCGACGAGCGCCTCGCGCAGCGCGGCCTTTGCCAGATATTCCGCCGCAGTCTCGCTCTCTCCCTCCTGGCGAGCGAGCGCGACAGCACGCATGGTCATAACGTTTGCCTGGGCGACTTGCCCTGAATAGGCTGCCGTATCAGAACCCATGTCGAGAAACAGGTCTTCGAGTCCCGGCCTTCCAGTCGCCCAGGTTGCTTCACGTGCCATTGCTGCCGTGTCGCCTCGAAGGAATGCTAGAGCGTAAGCGTCTGCATTTATCGGTGGGGAATCGAGTCCGCGCTCTTTAGCCAGCTTAATGACAGCCGCTGCCTCATCGAAACGATTAAGGTCAAGGTATGCGGCAGCGAGGATTTCATAGGGCACTCCGCGGTCTGGAGAAAGCTCAAGAGCCCGGCGACCCTCGGCCAACGCCTTGTCATGCTGACCGAGACCGGAGTAGTAGAAACCCAGGCGTGCGAGCGGAACCACATCCCGCGGATAGGTCTGCGACCAGAGTTCGTAGAGCTCCACCGCTTTCGCCATATTGCCAGTTACATCCTCTTCGTAGTGCGACGAAATGTAGAGCTTCTCTCGCTCGCTGACCCGTTCGCGCAGATCGTAGGCTTTTTTCGTATTCTCATTCGCTAGTTTGTCTTTGCCAAGGCCGCCATAGGCAGTGCCGAGCGCGGCATAGGCCATGGCGAAATTGGGGTCGAGCGAAATGGCGCGTTGCAGAGACGGGACTGCGGCGGAAGGATCGCCGTTGACTAGGGCCTGAAACCCGAGAGTGTATGCCTGCAGGGCATCAAGGGACGGCGTAGTCACCTGTTCCAGAGCTGCGTTGTACCTCTGAACCGTGTTCGAAGACTCACCGAGTTTTTTCCGCATTTCTGCAGACGTGTTTTGAAGAGCATCCAAAACATGGTTCTTGTCATTCGCCTGAGCTTCCGCGCTTGCCAGCGAGTCTCCGTTTGCACACCTGACGGCCCTCAGGATCAGATCGTAACGACTGCCGATCTGGGCAATGGAACCGTCGATGGCCACGGCGCTGTTCATCCTCCGGCAAACTTCCCGGGCCATTTCCGGAGTGAGCCGAGCATTTGCGGGTTGTGCCATCAGGCGCAGAGTCTGGTGAATCCCCTCGTCTGACACAAGGCTCAGGAAGGGCGACTGTTCTAATTGCACGGAGAGACCTTCTCGCAGAGTCCCGTCGAACACCGGATCACCAGTGGTATTCGTGAAATCCGCCAGCACAATAGTGTCTTTGCCGGTAAGCCGGTGCGATTGCCGCGAGCGCCACAGCAGGCCCCCCGCGACGGCGACCGCCACAACCGCGATCACGGCTACGGAGAGTACAATCTTCCANGGATTGCCGCGAGCGCCACAGCAGTCCGCCAGCGATGGCGACCACCACAACCGCGATCACGGCTAGGGAGAGTACAATCTTCCACTTCGTCCCCGTGGCTGGTGAAGGTTTCTGCTGGTCGCCACTGACTGGGGCGATGAAGCGGTAGCCACGCCGAGGCAGGGTCTCGATGAAACGTGGGTTGTCGGCCGAGTCGCCCAGTGCCTCACGCAGCTTATTCACCGCCGTGTTCAGGTTGTTGTCGAAGTCGACGAAGGTATCTTGTGGCCAGATCTGACCGCGCAATTCTTCCCGGTTTATCAACTCGCCCGGCCGCTGCAACAAAACGATCA
>OCOJ01033566.1_pt1 | contig 18362 bp, 19 predicted proteins | sample 1539251 | NCBI WGS metagenome assembly OCOJ01 (sample SAMN01911457, study PRJEB22624) | soil metagenome | biome: Soil | place: Malaysia | collected 2012-04-30 | depth RA_metagenome m | reverse complement strand
TCTGCCTTCCCCATTTCAGGACCCCTGCCACAACCGTTGCCAGGTGCGCGGTATCGCGGATGGGACGGCTCCGCACGATGGCCCTGGCGATCTTTCTGGAATCGCGCTCTTCGCCGAAGCGATAGATCAGGTCGGCCAGGTCCTGCTCCGGCCAGCGATTCACAATCTCTTCTGCAGTGCGTCCGGCGTGCGCCGGCGCGCCCGCGTCCATGCGCATATCCAGCGGGCCGGCGCCGCGGAAGGAAAAGCCGCGCTCCACGGAGTCCAGTTGCAGGCTGGAAACGCCCAGGTCCGCCAGCACCCCGTCGGCCTTGATGTTCAGCCGGCGCGCAATCTCCCCAATGCTTGAAAAAGTTCCGTGCACGAGTTCCACCCGCTCCCCAAACCCCGCCAGACGCTCACGGGCTGCCGCGAGCGCCGCCTCGTCCCGGTCAATCCCGATGAGACGTCCGGAGCCGAGATGCCGTGCGATTTCCACGGCATGTCCGCCCAGACCGACCGTGGCGTCCACGTAGGTTCCGTCCGGCCGGATTGCCAGCCACTCGAGAACCTCCCCGAGAAGTACCGGGATATGCCCGCCCTCGCCCACCGCTAGATGCCCAGATCATTCAGAACCTTCCAGTCCTCGGCGTTGATCAGATTGCCCTTCAGGTGTTCCGCGAAGCGCGTGTGGTTCCAGACTTCCAGAAAGCTAAGTTTGCCCATCACGTCCACTTCGCCCTTCACCTCCGCCTCCTCGCGCAGCACCGGCGGCAGCAGCAGACGTCCCTGCCCGTCCATCTTCACCACCGCGCCGTAGTAGCTGGTGCGGGTGAGAAACTTCTGCTTAGCCTGGTGGTGCGAGGGGAGCTTGGCCAGCTTCTCCTCGATCCCCATCCAAACCTGCATCGGGTAGATGTAGCCACGGTCACCGTTCTGGCTGGTCACGTAGAACGTGTCACCGTACACGGCCAAATCCTCCAGAAAGTCCGACGGAATCTTCAGCCGGCCTTTCGGGTCAATCGTCGCCCGATGGTTACCCCGCAACATTTGGTGTCCAGCCCGGAAGCCCGGCCCGGACGCCCCGTCCTGACCACGACTTCACACTGCCATCCACTTTCTTCCACTTTAGGCCCCGATTGTAGGCGCAACTCGTCTTGTGTCAAGAGGATTCCTTAGCAATTTTCTAAGCTGTGGAAAACGCCCCGCGGGAATGCGCAGAAATTCAGAAACCACAATCCGTAGTGCTACCCTTGTGGCCGACCCGCAAGAGCTTGCTGAAGGGGTGCGATGGAAGGCTCAAATTGTTCTTAAAAGTAAACACAAAGAAGCCGGTATAAAAGCTCAAATAGACCGGGAACCCGCAAGATCGCCCAATATTCCGGCGCATCGGAATCGAATCGGGGGAAGCACAACCAGAAAGACGCTGTCCAGCCGGCACGAGAGTATGCGGAATTACATGCCGCCGGAGCCGGGATTCAGCTTCAAGTCGCCCATCTGTCTGAGGACGTTGTGTTCCTGCGGGGAGAGGCCCTGGTAGAACTTGGGGTCGTTCAGTTTCTGATTGCGCTCCGCATCACTCAATCCATTCAAGCTGTTTAGCCGCTGCTTGATCTCTTGCCGGCGCTCGGGAGTGAGCTGTTTCCATTGCGGCAGAAGCTGCGTGCGCACGGCTTGGCGCTGTTCGGGGCTCATCTGCGCCAGGGTTTGCGCGTTGCGTTCCATGTTCTGCCGCTGTTCCGGAGTCAGCTTGTTCCATTGATCGAAGCGCTGCCGGATCTGCCGCTGTTGTTCGGGCGGCAGGCTCTGGAATTTCTGGTTATTCTGCAGGAAGCGTTCGCGCTCCTCCGGGGACATCTTCTGAAGGCGGTTCATCCAATTGGGCGGAACGTTTGCGGCTGGCTGCGGAGCGCCGCCTCCCGCCGCAGCGCGCGGAGTGCCCGCGCGCGCGTTGGCGCCGGAAGCTCCTCCCGCTTGCACTGAAGGAGCCTGCTGGACAGGAGAAGCGGTCCCGGCGGGCGGAGTACCAGGCAGCGGCCGGGGCGTGCCTGCACGGGCATTGGCGCCGGAACTTCCGCCCGGCTGGGCGCCCACAGCAGAACCGGTTGCGTGCTGCTCCGCCTGGGCGCGCCTCTGCTGCCGGGCCTGCATGCGCCCCTGGCGCTCCGCGCGCCTTTGGGCAGGAGTCTTTTGGCCGGTGGCGTTCGGCTTGCCCTGGCCCAGGCCGCGTTGCGGCGCGGCCGACGCCGGAAGCGCTCCAGCCAGGCCCACGCTCGCCGCTGCAAGCAGAAGTGTTCCGGCAGTTTTGGCCACGAACCTCATCATTCCTCTGGCAGTTTCGACCTGTTCCGAGCGGCGCTTCGAGCGTTAGTTTCCTTCCGGCTCATTGAGCGCGCCCAAGTCCTTCAGCACGTCGTAATTCTCGAGCACCTGCATGTTCTTGATCATCTTGAATTCTTCCTGCTCGTTCATAGCCAGGGCCGGCGGATGGGCGGCAGGGCGCGGAGGAGCGGACGCGACCCAGATGCCCAGAGCGACCAGGGCAAGGGTGGCCAGGGCCAGGCGCGGTTGGGGCAGCCAGCCTGCGAGGCGCCGCCAGCCGCTGGGCCCGGGTTCCATGGCCACGCGCTGGCGCAGCCGCGCGTCAAACCACGGGGAAGGATCTACGGCCGGCACTTCTTCCAGCAGCTTCCAGACGCCGCGGAACTCCTCCACCCGGGCGCGGCAGGCGGCGCAGCCAGCCAGGTGCTGCTCGGCTTCGTGGCGCTCGCGCGGCGTGGCGCGGCCATCCAGGTATGTAATCCACAGAGTTTCCATCCGTTCGCAGTTCATGGCTTTCCACCTTCTGCGGTTCCACCTGGGCCGGGTCCCGCAGCTACGGGAGCCACCAGGGGAGCCAACTCCACTCGGAGGACTTGGTATGCCCGGAATAAGAGCGATTTCAACGCGCTCACCGAGCATCCCAGGATGCCGGCGATCTGGTCATAATCCATCTCGTGGTACTTGTGCAGCAGCACGGCGGCGCGCTGCTTTTCCGGCAGCGCGAAAATCGCCTTCCGAATGACCGCCACGCGCTCGTTTTCCACCAGTCGCTGTTCCACTCGTGGCGCTCCGTCCGGGACGTCCAAGGGCACCTCCGAGCCGTCTTCACCCTGCGCGGGCGCATCCAGCGACAACTCCGATTGGCGGTGGCGGCTATCGCGCAGCGCGTTCAGCGCCAGATTGGTGGCAATGCGGAACATCCAGGTGGTGAATTTCGCGCTGGGCACATACTCGCGCCGCGCGCGGTACACGCGCAGAAACACTTCCTGCGCCAGATCTTCCGCCAGCCCCTGGTCGCGCACCATGCGGTTCAGGAAATGGCAGAGAGGAGTCCGATAGCGCCGGAGGAGAAGCTCGAAGGAGGCCTCGTCTCCCTGCTTCACACCCAGCATCAACTGGACGTCGGACCTGACCATGACCTCCACACCATAGCAAACACCGCGGGCGCCAGAAAGTTGCGCGTTTCCCATGGCTTAGCGGCGCTAGCCGGACCCGATTCCCCCTCGACAAGGAAATGAGCCGCGGCCAAGGTGGGCCAAAACTGCAGTTAAGCGAGCCGGTCGGGCTAGCTCAACTCTGAGTCGGTTGTTTCGGGATAACCTGAAAGGGCTCAGGCCTTTATCGAATCTAAGGAGTACTCAACGACGGTGAGGACGACACTCTTCACGGCCGGGGCGCAGGACTTAAACTCAATTAGCTGCAGCGCGCGCTCGCGGTGCTGGCGAAGGACCTCGGATATCATTGCGTGGACGAAGGACTGTGTCGCAACTGAGACGCCAGAAAAGTCCAGGATAATTTTCTTCCCTGCGACAACCGAGGGAAGGATGCGTTCGCGACGAATCTGCCGCGCGACCTCCTTGTCTTCAGCGAAGCTGCCGGCCACGCTCAGCACGCGAATCACGTCTTTACCGTTGGAATTGCTCATACGAATCGGACCTTCGGTTTTTTCCCTGGGCCAAGTTCGGGCGTGAGAGCGGCTCGAATGGCGGCCATGGTCTGTTCAAAGCTTCTAATGCGTCTGATGCCTATGTCAACGGCAACGATGGTTCCTTTCCAGAAGGGCAGATTTTCGTAAAGGTCATGACGATCGTGCAGTGGATTCACGAAGAGCCGAAATTCTTCGCTATCGCGCACACGCCGCAAGCGATATGCAGCAGTTCCGGAGACGATTGCGAAGTATTTGTGAGATGCCTTAGCAATCGACTTTGTGAAAAATAGCCCAACTCCCGCATTCTCCGGGGCCCATACATTCCGCGAGGTGCGCCTGTCACACCCGGCCGTAGCGCTGCCAATTGAGCCTCTCCATCAGAGGGGAAGTCCCGATATCCGGCTAGCGATCGCCGTATTCCTATGCCACAGTCGGCGACGCCGATGGAAACCCGATTTGCGGTTCGGTAGTACTGAGCACATGCGAATGCCGGAACGCCTCCCGCGTGCTCAATCACATTTCTGATCGTTTCGCTAAGGCAGTATTGGACAGCTTGGATGTGTTCTGGGCGATGGAGTAGAGGCGCTACGTCGGCCAGAAATCCGACCACGTCAATCCCCGAAACAATCCGACGCAACGGGATGAAGCGGCCTGCTTCCTCGTGCTCCGCACGCTGTGGCTTGTGCTCGACATGAAGAAAATTGAAAAGTCCCATTCGCCAGGCATAATCGACGCCGGAGGCAGTAAGGCCATGGCATCTGATCGGTATTCCTTTTGCCGTCCAATAGTCCTACCACGCTGCCAGCATCGCGAGCGCAAATGGCTGTAGATATACAAAGCGTGGGTGAAACCTCAGGTCAAAACCCGTAGAGTCCTCAGGAAAGAACTGGTTTCGAGCCAAGAAGTTCCGCAGAACGTGCATAGACGCTTCATTGGGAATCTCAATCTGGTAGTCAGGCATGAGTTAACGAAAGCTCAGAACGGACGACGGCTTATGATATCAGGCCAAACTCCCCCGGGAAATGTACTAGCGGTGCAACAAGAAGTGGGCGAGGGCCATCAGGGCGGCGCCCAGAAAGACGGTAACGGCCGCTGCCAGGCTGCGCTCCTGATTGACTTCGGGGACCAGATCGGATGCGGCCACGTACAGGGTGAGGCCACCGGAGAGCGGCAGCACCAGCCCGCCCTGCTTGGCCAGGAGGCCGGTGAGCAGCGAGCCGGCCAGCGTAGCCCCGCCCAGGGCGCAAGAAGCCAGAAACGCGCCCTGGCGGCTTCTGCCGCGCGCCAGCATCAACGAGGCAACCGTGAATCCTTCCGGCAATTTATGCAACATGACCGCGGCAAGCAGCACGCAGCCGAGATAGAACGACACTACAAATCCCGCGCCGAGGACAATGCCGTCAAACAGCGCGTGCAGCAGCAGACCGGCAAGCGCCACTTCCGCGGTATGACCGCTGCGCACTTCCTCCACGTGCGTTTCTTCGCCGAAGTGCACGTGCTGCGATACCGTGTGCACGAACAGATGCACCACCAGGTAGCCTGTGAGCACCAGCAAGAGCGCGCGCGGGCCGGAGAGTACGTAGGCCTCCGGAATTACTTCCAGAAATACAGCGGCCAGGAGGAAGCCCGCGCCGAGCGCGAGCAGATAGCGGAGGAACTGGCGAGACCATTCCCGCCGGGTAACGAGCCAGCCACCGGCCACGGTGCCGAGGGCGGCCAGGGCGCCGCCCACGAGGGAGAGCAACACGGCATTCGGGGCCGGGTCAGTGATGTGGGTTGGCATCGACTCTGCTCCAGGAGCGCAGCCCGCCGGAGCACAGACCATCCCGAAGCTTCGGGATGTCTGTGCTACTCAGCCGCTGTGACGGAACAAGATAACGTCGCCATCCTGGACCACGTATTCTTTCCCTTCCAGCCGGACATGTCCGCGCTCGCGCGCCGCGGCCACGCTGCCCGCCGCCACCAGATGGGCGAAGGAAACCACTTCCGCCTTGATGAATCCGCGGGCGATATCCGTGTGAATGGCGCCGGCCGCTTCCAGCGCGGTCGCCCCGCGGCGAATCATCCACGCGCGCACCTCCGGTTCGCCGGCGGTAAGGAAGGACATTAGCCCGAGCAATTCATAGGTGGCCTGGATCAGCCGGTCGCGCCCAGAGGTTTTCAGGCCGTAGCCGGCCATCAGCTCCGCAGCTTCGGTATCGTCCAGCTCCGCCAGCTCCGCTTCGATGCGCCCACAGAAGGGAACCACGGCCACTTGGGGCTTAGCGGCGATGGCCGCCAGCCCGAGGCGCTGGACGGCGGTGGAAATCTCCGGCGCTTCCGAATCATCCAGATTGACCGCGCAGAGCAAGGGCTTGCGTGAAAGAAACATATAGCCGGTGATGAGCTTTTCCTCTTCGTGCGAAAGTTCGAGCCCGCGCAGCGGCTGCTCGGCTTCCAGGGCCGCTTTTGCGCGCAGCAGGACGGCCAGTTCCCGTTCGAGCAGCGGGTCGCGCTTTTTCTTCAAATCTTTTTCCAGGCGCTCGAGCCGGCGGGAAAGCTGCTCGAGGTCATGCAGCATCAGCTCGATCTCGATGTTTTCAAAATCGCGCCGGGCGTCGAGCGAGCCCGCGGGATGGGGATTGGCCGGGTCCTGAAAGAGGCGCACCACCTGCACCAGGGCGTCCACCTGGCGCATCTCCACCAGCAGCGCGGAGTCGCGCGCCTTGTCGCGGGCCAGTCCAGCCACGTCCACGTACTCGATGGCCGTGTGGGTGATTTTCTTGGGGTGGTAGAGGGCAGCCAGAGCGGCAAGCCGCGGGTCCGGGACCTTGGCCACGCCCACGTGCGTGGGGACGTGCGCGGCTTTGGCGTCCACGCGGGCGCGGGTCAGGATTTTGAACAGGCTGGTCTTGCCGGTTCCGGGCAGTCCGATGATTCCAGTGCGCATGAGAGCCTCGGGAGTTTAGCACGGCGCGGCGCGCGCTCCCGGACGCGCCTCCCACTCTCCCCAACGGCGAGCCAGGCACACCCGCGGACTTTCCGGTTTGCATCGCCTTCTCNCTCGCGCTACTATCCGCCTCCATGTGGACGATGAAAAACATCCTGCTGCTGGCGCTGGTGGCGGTCACTCTCTGGTTCATCCTGGTCTGGAGGCTGCTGGCCAGAGAGGCAAAGGCCGAAGGCAAGCAGGACCCCGCCAAACGCGAACCGGTGTTTCACTCCATCGTGGGCTTTGTGATGTGTTTTCTGGACACGCTGGGCATCGGGAATTTCGCCACCACCACTTCGGCGTTCAAATTTCGCGGCACCGTGCCGGACGAGCGTATTCCCGGGACGCTAAACGTGGGCTATGCCATCCCCACCATCGCCGAGGCGCTGATCTACATCTCCATCGTGGAGGTGGATATCTGGACGCTGGTGCTGCTGATTGTGGCATCGGTGGCCGGGGCGTGGCTGGGCGCGGGCGTGGTGGCGCGCTGGCCGCGGCGCAACGTGCAGATCGGGATGGGGCTGGCGCTGCTGGCCGCGGCCGCGCTGATGCTGATGGGCCAATTCCAGCTGGTGCCCGCGGGCGGTTCCGCGCTGGAACTGCGCGGCGCACTGCTGGCCGCGGGGCTGGTGGGCAACTTCGCGCTGGGCGCACTGATGACTCTGGGCATCGGCCTGTACGCGCCCTGCCTGATCCTGGTGAGCCTGCTGGGCATGAATCCCAAGGCTGCCTTCCCCATCATGATGGGTTCCTGCGCGTTTCTGATGCCCATCGGCGGGGTGCGCTTTATCCGCGAGGGAAGCTACAGTCTCTCCGCGACCGTGGTGATGACCCTTGCGGGAATCCCCGGCGTGCTGATTGCGGCGTACATCGTGCGATCGTTGCCGCTCACTTACGTGCGCTGGCTGGTGGTGATTGTGGTGGTCTATGCGTCCACGATGATGCTGCGGTCGGCGGCGCAAGAGGCGAGGCAGACGCAGTAGAGGCCACCTCCCGCCCTGCGGAGGGCGCCGCTTCGCCGTGGGCGCCGCTTCGCCGTGCCCCTGGGAGGCCGCCGCGGGACGCCGGCGCTACGGGATGGCGNCGGCGCTACGGGATGGCGGTGCGCGCCGCAGCCAGGCGCTCTGCGAGCAGGCGCGCGCAGGCGTAAACGGCGCGCGTGTGGGGCATGGGGAGCTTCAGCCGCTCGGCTATCTCGACCGTCGCGCCCACCACCGCTTCCAGCTCCAGCGGGCGGCCCGCTTCCAGGTCCTGCAGCATGGAAGTTTTGTGCTCACCCACTTTTTCCGCTCCTGCCATGCGCTGATCGATAGTGATGGGCAACTCCTGACCGAGCGCGCGGGCCACAAGTTCCGCTTCGGCCATCATGTTGCGCACCAGCGCATTCACTTGCGGGTCGCGGACCATCTGCCCCAGGGTGGCGCCGGTAAGCGCGCTGATGGGATTGAAGGCCAGATTGCCCAGCAGCTTCACCCAGATTTCGTTGCGGATGTGCGCGGTCAGGCGGCAGCGCAGGCCGGAGGCGTTGAACGCATCGGCGATGTGCCGCGCGCGCTCCGAACGTCCGCCGTCCGGCTCGCCCACGGAGACGCGGTTGCCTTCCGTGTGCAGCACAACGCCAGGTTCGGCAATTTCCGTGGCGAAATAGATGAGCGAACCGATCACGCGCCGCGGCTCGATGGCGGATGCTACGATGCCGCCGGGGTCCACACGCTCCAGGTGCGCGCCTTCGAGCGCTCCACCCGAACCCTGGAAATACCACCAGGGCACGCCGTTCTGGGTGCTGACCACGGTGGTTTCCGGGCCGAGCACGGGCGCAAGTTGCGGCGCAAGCTGCGTCAGCCCGTGCGCCTTTACCGCCAGGATCACGACGTCCGCCGGGCCGGCTTCCGCCGGCGAAGCCACTACGCGCGGATGCGCCTCGAACTCACCCTCCGCGCTGCGCACGCGCACGCCATGCTTCTGCATGGCGCGCAGATGCGCCCCGCGGGCGAAGAGCGTCACGTCCAGACCGGCGCGGGCCATGCGCGCGCCCAGATAGGCGCCGATGGCCCCGGCGCCGGCAATCAGGAATCTCATGGGTTCAGTTTACCGTTCGCGAGGGCGGCCGCCACCGCACTGCGGCGGATTTTTCCGGTGGCCGTTTGCGGGATGCTCTCGACAAAATGGATCTTCTTCGGGCATTTGAACGCCGCCAAGCGCTCCTGGCAGTACTTCAGCAGAGCGCCTTCCGTACGCGGCCCGCTGGCCGCTGCTGGTGCGTCCGCCCCGGCGGGCGGGCGCAACACGACGGCAGCGGCCACTTCTTCGCCCAGCGTGGGGTGCGGGAAGCCGAAAGTCACCGCCTCCGCCACGGAGGGACAAGCCAGCAGCACGCGGTCAATCTCTCGCGGCGAGATTTTTTCACCGGCGCGATTGATCTGCTCCTTCAGTCTCCCGGTAATGTGCAGATAACCATGCGAATCCAAGTAGCCTTCGTCCCCGGTACGGAACCAGCCAGAACTGAACGCCGCCTTATTCCCGTCCTCAGAGCCCTCGTAGCCGTGGAAGACGCTCGGCCCCTGGATCACAATCTCGCCGCGGTGGCTCTTCTTCAGCAGCGTGCCCTCCGCGCCCAGGATGCCCACGCGCACACCCTGCGGCATGCCGACGGAACCGGGCCGGCGTTCCGCGGGCGGCAACGGATTTGAGGCCATTTGGTGGGCCGCTTCGGTCATTCCATAGGCCTCCACCAGCGGCACGCCAAAGACCTCCTCCATCTTGTGAATCACGTCCACGGAGAGCGGCGTGCTGCACGAACGGATGAAGCGCAGCGAGGCCGCTTCCGCGGGCCTGCGCTTTCCCGTGGCGCGGGCCAGCAGAAGCTGGTGCATGGTGGGAACACCCGAATACCAGGTGACCCGGTATTCCTTGACGAAGCGCCAGAACGTGTGGGTCTCGAACTTCGCCGGGACCACCACCGCCCCGCCGGAGGCCATCGTAGCCAGGAACGAAGCCACCAGGCCGTGCACATGAAAGAGCGGCATCAGGCACAGGGCCACATCTTCCGCGGTCAGCGAGTAGGTTTGTGCGATGCTGCGCGCCGAAAAGGCCAGGTTGGCGTGCTGCAGCGGCACGCGCTTGGGCCGGCCCGTGCTCCCGCTAGTGTGCAACACCAGCGCCACGTCATGCGGAGCCGGCGGAGCGGAATGCGCGCGTTTGGATTCATCCGGCAGGTGGCAGGCGCCTCGCGCGTCCATCTCCAGGGTCAAGACCGGGATGTTCAAATCGGCGGCCGCCTGGCGCGCTTCTTTGGCACCCTCTGGCGGGCAGATCAGCGCCCGGGCCGAGGTATCTTCCAGGAAAAAGCGGAACTCGTCGTAACGGTACCCGGGATTGAGCGGGGCGGCCGTGGCCATGCGCGCAGCAGCCAGAAAGCCGACTGCTGCAGGCAGTCCGTTGGGCAGGACCGTGGCCACGCGGTCCCCGCGGCGGATCCCGGCGCCCGCCAGGGTGTCGGCCAGTGTGGCTACTTGCCGGCGCAGAGAGTGATAGTTCACCCGAATGCCGCGCTCCGGACAGATCAGCGCGGTGCGGCTTCCCTCCGGCACATCCAGCAGGTCAAACAACGTCTTTGCAGCAGGAATCATCAAGTGTACTGACCTAATTCACGGGTCGAACAGCGGGCCCTTCGGGCGCTGCAACAACGACTGATGCTAGTTGGCATTATCCCCTAGCCGCCCGCGAGAGAGAATGGGAGAGAGGTACCCCTAGTACTGTACTCGGGGGATCTGGCTCTTCCATCCAAGCCAGGCGGAAGGGGAGAATCGAAATGCGCACCACGCTCCTGCTGATAGCGGCATTGCTCATTTCCGTAGCGCAGCCGCGACGGCTGACCAGCGCCTCCACCCCTCTCTCTGATCCCTCGGTGACAACCCAATCTGCCGCAGCCTGCTCCGCTCCCGAATATCATCAATTCGACTTCTGGGTGGGAGATTGGGACGCGTTTGAAGGTGCGGGCGCCGCGCCCGTGGCCAGGTTGCATGTCACCCGCATCCTGGATGGCTGCGCCCTGCTCGAGGACTATCTCGATACTGGCGGCCACCATGGGGAGAGCTTCAGCATGTACGACGGCTACCGCAAGCTGTGGCACCAGACCTGGGTGGCCAACCGCGGCGAACTGCTGGTAATGGATGGCGCGTTCACCGCAGGCGCCATGACCCTGGGCGGTGCGGATCCCTCCAAAGGCCCGCGTGGCATGGTGCGCGGCACATGGACGCCGGTGGCCAGCGGCGTGCGAGAAGTCGCCGCAACCTCCGCCGATGGCGGCGCAACCTGGCAGCCGTGGTTTGACATCACTTTCCGGCCACACAAACAATGATGCGGAACGACACTCTGCCCAAAGGAGCGGCCGTGAAAATTTCGTTCACCGAGTCCATGGCCAAACTTCCCCTGCCCGCCACCGAAAAATGGCCCCAGGGGCTCTGGGATTTCGAGGCTCTGCGCAGCGGCGACGTTTCCCTGCTCTTTTTTGCGCCGCGCTTCCGCGATTACCAGGCGGCGCATTCCCAGGACGAACTGTACATCATCGTGCGCGGCTCCGGCTTGTTTCAACTGGAGGGGCAGGAAATTCGTTTTGGCCCCGGCGACGTGCTGTATGTGCCCGCGGGAAAAATCCATCGCTTTACACAATTCACGGATGAACTGGCCACATGGGTGGTTTTCTTCGGACCGCATACGATGGTGAGCCAGCCCGCGGCCTGAACTCCCGGCAAACCGCGTTTCCGCCGCGGAGGAAACCCTCGGCGAGACTTTCCGCATCCAGTTCAACGAGCATTACAGCCGAAACTCGCAGGGTGGCGAGAATCACTTGGGGAGGGTTCTCCATGTCCAACGCATTCGCCGGCGGCGCTGCCGCCGTGCTAACGGCAACGGCCCGTCCGATTCCGGCAATCCTGGTGGGCGGATTGATTGCCGGCGCCTGGGACCTGACCTACGCCATTGTTGTGTACAGTCCGCACAGTCCGATCCGCATTCCGCAACACATCGCCAGCGGACTTTTGGGGGCGAAGTCCTTCGACGGTGGCGCTGCGACCGCGGCCCTGGGCGTCGCACTGCATTTCCTGATCGCGCTCGGCGCGGCCAGCGTTTATTACTTGGCGAGCCGGAAGCTGCCGTTCCTGGCGAACCGCGCGGTTCTTTGCGGGATGATTTTTGGAGGATTGGTTTACATCTTCATGCATACCGTGGTGATTCCGCTTTCGGCCATTCACCCGCGCGCCATGCCATTCGTTTACCAGGCGACAGAATTCGTGTGGCACTGGTTTGGCGTGGGACTGCCCATCGCCCTTTCCGTCCGCCACTTCTCCCGCTGATTATTTCGACGAACAATCCAATGCTCAGATCTTCTCCAGCTCGCGCTCGATTTCGCGGAGCATGAAGACGTCCTCTCGGTTGTAAAGCAGCAGCTCGCGGAGCAGCCTGGGCGTGCCCGTTTTCTGGAACTGCCGCCAGGTTTCCGTGGCCCAAGCGCCGTCGCGTCCGGGGAGGGCGCGCTTCAATCCCAGGGCCTGCTCCACCTTTTTCTGGCCCCCGTAAAGGCCACGCTGCCAGCATTCCGGGACGAGGTCCGTGTGTGGAAACTCGGCGTCCAGCACCACGCCCAATTGCGCGGAAATCACCGGGAAATCGAAGCCCACGCTTTTCTTGATGCGGTCGGGCTGGGAACGGCCGTTGTAAGTGACGATGCGCTCCGTTCCTTCGAGAATTTTCATCAGCGCGGCGGCCGAAATGTTCTTGTCAATCAGCTGCGTGAATTCGTCGCGGTGGCCTTCCAGCACGCGCACGCCCAGCACGGTGATGCGGTGGTGCTTATAGTCGCGGAAAAGTTCCTGGCCGGTGTGCGCGCCCAGGTAATCCGTCTCGATATCGAGATAGGCCACTCTCATTGGCGCGCCCGGCTACCGGCCTTTGGCAGCCTTGCCTCCGCAAGGAGACAGCTACACACGGCCCAGGTCCCGCGCCGTGAGGAAAAACGCCGCCACACCCGCCAGCAAAGTCACCAGTTCGAGCGAGGCGGAGACGCCATGCAGTTTTCCGAACGCCCGGCGCGCTGGATCTTCGCGCGGCGTTCCGGCAATCGAGCCGTGGGTGGCAACCATCTGTCCGCGCAACGCTTCCATGCGGGGTGTCACTCCAAATTGCGATACCGCGGCCAGCACAATCATGAGCGCGACCAGAACCATGGGGCCGCGCGCCACGCCCTGCACGGTTCCGGTGTTGATTGCACCCGCGGCGATCAAAAAAATCACCCCCGCGCCGATGCCCATCATATGCAGGCGCGCCAGCGAGTATCCAACGATCGCGCCGGCGATGTCCGGACTGGGAGACAGCCGGAACGCACCCTGGGCTACTACCAGGCTTACAAACAAACCAGCGCCCACCCAGGTGCCCAATGAAAAAAGAGCCAGGAAGCGAAGCATGGAGGTCATGACAGGATTCCGCTAGACTGGAAAGCTGCCGGCGCAATTCGTGCGTCCAAGGCGAAGAGCGTCCTGGAAGAGCGGCATCGAGATCCGGCGCGATTCGAGGAAGGATGGTGGGCGATCAAGGGCTNCGAACCTTGGACCTCTCCCGTGTGAGGGGAACGCTCTAACCAACTGAGCTAATCGCCCGTCCGAATCAGGCATTCAATTGTTTGTAACAGAAGGGAAAGTGATTTTCAACTGATGACACCGGTAACAGCGGCAACGCAACTCGGCGAATTGCGCGCGGCGATTGGCCGCGTGGTGCGCGGAAAAGACGAAGCCATCGAACTGGCGCTGGTGGCGCTCCTGGCGCGCGGCCACTTGCTCATAGAAGACGTGCCCGGCGTGGGCAAGACCACCCTGGCGCAGGCGCTGGCGCGCTCCTTCCGCTGTTCCTTTCAGCGCATCCAGTTCACTTCGGACCTGCTGCCCAGCGACGTCATCGGCACCAGCGTCTATGTGCCGGCCACCCAGGAGTTCGAATTCAAGCCCGGACCGATCTTCGCCAACCTGGTGTTGGCCGACGAAATCAACCGCACCACCCCCAAGACGCAATCGGCGCTGCTCGAGGCCATGAACGAGGCCCAGGTGACCATAGACAATAAGACGCATCCGCTGCCCCAGCCCTTCTTCGTGCTGGCCACGCAGAATCCTATCGAGCACCACGGGACCTACCCGCTGCCGGAATCGCAGCTCGACCGCTTCCTGCTGCGCATCCGCATGGGCTATCCCGCGGCGTCCAGCGAAAAGGAGATCATGCGCAGCGACGGCGCTTCGGCGCTCGAGTCCATGGGCGGTCCGGTGATGGACGCGGCGGACGTGGTGCGCTGGCAGGAGTCGGTCGCGAAAGTTCGTTCCGAAGACGCGTTGCTCGATTACGGCCTGGCTATCGTGGAACGCACGCGCAAGGATGAGCGCATCCTGCTGGGCGTGAGCCCGCGCGGCTCGGTGATGCTGCACCGGGCGGCCCAGGCGCGCGCCTTTCTGGACGGCCGCGAATATCTGGTGCCGGACGACATTAAACGCCTGGTGGTGCCGGTCTTTGCCCACCGCATCGTGCTCAATTCGCGCTACGTTTCCACGCAGCGCAAATCCGAACAGACGGAATCCCTGCTTCAGGAAATCCTCGATTCCACGCGCGTTCCCCTCTAATGCCGCAAACGCTCGTTTCGCGCTGGTGGGAACGGGTGGACCGGCCCGGATGGAAAAACTTCGGGCTGGGCATGGGGGCCCTGGGCCTGGCCCTGCTGCTGGCGCTCTATTCCGCGGCCGCGCGCGAGATGGGAGAAATCCGCCTGGCGGCGGTGATGGCCGCGCTCTCCCTGGGCATCGCCGCCTGGGTGGGCATCAAGATTGTTCCCGCGCTGGCCCGGCGCACGGCACTGCGCTGGATGGTGGTGCAAATCCGCTTCCGGCTGACGCGCGAGGGCGTGGTGTACGTGGCCGTGCTGCTGCTGATGGGCATGGCCGCGCTCAACACCGGCAACAACCTGCTGTTCCTGATTCTCTCCGCCATGCTGGCCGTGCTGCTGATGAGCGGCGTGCTCTCCACCATCGTTCTGACCGGCAACGAGATTGAAATCGAGCTGCCCGAACAGATTTTTGCCGCGCAGCCGGCGCTGGCCGTGGTCACTTTGCAGAACCGCAAGGAGAGCCTGCCCTCCTTCTCCCTGCGCGTGGATGCGGACGCAAGCAAGGCTGCGCAGCCCGTGTTCCGCGACCCGGTTTATTTCCCGTATGTCGCGCGCCACTCCCACGCCAGGCAGCAGGTGGAGCTGCTCTTTCCCCGCCGCGGCCTCTACCGCCAGGATGCTTTCGTATTGCGCACGCGCTTCCCCTTTGGCTTCCTGGAAAAATGGCGGCGCGTGGAATCGCCGGTGGAGGCGCTGGTCTACCCCGCGGTAGAGCCCACCGAGGAGTTCTACGAAATCCTGCCCATGGTGAGCGGAGAAATCGAAAGCCTGCACCGCGGGCGCGGGCACGATCTCTACGCCATTCGGGATTATCAAAGCGCGGACAGTGCGCGCCACGTGGATTGGAAGGCCACTGCCCGCACCGGCGAACTGAAAGTGCGCGAATTCGCGCGTGAAGACGAACGCCAGGTGGTGCTGGTGTTCGACCCGCTGGTGTTTCCAGGCGCGGGGGAGAGCGGGCCCTCCGGGCGCCAACTCGAGGCCTTCGAACGCGGCGTGAAACTGGCCGCGTGCCTGGCCTGGCATTTCTACGAACTGGACGCGGAGATCGAGTACCGCACTGAGCACCTGGTCGCGCCCATGGCCCGCGCCTCGGACAATATCTGGGCCACGCTGCGTGACCTGGCGCTGATTGCTCCTCGCGTGGCGCAGCCGGGTGAGTCTCTCCTCGCCAAACTGCCCGAAGAACCGCACCTCTTCAAAATCATCCTGACCGCTCAGGAACGCGGCACCGTTCCCACCCAGCTCTGGACCAGCGCCTACGTCATCTTTTTGTAGCTCAGCTTTCTAAAAAGAAAAGTGATCTCGGGATCCGCGGATTACCGGGGGGCCACACAGTCGGTATTTCTCCGGGAAGCCCTTTTCGGGGGCGGGAGGCTGTTCAGGGCGTTTAATTCTAAGTCATAGCAATAAATGGTGTTTACCTAAGATGATAGATTATCTTGACAAAATTATGGCCGCGAAGTAAAAGGCTCCGTGTCCAGCCGCGCCCATCGTTCGCACGGTAGGGGCGCTTCAGCAAGTGAGGCAACCATGACGCAGAGGACCACGNCTTCTCGCTTCTCGCTTCTCGCTTCTCGCTTCTCGCTTCTCGCTTCTCGCTTCTCGCTTCTCGCTTCTCGCGGCCTGCTATTCGCTGTTCTGCTCCCGCTCTTCACGATAGCTCCGCAACTGGCGGCACAAACCCTATCGCGGAATTCGGGGATTAACCCCGCGGATACTTACGTTCTTTTCGATGCCACCGTGCAGGGGCAAACTACGCTCACGCTCTCCCAGCCCGTGTACGACGCCGATGCCGGCGTGATGAGCAACCCGCTCACCCTGGGACCCCCGGCCAGGCATTTCCACGTGGAGGCGGGGTACGATGCGAACGGGCAGCCGGTGGTCAATCTGTTCTCGCAGGATCCGGCGGCGGATCCGGCGACTGCCGCGGGTAGCCTGTTCAGCGTTATTCGGGTGGCCAGCGGGCAAGTGGCTGCATTCGACGTTTACGGGAACGCAATCCCCTAGGCCCTGCCCTCCGGTGCGCCGCTTCCTTCCCCCCTTTGGCTCCTCGGATCTAACCCCGGCTCGTCCGTACTGAGTGGTGTCCTCGTTTCTGATATCAACAAGCAGGGAGCGGTTATGGGTGCCAGCGTGCAATACAGCCAGGGTTCTTGCGCTCCCGGCTCTACTTCATGCCCCACATTTGCCTACCTAACGGCGGCATCTACGACCAGCGGCGGCGGAACGGCCACGTGGACGTACCAGCAGGCGGACTCGCAGTGGTTTCTCACTCAGGCGAGCCTTTCCTGGGGCCCAGCCGACGTCCAGGCAAGCGTCACCGTGCAGGTTGCAAACCTCAGTTGGTCCGACAACGCATCGGCGGATTCAGCGCGCGCTGCCATGGGCTCTTCCGCCCAGGCGCCTCCGGCCAGTTCGAGCTGGCAGCCCAGCGCGCCGCCCCTCTATACGGCAGATTCGACAACTCCGGGCGTGCCTTCCGGCTGCTCGGCCTCTGGTTCAGGCCAAAATGTGGTGTTCCAGCACGGGCTCTTCGGCGATTGCAGCACGTGGACGGCTAGAATGATGCTTGGGCAGGTTGGTTGGCTCAGCCGCAAATACCAGTTCGGCACCGTGCTCATCCCCAGCCTGCCCTCGACCGACCCCCTCGCCAACCAGGGAACAGATCTGGTCAACATTATGAGCGCGTCAGGCCAGCAGAATTTTCTGGTGATCGGGTACAGCCAGGGAGGGTTGATTGCCCGCGATGTGGCACAACGGCGCCCCGACCTCGTTCCCCCACAAGGGCAGGTGATCGGTCCCGGCGTGGTGACCCTGGACACCCCAAATACCGGCGCGAAGCTGGCGCTGAGTTCGCGGGTGGTCGTAGCGGCGGGACTGGCCAAGCTGGCCGGGAAACTGGCCAATGATGCCGGCTGCTCCGGTCCCTATGACAACCTCGCCTGTTTTCTCGCCTACTTCGCTGGAGCCGCGGGGGCCCCAGAGATCGTGAACTGGGCGTTCGACGCGGCGATTCCGGCTACAGGCGACCTGGTTCCGGGAAGCTCTTACCTGAGCAACTTGAACGCCCAGGCGGAGCCGTTCATGCATGTGGGAATTGCAGGACACGCGGATAAGCGCTGGGTGCTGATTCGCTGGGCCGGTGACCACGGGTGCAATCCGGAGGAGAACAACCCGTTCTCCTGCATCGGGGGCAGGGCGCTGGCAAACTACACGGAGATAACCTACGAAGTGATCCTTGCAGAGGGATTCTTCGCCCTTGCCAACGGCGACTTCGTGGATGCCTACTATTTCTTTCAGATCGCGGATGACATGGACCGAATTGACAGCTTCTGGAACAAACTAACTGCTGGCTCGGACAGTACGGACGCCATAGTTCAGGGCGCCAGCCAGAATTACTCTGGCGCGTTGGCGAACTACGTGGTCAAACACGCAGATTCCCATGGGGGCGTCACCAGGAGTGACAAGGATCGCACCGCCCTGGAATATGTTTTCGACAACTACTTTCGCGTTCCGAGGCTCGGCACGGCGTGCGCATACTCAATTTCGCCTGCAGGCGCTTCATTTCCCGTCACCGGAGGCAGCGGGAGCTTCACCGTCACCGCCGCGGCGGGCTGTGCATGGTCAGCCGTGGCCAGCGGAAGCACAGTGGCCCTGACGTCCGGTCTGAGCGGCAGCGGTACAGGGACAGTTTCGTTCACCGTGGCCGGCAATCCTTCCCCGCTTCCGGTATCGGAGGG
>OCOJ01033560.1_pt8 | contig 18365 bp, 19 predicted proteins | sample 1539251 | NCBI WGS metagenome assembly OCOJ01 (sample SAMN01911457, study PRJEB22624) | soil metagenome | biome: Soil | place: Malaysia | collected 2012-04-30 | depth RA_metagenome m | reverse complement strand
GTCGAGCTGGGCCCTGATCTCCATCAGGGGCTGCCAAACGTCGCTGGGCACCACCACCGGTACGCCCTGTTTGCTCGTCGCCATGGCAGGTGGTTCGTCGTTCTCGGTATTTCTGGATTGACGATGGCCTACAGGCCTATGCTGTTGATTACGCCGCCGGAGTTCCCGTCGATGACGAGGACTATCTTCCCGTTCTTGTGGTCGTACCTCGCGAACCAGACGGGCGCGTGGAGCAGCTCCGCCTNAGCTCCGCCTCCCCTACGTCCGACTCCGTCGACAGCTGCTGGATCATGTGGTGAGCGTCGTGGGCCTTCTGAGACTGCAGCTGGTCCACCAGGGTCTTCGCCTGAGACTTGGCTATGTCCTCCCCCACGTCCCCGTTGAGCACCTTCAGCCCCTTCACCTTGGTCTCGTCGAAGAGGACCCTGTCGGCCAGGTTGAACTGGTAGTCTTTGGGCTGGTATTCTGTCAGGGCTTTCAGGGCAACTATCGGGAAGTTGTAGTCGTTGTCCATCTGATAGGCCCTTCTGTTTCCTTGACCTCCACCGAACCCTCCTCCCCCGCCCATCACCGTCCCGAGCATCATCCCGGTCACGAGCCCTCCCCCGCCGAACCCTCCCCTCCTATTGTTGCTCAGCCCCGCCCCCAGGATTCCTGCGAGGGCCGCCGTGGTCGCTATCTGCCCGGCTTCGGAAGCCATGTCGACAGCAACAAGCGACGTCCTAGCAGAGACAGGCATCAGCCAGTATGGGACCATCGCGAGGTTGACCTCCTCGAGGGTCGAAGATTCCTGGAGGTGCCTGTGGAGAAACCCCTTGTCCATCAGGTCGTGTATCTCTTTCAGGGCGCCGTCCTGAGAGGCGATTTTCACGGGGAGCATCGTGTGCTTGTTTATGCTCTTCCACCCTTCGTTCCCGAGCGACACGCTGCTTCCGCAGTATTGACAGGTCACCAACATTTCGCCGAACTTCGGAGCAATGGGGGCGCCGCAGCTAGGGCACTTCAGCGTAGTCGCGCCTGTGGGTGCAATCACCGACTGGGCTGGAGCCTGGGCTTGCGGCTGGCCCGCGACCATGCCCACTTTGAAGCCGCACTTGAGGCAGAAGCCGGCATCGTCAGGCAGTTGGGCGCCACACTTCGGGCAGAACAGCATTGGTCACCTACAGTTTGGTTCCGCAGTTGTTGCAGAACTTGGTCCCTGCCGCCACGGCACTGCCGCAATTGGGGCAGAACTTGCTTGTCCCGGCTGGCGCCGGTGGTCCCTCTGGCGAAGGCATGCTCGCTCCGCAATTGGGACAGAACTTTACCGAGACTGGCACCAGGGAGCCGCAGTTCGGGCAGCTCCTGTTGGCCGCCCCCTGACTCATGCCTTGGGCCATTTGACCGCCTATCACCCCTCCGACCCCGATGCCCGCCCCAAGCCCTGCGAAGGTCCCTGCCCCGCCGCTGGGATTCTTTGCAGCGTCGTCGATGGCTTTGCCTGTCTGGTACTGCATGTAGCTCACGCCGAGCACCTGCATCTGGGATCTTGTATCAATCGCCTTCTGCACTTCGTCAGGCAGGCTTATGGTGAGCCCCGAGATCTTGTTGATTTCAATTCCGTACTGGCCGAGGTTGTCCGGGCCGCCGGCGAGAACTTCCTGTTCGATGTTCATCAGGTTCGCAGCCAGGTCCGTGACCTTGAGCCCCTGCTGCTTCATCTTCCCCAGTATGTTGTAGACGAGTATGACCATCTGCTCCTTAATCCTCCCCTCCACGTCGTCCGACGTATCTGCGCCGAAGGTGCCGACGAACTGGTTGATGAAGAGCTCAGGAGACGAAATCTTCCACCTGTACTCCCCGAACACCCTCAGGTTCACAATCCCGAAGGTCGGGTCGGTGAACTGGTAAGGCTGGGTGCTCCCGAACTTGCCGTCGAGGTACCTCTTCGGGATGTAGAATACCTCCGCCCACTGGGTGACCCCCGTGAAGAACTTCAGCAGCTTGCCGACGACAGGCGCGTTGAAGTCCGTCAGGGCGTACCTATTTGGCTGGTCGAAGTAGGTGAGCGCCTTCCCGTCTCTGTAGAATACTGCGGTTTCATCTTCCCTGACAACTATGTTGTCGTTCAGCCTGATCTGCCTAGGAGCCTTCCAGAGGACGTTGTAGACCCCCGGCGATGGCTGCTTGTATTGGTCCTCCCAAGCGAAGGTCGTGGAGCCGAAGACGCTTCCGCCGGAGGCAGGCACGTCAGGTTTCTTTCCAAACATCGCAATCACTGTCCCAGGGCTACGCCCTGAATGGCCTCAACCCTCTGGGACCATTTCTGTTTGATGTCGGCGACCGAACCCACTAGCCCCACCAGCGCAGTCTGAACCGAGTTCGGAGCTGTGGGGTCATACTTCAGGCTCCCTGGCGCCGTGGCCTGGTCGAGCGAGAACACAGCGGTGACGAAGGAGTAATCATACTGGTACAGCTTGTTCAGCTTGTCTTCGTTCATCTGAATGGGCGCCACCCACCCCGAATACCCCTGAGCCGCGTGCCTGACCTCGCCGCTCAGCGTCTGCACCTGGGCGATGAGGGAGCCGACGCCTGTCAAGTTGTTGAGGTCGTTGCTGGCTGCGACCTGCTTCCGGAGCTGCTGGAGGTTGTCCTTCACATGGTCCAGCTTGTCNCGCCATCTGGTTCCTCAGCATGGAGTCGGACACCCTGATGTCCTCCTTGCTCCTGTACCCTCTGAGCCCGGGAATCAGGAGTTCCAGCTTCTTCGCTATCCCTCTGTTGTCTTCCACCTGCTGCCTGATATCTGGGTTACCCTGAGACAAAGCCTTACGGATGGTTCGCGCCTTTGCATCGTTATAAGTTTTGGTAATGTTTATCGGTATTGAGAACTGTCTCACGCTTCTTGGACCTTGAGAGGCTGAGGATAGGTTGCAGCGGCTGGTCCTACAAGGACTGGCAGGGAATATTCTACCCGAAGGGACTCGCGGCCAAGGACTACCTTGGCTACTATGCGAAGGTGTTCAACTGCGTGGAGATAGACTCCAGCTTCTACCGCGTCCCGAACCAATTCATGGTAAGCCAGTGGCGCAGCAACACCCCTGACGGCTTCCTCTTCTCCCCGAAGCTCCCGAAGAAAATCACCCACGAGAAGAAGCTGAGGGACTCAGAGTCGAACCTGGTCTTCTTCTACAGCGTCCTGAGCAAGCTCAAGGACAAGCTTGGTCCGATAGCCATCCAGCTCCCCCCGTCCATCAAGTTGAGCACCCACGAGTCCGTGATGAAGGAGTTCATCTCGCAGCTCAGCCCTGAGTTCAGGCACGCGATCGAGTTCCGCCACAAGTCGTGGTTCGTTCCTGAGGTGTACGCCCTCCTGAGGAAGAACAACATGGCCATGATCTGGTCCCTCAACCAGTACGTGGAGACTCCTCCCGAAGTGACGGCGGACTTCATCTACCTGAGGATGGTCGGCGACCGTGAAATCACCCAGTTCACAGGGGTCCAGCGGGACCGCTCTGCAGACATGAAGCGCTGGGCAACAGCTGTCAAGAACAACTCGGCCAAGTTCGAGTCGGGTTACGTCTTCTTCAACAACCACTTCGCAGGCTTCAGCCCCGAGTCGGCAAACGAGTTCCGGAGGCTCCTTGGTCTTATGGAACTCGACTGGAAGGCGCAGGGAACTGAGCAGCAGACGCTCTTCGGGTCGTAGCTGACACATGCAGGTATCGAGAAGAGCAATCCTCCACGTGGACCTGGACGCCTTCTACGTGTCAGCAGAAGTGAGGGAGCACCCCGAACTGAAGGGGCTCCCGGTTGTTGTGGGAGCCGACCCCGATGGGGGGAAGGGAAGAGGGGTCGTCGTTGCTTGCTCATACGAAGCCAGGAAGTTCGGCCTCAGGTCGGGGATGCCCATCTCTCAGGCCTACCGGCTCTGCCCTCAGGCGAAGTACATACGTCCGAGCTGGGGGCTGTACGAGAGGACCTCTGAGGAAGTGATGGCGACCCTCAAGGGGTTCGCTGACAGGTTCGAGCAGGGTAGCATCGACGAGGCGTTCCTTGACGTGTCGAGCAGGGCCGAGGATGAAGCATCGGCAGGCCAGGTTGCGTCGGAGGTGAAGAGGGCGGTCAGGGAGAAGCACGGCCTCAGCTGCTCGGTCGGGGTAGGCCCGAACAAATCGTCGGCGAAGATCGCATCAGACCGCAACAAGCCTGATGGTCTTACCGTGGTCCCCTTCGGAGACGTGGCGGGCTTCCTCTCCCCCCTGCCCGTGGGGGTCGTTCCCGGCATCGGCAGGAAGACCGGGGAGTTCCTCAGCGAAAAGGGGATCGCCACCATCGGCCAGCTCCAGAAGGTCGAGGGGAAGCAGCTCATGAGCTGGTTCGGCAAGAATGGTGTCTGGCTCTGGGGGGTGATTCACGGCCAGGAGAATATAGAGGTGAGGCAGCAGGAGATGCCGAAGTCCCTCAGCGTGGAGAGGACCTTCAAGGACGACGTGAAGGACTTCCGGGAGGTGCGCAGAGAAGCGGCTGACGGTGTTTCAGAGCTCATGAGACGGGTGAAGTCGGCTGGGTACTCCTACAGGGTGGCGGGGGTGAAGATAAGGTTCCGGGGGTTCGAGACGCACACCAGGGAGAAGACCCTCGCCAGCCACACTGACAGCGAAGAACCCCTCTCTGAAGCGGTCCAGAAGCTCCTCGATGAATTCGAGCCGAAGGGGAAACCAGTCAGGCTCGTCGGGGTCAGGGTCGCTGACATTCAGCGTTCGCGTTCTGGCCCGTCAAGACTCGACGACTGGACGGCCGCCTGAAGCTGGGGGGTGGACTCCTCGGGGAGTCTCGCGTCCTTGAACAAAAACCAGAACATCGCTATGCCGACGATGTAGAGCACTGTGGCGATGTAGAAGGGAAGGCTGAGGTATCCGGCCACCATTAACGAGTAGCCGAAGCTGGCCGAGAGCGCGTTGGGGAGCCGCCACAATGACGCCGTTATCCCCGATGCCATCCCTCTCTCCTCTGGCGAAACAAGCCCCATGATCAGGGACTGTGTGAGGGGATTGGAGAGATTCATGAGGAAGACCCTGATGATGTAGATGGAAGCGGCAATTTCGAAGCTGGGGGATGAGGGGATGGTTACCATGAAGATGGTCGAGGCGGCCTGGGTCACGACCGTGGCCTTGACAAGCCCCATCCTATTCGCCAGCCTGGGCGACATGAACACGACGAAGGCGGTCAGTAGATAGGTTACGCCGAGGAACGGCAGACTTACGACGTCAGACACTCGGTAGGCTTCTGAGAACCAGAAAGCCATCAGCGGGACGAAGAGCCCAGCGCCAACCGCTATGAGCAGGCTGTAACCGCTGAACTTCACCAGCACCCGGGCTGACTTCCGTGGGAGTATTTCCTTGGCCTCGTTTAGGGTCGCGCTTTCCTTGACCCAGAAGAGGAACGGTGTAATCGACAGGCTAAGCAGCGCGATGATCACGTACAAGTCGATATGCGCTTGCCTGAAGTCGAGTCCGAACGTCTGGATAGTCGGGACCAGAGACACAATGAAGTTGCCGAGGGCCCCCGCCACCCATCCCACGAAGGCCAGCAGCGAGAACGCCACGGTCCGCTTCTCATCTCCTGCCTTCTCGGCCAGGAGGGCCGAAACCGAGACGGCGTAGGCTGCCTCCCCGGTCCCCTCCATCACTGCTACCAGCAGCACGAGTGTGAAGTTGTTCGTAAGGGCGAACCCCATAAGGCTGAAGCTGGCGCAGAGGTTCCCCAGGATGAGCATCTTCCGTTTTCCGTATCGGTCCGCGAGCATCCCGAATGGAATGCTTTCAACCACCAGGGTGACTCCCATTATCGTGATGGGCAGGCCTACCCCTATGCCCTGAATCTGTGGGAGGAAGTAAGACAGGTCTGAATAGAGGAATCCTATGACGACATTCGGGATGAAACTAAGATAGATCAAGAGCTTCGCTTGGGAAGGCACCCCCCGGTACTCAGCGAACAATCGTGTCCCGCTTGACTTCAAAACGAATCAGTATAAACACAAAGGAACGCCCCCGAACCCGCTATCGTTGCATTCGTGGTCCAAGGACGTGGCTGTCGGGGTCGACGTGGGAGGGACCTTCACCGACATCGTCGTCAGCGATTCGAAGGGGCTTGCTGTTCTCAAGCTACCTACGACTGTGAGCCCCTCCGAGGGGGTCATCCAAGGGCTGAAGGCCATTGGTCTGAAGGTTCGGAAGGCCTCTCACATCTCCCATGCGACCACCCTGGCGACCAACGCCCTCCTCACCCACTCGGGTCTCGCCCGCGCGGCGCTCATCACCAACGAAGGCTTCAGGGACGTGCTTGAAATTGGGAGGCAGCGTCGCCCTGAGCTCTACGACCTTCGGACCAGGCGGCCTCCACCACTTGTCGAGAGAAGAGATAGGTTCACAGCCGGGTGCAGAATCGGGGCGGATGGCTCGGAGCTGTCTTCCCTCGACCCTGACGAGGCCGAATCTCTCGCGAGGAGGGTGGTGAAGGATGGCTTCGACGCCGTCGCGATCTGCTTCCTCCACTCGTATCTGAACGCCTCCCACGAGGAGCGGATGCGCTCGGCCCTGGCCAAGAGAGGGTTCCGGGGGCACGTGAGCATCTCCGCGGAGGTCGACAGAGAGTACAGGGAGTACGAAAGGATCAGCACGACTGTAGTGAACGCCGTCCTTTCACCCCTGATCACTGGGTACCTCTCGCATCTTGTGGCTTCACTCCACCGCGCCCGCATCACAGCGCCTGTGTACGTGATGAGCTCCGACGGTGGAGGGAGCACCATCGCCTATGCTTCGTCCCGGCCCGCCACAATCATCGAGTCCGGGCCTGCGGCCGGAGTCGTCGCTTCCAGACAGCTGGCCAGGGAACTCTCCCTGAAGAGGGTGCTCACCTTCGACATGGGCGGGACCACTGCCAAGGCAGGGACAGTGATAGATGGCGAGCCTGAAGTGATCAGCGAGTTCGAGGCAGCAGGGAGGACTCACAGTGGCCGATCCATTCGTGGCAGCGGTTACCCCGTCAGAGGGGAGTTCATCGACCTTGCTGAGGTCAGCGCCGGAGGCGGGACAGTCGCGTCCGCCGACGACTCCGGAGACCTGCGCGTGGGTCCTGAGAGCGCCGGGTCAGTCCCTGGGCCCGCGTGCTACGGAAAGGGCGGGACGCGGCCCACAGTCACCGACGCCAACGTAGTCCTCGGCAGACTCAACCCAGACGCGCTGCTGGGGGGATCAATGCCAATCCACAGAGACCTGGCGCTCTGGTCGATGGAGGATCTCTCGAGGAAAACGGGCCTCGACCCGCAGTCGGTGGCCACCGGAATTGTCAGGCTGGTGAACAACAGCATGGCCAGGGCGATTTCAATGGTGACAGTGGAGAGGGGGCGCGACCCCAGGGACTTCGTAATGGTGGCCTTTGGCGGGGCCGGACCCGTGCAGGCGTGCGACCTGGCAGAAGAGATGGGGATATCAGACGTCCTGGTTCCGGCCTACGCCGGCCTCTTCTCGGCCTACGGACTGCTGGCGGGGGAGCCGACCCGGACCTTCTCCCTCCCCGTGATGGACACCGAGCCCCGGCTGGAAGGGCGCTTCCGCCGTCTCGAGTCCGAGGCGGCCGCGTCCATGAGGTCGGAAGGCTTCAATCAAATCAGGACCAGCCGTCATCTGGAGGCGAGGTACCTGGGACAATCACACGAGCTTCTCATCCCATTTCATTCGGACTTGCGCACGAGGAGAGATTTCGACTCGAAGCACCGGAACCTCTACGGCTACTCCCTCCCTGACAAAATGGAGGTGGTCAACATACGGGTGAGAGCCACCGTCGAAGGGCAGCGGAGGCCCGTCCTCAGCTACACCGAGAGCGCCTCACGGAGGAAGCCAGCCGAGCGTTTGGCGTGGGTCAGCGGGCGGTCCCGCACCGTAGATGTCCTTACGAGAGCATCGCTCCGCCCCCGCGATCGCGGGCGAGGTCCCTCCATCATCGAGGATTACGACTCCACCATCGTCGTCAACCCGACCTGGCTGTGGTCTGTAGAACCCTACGGGGTGAAGCTCACAAGATGAAGGAGGACCCTGTAACCCTCCAGATCCTGAGCAGCTCCCTCCTCTACGCCAGCGAGGAGATGGGCTTGGCGCTCCGTAACTCGGCCTACTCGCCCAACATCAAGGAGAGGATGGACCATTCAGCCGCCGTCTTCGATTCTGGAGGGGGGCTCCTGGCCCAGGCCGAGCACATCCCAGTCCACCTGGGGTCGCTGCCGTGGGGGCTGCAGAACCTGATCAAGCACTGCCAAGGGGAAGGGATCGGGTTCGAGGCGGGCACCATGGTCGCTGCCAACAATCCCTACATCACCGGCACCCACCTCAACGACGTTACTGTTGCGGCCCCCGTCATCCACGGGGGAGAGCTCGTCGCATTCGTAGTCAACAAGGCCCATCATTCGGACGTGGGAGGAGTGGTGCCCGGGAGCATCTCCATGGACGCGCGGACCTTGCGCGACGAGGGGTGCATCCTCGAGCCTTCACTTCTCTGGAGGAGGAGGGAGTTCGTGACATCTGTAGTGGAAAGGTTTGCATCCGCTTCCCGGACCCCCAGTGAGCGTCGGGGGGACCTCAAGGCCCAGGTCGCCGCTAACGTGACGGGAGTCAGGCGGGTGACGGAGATCATTCGCAAATACGGAGTCGAGGCCTTCCACCAAGCCGCCGCACATTCATCTCGGCACTCCGAGTCCCTGAGCAGGGCTCGAATCGCGAGGTTCCGCCAGGGTGTCTACCGCTCCTCAGACTTTCTGGAGGGCCCCAAGGGCGAAGACCTCAGGCTCAGCGCCAGAGTGTCAGTCAGCCCGTCGGGCGTCGAAGTCGACTTCGCCGGTACCTCGAAGGAGGTCGAGTACCCATTGAACGCGGTCCTAGGAGTGACCATTTCCGGTGTGTACTTCGTTCTCAGATGCCTCCTCGGTGACGACATCCCGGCCAACCAGGGGGCCTTCGCACCGGTCACAGTGCACGCCCCGAAGGGGACCATCCTGAACCCTACTTACCCTCACCCTGTCGGAGGGGGCAACGTAGAAACCAGCCAGAGGAACGCCGACGTGGTGTTCCGCGCTCTGTCGTCCGCCGCCCGCGGGCGGGTCCCGGCAGCTGCGGGGGGTTCGATGAACAACGTGATGATTGGAGGAGGGAGGGAAAAGTCGACCTGGGCATTCTACGAAACCATCGGAGTGGGCCTAGGGGGCGGCCCTGAGATGGACGGGATCGACGGGATTCAGGCGAACATGACGAACACGATGAACACGCCCATAGAGGAGGTCGAGCGCACCCTCCCTATCCGAATGGTGAAGTATGAATTCCGACCCGACAGCGCCGGGGCGGGTAGGTCGAGGGGGGGTTCCGGTCTGCTGAGGGCGTATCAGGCTCTCGCCGACGGCACAATCTTCACGGTAGTTGCCGACCGATCCAAACACCGCCCGTGGGGGCTTGAGGGGGGTGGCCCGGGAGCAGCGACCGAGGTAACAATCAGGCACGGGGGTCGGGTGGCCAATGTCCGGCCGAAGTCGACCCTCAGGCTCAGCGTTGGCGACATTGTCGAGATCAGAACAGCGGGCGGCGGAGGGTACGGCAGCGCGGAGGAGAGGCCGGAGTCTATGATTAGACGGGACGTCGCCAATGGCCTCTTAACTACCAGAATGGCGGCGCAGACGTATCATACTGCCTCGGCCCAGAGGAACCTGGCTCTGGGAAACGATTGAATCCCCTAGAGGGCGTCGCGGCTGAGCTCGTCGCACTCGCCTGCGTCTTCGCTCCCGCTCCCTTCGTGCCCGCGGGAGCGGTTTTCGGCGTCTACGTGGTCGTGGCGGAGCTCCTTGCGACCTATCTAATCCACTGCCCAGCCCACTTCGCAGTCGGCAGCGTCCTAGGCGTGAAATTCAAGAGCATCACCATGGGGCGAACTACTCTTGCATCGGCCCTTCCTTCGAAGCTATCAGGCATCGTCAAACCAATCCCCATTATGACGCTGGTGACTCGCAGAGATTCCCTTTCGATGATTTCCGCCGAGCGGGTGGCAGCCATGTACGTTTCAGGGACCGCTGCCTCCGTGGCATCGGCTCTGATCATCGCCCTTTGGGCGACGCCCATGGTTTCTGCCTCTTTCTCGGTGCTGGCATGGGCGGTTGCTACCGGCTATCTACTCTTTGACCTGGTCTTCTCGCCCAGGAGCGGAGACATAGCCCGGGCCCTAAGGGCACTACGTGCCGGAAGTTCTGGCGAATCTGTCCGGACTAAGGAATGAAAGGTCGAAGCCAGTGGGTTTGCCCATTGCCAGGTCGGCCGCGACCTCACCCATGACGCTCCCGAACTTGAACCCGTGCCCAGAGCATGCGCTGACCAGGGTGACCCTCCGGTCGGAACCGAGTGGCCCAACAGCGAAGTTGAGGTCCGGCGTGTTGGAGTAGATGCAGGTCGTCGAAGCTGTTGGTGGACCTTCCAGCCCCTTGAGATGGTTCGAGACGAACACCCTCACGGGGGCGATGTCCTTCTCCGTTACCTCCCTCCTTATGCTGTCCGGGTCGCTCAGCTCCCCACCGTGGGTCCGAGCGACCTTCACCCCGTGCCCGACGTCGGGGATTCCATAATAGAAGACGCCATGCTTCTCCTCCAGGATGAAAATCGGCATCCTGTCGGGCATGAAACTCGCCCTCCCCCCGGACGAGAACCAGAAAGGCACCTGCCTCTCACACTGCAGAGGAACTGCCCCTCTCGCCAGCCCCCCGTTCCACGCGCCCGCGCAGAGCACAATCCTATCTGCAACATGGGTCCCTGCCGAGGTCTCAACCTCGACCCCTTCGCGCCTGCTGCTCAGCCGAGTGACCTGCTCAGAGAACCGGAACTCACACCCGGCCTCACTTGCGAGGCCCACAAGCGCCCGGACGCACTCTTCAGCGAACAAGATCCCGGCGCCCCTTTCGTAGACCGCCGACATCTCGTCACCCAGGGTGAAGGCCTGGAACCTTTCCTCAGCCTCGGATGAAGACAGCAGTTCGTAAGGTATCTTGTGAATCCTGGCGCTCCTCAGCACCCCTGTGAGCAGCTCCCCGTCAGGCTTCCCAATCATCAGGCCTCCGGTGATTAGAAGGAGTCTCTTTCCTGACTTCGCCTCTATCTCCCTCCACGCATCGTACGCCCTTCTTAGGAGTGGCACGTACCTCGGGTCCTCATTGTACGCCAAGCGGATGATTCTTGTCTCGCCGTGAGAAGAGCCGAACTTGTGGTTAACCCCGTATCTCTCGAGAGTAAGGACCTGCAACCCCCTCCTGGCGAGATTGTAGCTGACCGAGGCACCCATCACTCCGCACCCCACAACGATCGCGTCCCAGCGCCGCCGGGACCTATTCGACTCGCTCGGTCCCCTCACCGTCTGGCTAACTGACACTAGTTCTCCGCCCCAAGACGAGGTCGCGCTCCGACCTCGGCAGCAGGGGAGTGATAAACAACTGACGGCTCGTCAAGGCGGACAACTTCATCTCCCAGGGCGCGTTGTATATCCAACGTTAAATAGGTGGCCCGAGACCGTGGGGCAGTTTTGGATACGCGGAAACTTGCCACGGCGACCCTCTTTGGGGTCGTCATAGCCGTCGTAAAGTCGCCGTTCACTTTCCCGGTCACGGATTATTTGATCATCGTCGAGGTCCCTATCTTGGCTCTGAGTTACCTCCTCCTCGGCAGGGGCGGCGCCACATACACGGGCCTCGTGAACGGGGTGCTGCAGTCAGCTGTGAAGGTCAGCTTCTTCCCCTACGATCTGCTGTTCGCAGTCTCCTACGGCGTCCTTGTTGACGCCTTTGGCACCATCCTCAAAGTCAGGCAGGAGGAGAGGATTAGCGCTAGCAGGCTAGCCGCCGCCCTCGGTATGGCAAGCACCGTTCTCGGAGTCAGCATCGCCTATGTCTTCCTGGCTCTGAACCTGAGCCTGAGCACCCTCAACGTCTCGAACTATTCCACAGCAGAACTTCTCGAGGTAGTCTACATTCCCATAGTCGCCTGGGGAATCCTCAGCGGGACCCTGGGAGGCTACTTTTCCGCAAGGCTCTGGGAGAAGAACCTCAGGTCAAGGTTCAAGGCGGTCCAGGCCCCCCTGGCCTAGGCCTCGGCCTCCGTCGCCTCCTTCAGCTCCCGTTCGAGCTTCCTGGTGAACCTGAACAGGAGCCTGTACAGCACGAGCCCGAGCACGACGAAAGCCACGCCTGCAATCTCATTGGCTGCCTCTCCAGTGACGAGCCCCGCCAGCAGGACGAACGCTCCCACTGCGATGATCAGGATTGCCGCGGTCCTGGAGATTGGGCTTGCACGGACTGCCAAAGCACGTCTACCTGGGCTTGCTAGACTTTTCTTCTTCCTTCAGCAGTTTATAGAGCCTGAACTTGTCATTCTCACCAGGTGTCAGCGTGTAGCCGCACACCCTGCACGTCACTCCCTGGCCGGTCTCGCGAAGGTCCAGACGGCCGCACTTCGGGCACTTCATCTGGTCGTTCTGCTCCCTCATGTGACTGAAGGGGACGACGGCCAAGTTCAAAAGCCTTGAATCATCGTGTTCTGGCATATCCTAGGGAATCCTAACCAGAGTGTCCTTGGCGAACATGCTTCTTTCCATGGAGTGCCTCCTGTAGACCGGTTCTGGCATCGAAATGTCGGCTACGTACAGCTCTCCCGTGAGCTTCCGGGCGCCTGCATTGAGGAAACCTGTCTTTGGTAGTGCGAAAGTCGCGGTAGCATTCGCCCTTACGCACGGGTCGCCAGCTTCTCCAGTGGTAGCGTCGAGCCCGGAGGGAACGTCTACCGCCAGAATAGGGATGCCCGATGCGTTGGCCCTTCGTATCAGACCTGCAGTTGGCTCCCTCGGGTTCCCCCTCGCCCCATATCCCAGAAGCGCGTCGACCAGGAGCTCAGCGTCCTCGAAGCTCCCGTCCGGCCCAGAAATGCTGACTCCCATCTTGTCAACTACGCTGAGCTGGGCTGCCGGGATGTCGCGCAGCTCTCCTCTTTCCCCTCCCAATACAACGACAACATCAGCCCCCCAGTTGTGCAGGCAGCGTGCCGCCACCAGCCCGTCACCTCCGTTGTTCCCTCTTCCGACCAGGCAGCAGACCTTCTTCCCCGAGACCGTGCCGCCCAGCATCTGCCTGGCCAGCCTGGCAGCAGCCCATCCAGCGTTCTCCATGAGCGTGAAGACACTGATTCCGAACTCCTCAATCGACACCCTGTCCGCTTCTGCCATCTCGTCGGCCGTCAGGTATGACACTCCCCCTACCGACTTCAAGCCGGCCGGGGCGTCACCCAATCCGTATTTCAGCCTAAACCCCTCCGGTCAGGAGACAGTCAACAATTTTTCTTCAAAATGGCATCGGGATTAGAGCCCCCGGTATATTCGAACATAGAACGAAATGCAACACAGAATGGGCTTTTCTACCAAATGGGAAAAGAAGGAACAAGGACCCGGCCTAATGGGCAGGATCAGAGGATCAACGCGCACACCCACTCCACTGAAGTCTCAGATTGAGCAGGCAAACAGGCAGATCCGGATTCTGATTTCTCAGCTGGACAACGCAGTCAGCAGGATAAAGCAGCGCGACTCGACCATCTTCAAGAACGTGGTGTCTTCCCTCGCGGCTCACGACACGCAGCACGCCGCGGTCTACGCCAACGAGCTCGCCGAAGTCCGGAAGATGGGCAAGATGGTGACCCAGGCTCAGCTCGCAATGGAGCAGATATCGCTGAGGCTCGGAACCATCACAGACCTCGGGGAGATTGCGAGCACCCTGGCGCCAGCCGTCTCTGTCATACGGAACATGAAGGACGGACTCATGCTGGCCCTCCCGGAGGCGGACAAGGAGATAGGCGAAATCTCCGGCCTTCTCAGCAGCGTGCTCGTCGACGCGAGCACCTCAGGAGGAATCTCTCTGAACTTCGACGCAGCCAACGAGGACGCCCAGAAGGTTCTCGAAGAGGCAGCGTCGGTGGCCGAGGAGCGCATGAAGGAGAGCTTCCCGGAGATTCCCGCAGGCGTCCGGGTCCTGACACAGGACGAGAACGAAGGCCTTACTGCATAGCCGGTCACCTCGAAACAGAGGGAGGTCTTGGTTGTGGCTCGACACCACAACCACTCTCCTTCCGTGATTCAATGGAATTGAATGATTTCCGAATCCAATTGGCTTAATATCGAGCCGCTCGGTTTTCCTCTGTTTGCATATCGCCAAGATTCCTGGACGTTCTTCTCTCGCGGAAGCAGGTGGAGTCCCCCAGCCACCCCCGGGACGGTCTTACCGCACAGCCGCGCTGATTGTTGCTGCCCTAGTCATCCTGGCGGCCTTTGTCGCGACTGCTCCTTACCTCGCCTCAGCGCTAGGGCAGGGGTACGCGAGGCTTTCAGGCGCTTCCACGACCGGGCTGGTGACGGTAACCTCAGAAAGCCAGTCGAATTCCACCTCTGCGGGTTCGACGGGAGCTGCGTGCTCGAGCCAAGTGACCTTCGGGAGGCTAGCAGCCCCTGATATCAGGAACGGGTCCGCCGACATCACCTATCCTCCCGACTACTGCGCATTGGCTTCTTACACCCTGGGGCAGGTCAACGCCGATCGCGCAGCAAACGGGACAGGCCCAGTGACCCTGGACTTCAACCAGGCTGCGCAGCAGCACGCTGACTCGATGCTCTACTACGGATATTTCAGTCACTACGACATCCAGGGGTACAAGCCATACATGCGCTACACACTGCTGGGAGGGCTCGGCGCCGACGCCGAGAACGTAGCCTACTTCTACTACTCCATCCCGCACTTCGTCACAACGGCCGCCGTCGAGTCTGCGGTCAGGGACCTCGAGCACTCGATGGTCTACAACGACAGCGACTGTTGCAACAACGGCCACAGGTTCAACATCCTCGACCCTCTTCACAATCGCATGTCCATAGGAATCGCCTACAACGGCACCTACGTCTACCTGGACGAGGAATTCGAAAACGTTTACCTGAAGCTTAACTTCAGTGTGACTTCCGCGGCGGCGTCGAACCCCTACTTCGTGACGATTAGGGGAGTCCCCACACAATCGGTAACTGTCCCCCACTCCATCTACATAGCCTATGACAGCACGCCGTCCTCACTCACCACCACTCAGCTCAACGATGGACCCCACGAGTATGGCCCTGGGACGCTGGTGGGCGGGGTCCTGCCGCCAGGAGGCATCTTCGGGGGCTGTGGCCAGTTTGCCTCAGGAACCACAGTGTGCGCCAAAACCTGGACCTTCACATCCTCGGAGGTCGACATCGCCTTCTCTCTGGCCGATTTCATCAGGGACAGCGGCCCTGGCGTCTACACAATCTACCTCATCACAGGCTCCAGTACGGAGTCGGCGATAACCACGATCTCTGTCTTCGTCACCTAGGCTGACTGAAGACTCTGCCGAATCAGCCGAGCAGTCTCCTCCTGCTCTTCCGGTGTGAAGGTCTTCCTGTCTCCGTACCTCCCCCTATCCTCCATCTTCACTGGGATTACGTGGACGTGCACATGTGCGACGACCTGGTTGGCCGCTTCGCCGTTGTTCTGCACGAACCTGAACCCGTCAGCTCCCACTGCAGCCACTATCGCCTTTGAGAGCTTGGAGGCGACCCGGAACAGCCCAGCAATATCCCCCTCTTCCATGTCCCAGATGGTCTCGCCGTGAGTCTTCGGGCAGACTAGGGTGTGTCCCCGGGAGAATGGGTAAATGTCGAGGAAGCCGATGTATTTCTTGTCCTCGTAGACGATGCTAGACGGCGACTTCTTGGAAGCAATCTTGCAGAAGATGCACCTGTCTGGGCCTGCCGTCGGGACGCTGAAGGCCAGACGCCTCGGACCGTTGCGCTGAGCTGTCTCTGACTCCAACCCTAACCTCCCTCGTTCTGCGCACTCATCTTAATACGTTCGTCCGGTCTCCTCCACTTCGTTGATTTGCGAAAAGTGTCGCGCAGGGCAAATGGTCGAATACGAGCGGACTGTCGGCTCTGGCGCCAGAGCGACGATAAGGGGGACGAGGTGCGACAGGTGCGGTTTCACAGTGCTAGACAACGACGACGAGATCTGGTCAGCCGTCGGCCTCTAGCCGGGGCTGCCTAATCCGAAAGTCGATGCCACCCGTCTGTAGGCTTCGATGAAGTCGAGCGCGAACTTGTCGGCCTGCTTCTCTGTCCCTCGGTGCTTCCCACTGGTCGACCTCAGGTGGTGGTAGAACTCGTGTATCATGACGAACGGGTCGTAGAGGTATTCCCTCTTTGCCGCCAGGATCTTCTTGGTGCCCTGGGAGTAAACGGCCGCCACCCCCTTCGTCCTCCCCTCGAATACACCCACCCCTAACCTCGGCTCGGAAACTTTGTACCAGCGGGACAGTAGCCTTATCGCCTCCTCTGGCTTAGAGTCTAGTATCAGGGCGACCACAGCTGCTTTCATCCGGTCTTCAGCCGTGGCCAAGAGGATCCACGCCTCCTCGGGTGCACTTAAGCAGTCCTAGTGGGTGTCCTGCGTTGAGTCAATGGTCAGCAATCGTTGATTCCCCAGTTCAACAGGCAACGCGTCCGTTACACGTCCAATGAACAGGCGAAGGCACATCAGGCTCGACGGTCCAAGGTTCGTCAGGTTCGGGCGACCTCCGTCACTTTTCTCCGTAGGTTAGATTCGCCGTTTATCCTGACCTAGGGGGTGCAGGTCGGGTTGTAGCTACTGTCGTATCCGCATAGCGTCCACGCCATTGTTGTGCCATTGTCCATCTGGAGCCCATCGGCCCCCGTGGGCGCCAGCCCCCAAGCCCTACCGCTGAATTCCCAGAAGAACCATGACGTCGAAGAAGTCTGAGGCACCCCACCCAGTGCAGTCACGAAATGCTCTCCGTACTGCGGATACCATGCGGCCTGGACGTTGCCGTCCATGAACACCAAGGTCGCGACGTAGGCGTTCCACCCCGGCTGGACCGAAGTGTCGTTGTACCACCGACGGGTTCCGTTGCCGAAGTCGACAAAGAGGTTCACCCCATAGACGAGGGCCCTTCTTCCACTGTAGCTGGCGAGCCGCTGATAGGAGGCCCAAAGCGAGGAGAGGGCGAGGCTCGCGTTCCCGTAGGCTGGCGTGCTGGTGTTGAGGTTAGCTACGGACTCGGTGAGGAGGGACAGTGTGACATTGTACTCGGCCAGGCTCGAGTTGTACTCGCCAGAAAGTGCCTTGTAGGATGCGAGCGCCGTGCTCAACTCGTCGACATGGCTCTGATTCTGCGTCAGCGCCTGCTGATCCTGGCCGTAGTAAAAGAGAGCGAAGGCTGAAACAAGTATCAAGAGGGCAACGAAGACTGCAATCACACCGTAGAACGTCCCCTTGGTTGGCGTCAGGGCCGCCCCCTGAAGGCCCTTGGGATGAGCAGGATGAAGGCAGGCGCCAACAGGGCCCCAAACGCGAAGTCGCTGCCCTCATGGGCGATGATGAAGGGAATCGTGAGCGGGTTGAATGAAGTGAAGAGGAATTGGTTGAGCGACGGCCAGGGCCAGAAGAGCAACAGGGCGGTAGCGAAGTTGGTCTCGAGGTCCCAGAAGAAGGCGCAGATTGCCATGGTGGCCCCGATAAAGAGAGAGTATGGCGACGCGAGCCTGAACTGATGTCCCCAGATCCTCGAGGCTCCCCACCCAGCCAGTGCGAACAGGACCTCTCCGACTATGAGGAAGGGCGCGATTGGGCCAGCCATCCCTACAGGGCTGACGAAGCTCCAGATCGCCTCCGAGAGCACACCCACCATGGCTCCCACCCGAAAGCCGAANGACGTAGGCAGAGACGAAGACCAAAGTGTCAAGGAGCTTGACGTTGGAGAAGGGTGACAGCGCGAGGTCGGAGCCAACTATCAAAGCAGAGAAGGTGGCCACAATGGCAACCGTCCGGGATGCCCGCATCGATGGATGGATAATCCATCCAATAGAAACACATTTCGGTTCCCGCTGACCGCATGGAAAACGTTTCAAGGGAACCTTCGCGAAGCAGCGCGGGTTGGCGTCCCTTCGCGNTGCTCGACCTCGCCAACGTCGAAGCCCCTGGGCCCTCCCCCACATTCACCGCCCCTCACATCCTTCTCGTCTTCTTCACCATCTCCGGTTCGAACTACGTAGGTAGGCAGTCTCTTGCCAGGCAGTGCAGGCTGGGCGAGGGAGCGACCAGGACCGTCTTGAAGAAGCTGACAGACCATGGCTACGTCGGGGTCATCAGGTCAGGGTGTTATCTTACGCGCTCTGGCAAGCTCCTCGCCAAAGCAATAGGGGCCAAGATGTCTTCCATCATCGCGATTCCACGGTCGAGCCTCACCATG
>OCOJ01059340.1_pt2 | contig 18390 bp, 16 predicted proteins | sample 1539251 | NCBI WGS metagenome assembly OCOJ01 (sample SAMN01911457, study PRJEB22624) | soil metagenome | biome: Soil | place: Malaysia | collected 2012-04-30 | depth RA_metagenome m | reverse complement strand
ACCCTGTTGGGCGGGTACTTGATTCTGAAGGTGCCAACGTAGAGAAACAGTTGCCAGTGGCCAGTTGTCAGTGGCCATAAACCGGTGCACCCTCGCGCCCAGATCCCAAGAACCTGACACTTGTTGTGAATTAGGTCGGAAGAGAATCAGGGGTCAGAACTAGCAAGTGAATGAGCAGTGATAGTGGCAACTGATCACTGACAACTGACGCCGAGCCACTGATCACTGGCTACTTCACTGCCGTGCCCGAGGGAAACGTATCGGTAAAGATTCCCTCGCCGGCAGGACTGAGCCCGCCGGTTGCTGGTGTAATGGTGTACTCGGAAACGCTACCGAAGCCGGCCGTGGATCCGTTGTTGGTAACGAAGAGCCATTGGGCATCGCTGCGGATGGCCAACGACACTGGGTCAACTCCCGTGGCCAGCGTCGCCGGACTCCCTGGGCTGAGCCGGCCCGAGGCTGGGCTGATTCTGAAGCTGGAAATTTGACCGGACAACTGATCGATCACGTACAAGGAGTTGCCCAGCGGATCAATGGCCATCGGTCCCGGGCCGTTCCCGGTGCCGGGAAGTGTACCACTTCCCGGCCCGCTGCCCGGGTTGGTCGGCGGAGAGCTTATCGGCACCAGCGCTCCGCTGGGCGTGGAAGTGATGGGACAGCTGGCCGACTGTGACGACGTTCCGTTGCAGATCGTGTACTCGCTGATATTGTTGGAGTTCTCGTTCGCCACGTAGACGAAGCGGTTGCAGGGATCCACCGCCACGCCCTCAGGCACGGAACCGGTAGCGGTTCCGGGCAAGGTTCCAGTCACCGGGGGAACAAGCGTCAGAGCGCCAGTCGACGTGTTCACCGAAAACTGAAAAACCTCGTTGTTGTTGGCGTCGACCACGTAGAGGTTTTCGCCGGGCGGAGGGGGCTGCAACGAGCAAGCCGCATTCTGAGTTGGGAACGAAGTGGGCGACACGGCGAGCGCGACTGGATCGGGCGGCAGGCCCCCGGGTGTGTTTGGCAAATGGAAAGGAGATCCCAGAACCTCTGTCAGATTCCCGTTGCCCACCACCGAGAACACCGAAATTCCCGTTGGCCCTATACCCTCTTGCGGGTTAACGGCGAAGCCATCGGCCACGAATATAAACTTGCCGGCTAAGTCCATGGCCAAGCCCGGCGGACCTGCGGGCGTGAGCCCGCCGCCAATTGGCGTGCTCCCCGCCGGGAGCAGCATCCCGCTCGCGGTGATCTTGAAGGCCGAAATCATATTGACGCTGCCCGATATCGCGGGGCTGGCCGTACTGGTCACGTAAGCGAAAGCACCCGCAGGGTCTAACACAATCGCGCTGGGCTGGGACGGAACCTGCGGGTTGGTGGCGACCTGCGACACGCTGCCGCTGCTGAGATTGAAGCTGAACGCCTGCACTACCGCTGAACCCTGACTGGGCACGATCAGCAAGCCGTCAAATGATGGCGAGAAACTGCTGCCGCAGGCCAGCAGAAAAGCGATGAAAACCAGAACCGTGCTGCCGAGCACCCAGGTGAATCGTGTGGACATTCTTCGCTTGATCTCCATGGGCATGTGAGGGTCAGCCCGGCGCACCTGCTTACCGCCCCGCGACCGGACCCCCTCCATCCCCGAAAGATGGTGAAATTCTCAATCCATTTGTGTATCAGGAAAGCGCGGGAAGAGCAAACGTCCGTAAAGACTTATTGGAACCTGGCCACAGAGCCGGAGTTGCCTGGGAACAGCTCGGCGTCCGGATGCCGAATCTACGCTTCCCGTTCAACCGGCACGGGTTCGAGCACTTCTTCTTGAACCTTGCCACTGGAAGTCATGGGGAGACGGATTTCCACCAGCAAGCCGCCTTCCGGCCGGTTGCTGGCAACCACTTTACCTCCGTGAAAGCGCAGAGCCCGTTCGGCGATAGAGAGACCCAGCCCCGCGCCGCCGGTGAGCCGGCCCCGGGCATCNNNNGGAGCCGATAAAACGGCTGGAACATTTTCTCTAGGGCATCAGCGGGAACACCCGGTCCGCAGTCGGCCACACGCAGCACCGCCTCAGGTCCGCGGGGGCCCTCCTCTCGATTCAGACCGATCTCGACCGTCGTCCCCTCACGCGTGTAACGGATGGCGTTGCGGACCACATTCTCGATGGCGCTATGCAATAGAGACGCCTCCCCTTCCACCCCCCAATCGCCTCCGGGAAGGGTGCTGCGTACGTGGCAATTGCGGGCCTGCGCTTCGAACTCCGCGTCTTCGGCCACGTTAAGCACCAGCTCGTCAAGGGGCACGGGAGTGCGCGGCACATGTTGTTCCCCATCCTCAAGGCGTGCCAGGGTGAGGATCCGGCCGATGAGGTCGTTCAAACGGCTGGCCTCGAGTTCGATGCGGTCCAGCATCTCCCCGCCATCCACACTGGACCGCTGACGGGCTAGGCCCAGAGCCACGTTCAGGCGGGCCAGGGGCGATCGCAACTCGTGCGAAATGTCGTTGAGCAGGCGAGATTGCGCCTTGACCAGCGTTTCCAGGCGCTCGGCCATGGCGTCGAAATCGCGCATCAGGCCGGCCACCTCGTCACGCCGCCGAACGGGAGGCGCACCCGACCGTGCTGCCAGATCCCCCGCGGCGAGCTGACGCGTCGCTGCCCGCAGGCGCACGATCGGCTTGGTCATATACCACGACAGGAAATAGCAAACCAGCCCGGAAACGATCACACCCATGATCAGGCCGGTGAACGGCATACCTCGCGGCCCGAAAAAAACTCGCGGACCCTGCGGGAGCCCCATGACCAGCGTGAAGCGATGCTGGCTGTCGGAGGAGGCGCGCGATTCCTTCAGCACTGTAGGCGCAGGGATGACGATTCCGTCGCGCGGAACGGGAGTGCCCGTCGTCAGCATGCGAAAAGCCCAGTCGGGGGCGCCGCGATGGGAAATCTCCTCGCCTTGCTCATTGAAGAGATAAGCGCGGACGTGCTGTGTCTCCTGCAAGTTCTCTAAGTACTGTCGTGCTTGCGATGTGCCGCCCTCTTCGTAAGCAGTCACGGCTTCGTTCAGCGCAGTCGTGCGCAGCATCTCCCACGAAGATCCGTGGGGACGAAGGGCGAGCGTGATCAGAATGGCCAGCACGACACACAGTGCCTGCACCAGCCAAAACGAAAGGAAAATGCGGAGAAACAGGCTCTTCATGACGTGGTTTTGGCCTTCTCCCGAGGCCGTGCAAAGATATAGCCTACACCACGAACCGTCTTGATGTGCTCATCTTCCGTGTCGCCCAGCTTCTTGCGCACCTTGCTGACGTGCATGTCAATGCTGCGGTCAAAGGGGGAGAACTTGCGACTGAGCACAGCATTCACCAGGCGCTCGCGCGGTACCACGCGGCCGGCCTCGCGCAACAGGACTTCCAGCAGATTGAACTCGACTGAGGTTAGGTCGACGGGCTTGCCGTCACGGCGGACAGTGCGTGCCGCGGGATCGAGTTCGATTTCGCCGACGCGGACAATTTCCGGGGTGGGGGGCGACGGCTTGCCATCGCTGCGCGTACGCCGCAGGATGGCGCGAATGCGCGCCACCAGTTCGCGGGGATTGAAGGGCTTGGGAAGGTAGTCGTCGGCGCCGATCTCGAGACCCACGATGCGGTCCACATCCTCACCGCGCGCCGTCAGCAACAGCACGGGCAAACGCGAGGTGGCGCGAATTCTGCGCAGCACTTCGAACCCGTTAATGCCCGGCAGCATGACATCCAGCACCGACAGCACATATCCGCCGGCGCTTGCCTTCTGCAGACCGCTTTCGCCATCGTGCGCGGCATCGACCGTGAACCCTTCGGCCCCCAGATACTCCCGCACCAGGTGACAGAGTTCGACGTCGTCGTCTATGACCAGAATCCGTTCCATTTGTTTGCCACTTTCATTGTGCACCAGGCGGAAAACGGGGCGCTGTAAAGAATTGTCAAACTCGGCCGTCAAGGAACGTTTCGCCGCGTTGACGAAACTTTACTTGCTTTGACCGACTCTTTACCGCCATGCTAGGCGAAATCGTGTTTTTATGAAAGTACGCCAAGTCTCGGGTTCCGAGAAGGAACCCCTTGGGAGTTCCCTATGAAATCGATCCGTTTTCGCTTCATGGCCGCCGCGCTGGTTGTGCTGCTCGGCGCCATGATCGCTAATTCGCAGACCGCTACGGTGAAGCCTGTGCACGGCCATGAATGGGGACATGGCCACATGATGGGCTTCTTCGCCGACTACCTTGACCTGAGCGACGCTCAGCGCGCCCAGATGAAGAGCATCCTGCAGAAGGAGCGGCCTACGTTGACGCCCCTCGTGCAGCAACTGCACCAGACTCGTCAACAGCTCCACCAATTTGAAGAAGGCACGTTTGATGAAGCCAAGGTGCGGGCGCTGGCCACGCAGCAGGCGCAGACCGAGGTGGAGCTGACGGTTCAGAAGACGCGGATCCACAACGAATTGTTCCAGGTGCTCACCTCTGACCAGCAGGCCAAGATGAAAGAGTTTGAAGCGCGCCACGAAGCGCACCGTCAGGCCTGGATGCAGAGGCGCCAGAGCGAGGCTCCGGCTGCTCCCGAGCAATAGAGGAGCCGTCCCGCGGAAAACTCCAACGCGGGCGCGAGGTGAAGGCACTGTGCTGATCGAAAGCTATTTGCTGGACGCCGGATGGGTGTTCTTCGCAGCGTGGAGCCTTGTAGTCCTGGCAGTGAGTTGGATCGCGTTTCGCCGGGACTTGCTGTCGTCAGCTCCTGCATCCCACGAGAATACACGGATCGAAAACGATCGGCAGTAGCCTCTGACCGACCTCTAGCCTTCTGCAGTCTCCCGCAACTTTCGGCGGTGGTGCAGTTTGATTGTCATCCCGAGCAAGCGTTCTTTGCGCAGCGAGGGATCTAGGTGGGCCGCGCGGAGCAAGCCTGCCCTGAGCAACTCTGAGTGTAACGAAGGGGGCCGAATGGGCGTTGTTTGCGACGCATCATCGCGCGTCCGGCTCGCTTCCTTACTACACTGCACCACCACCCACTTTCCTCACGCCGGACAAAAGCTGCACCGTGCCCTGCTAGAATCTCATCTACTCAATCTGCATGTTTCCCAAGAACCTGCGCCCGCTCCTGCCTTACCTCAAGCGATATCGCTGGGGTTACGTGCTGGGCACGCTGTGCGTGCTTTGTACCAATACCGCCCAGGTTTACGTTCCCCAGATCGTTCGCCACGCAGTCGATGAACTGCACCGCGGCGTCACGCGCCAGGTGCTCCTGCGCTACGCGCTGCTATTGTTGGCTGTGGCACTTGTGCGCAACATCTTTTTGTTTTTGACGCGCTGGATCGTGATTGGCATCTCACGCGACATTGAATTCGACCTCCGCAACGATCTGTTCGCCCACCTCGAGACCCTTTCGTATTCCTACTATCAGCGGACGCGCACCGGCGACATCATGGCCAAGGCCACCAACGACCTGAACGCGGTGCGCATGCTGCTCGGACCGGCCATCATGTATTCCGCCAACACCATCGTGTTCACAGCGGCAGCGCTGGCCTTCATGGTTGCCATCAGTCCTAAGCTGACCTTCTACGCCTTTCTGCCATTGCCTGTGGTGAGCGTGGTGGTGCAGTACTTCGGGCGCCGCATTCACGAGCGCTTCGAGAGAATCCAGGCGATGTTCTCCGACATCTCGGCCCGCGCTCAGGAGAATTTCTCCGGAGCGCGGGTGATTCGCGCGTACGTACAGGAAGAGGCGGAAATCAAATCGTTTGAGAGCGCAAATCGCGAATACATTAAGCGCAGCCTGAAGCTGGTGCGCCTGATGGGAATGTTGTGGCCGACGCTGGAACTCATGCTGGGATGCGCCATTGTGCTCGTGCTGTGGATCGGCGGCTGGGAAGTTTTGAATCATCACATGGACATCGGCGACTTCACCGCCTTCAACATCTACATGGTGCAGCTCACGTTTCCGGTGATTGCGCTGGGCTGGGTGGTGAACATTTTTCAGCGCGGCACGGCCTCGCTGGTGCGGTTGAATGAAATCCTGGTGGAGAAGCCGGAGATCCATGACGAGCCCCAGGCACGCGAGCTGCCGATCGAAGGCGCGATCGAGTTTCGCAATTTGCATTTCGCTTACAACGGTCAGCCGGTTCTGCAGGATGTGAATCTGCAAATTCCAGCGGGCAGGAGCCTGGCCATCGTGGGGCCGACGGGATCGGGAAAAACCACGCTGGTCAACTTGGTCCCACGTATCTATGACGCGGAACCCGGTATGGTGCTGATCGATGGGCGGCCTATCCGCGACTACTCGCTCGCGTCGCTGCGGAAGAACATCGGATTCGTGCCACAGGAAACGTTTTTGTTCAGCGATCGCATCCGCGACAATGTTGCCTTCGGCGTGGAATCGGCGACCGACGAGCAGATTCACGAGGCCGCAGCGGCGGCCAACATCGCGACCGAGATCGAAAGCTTCCCGGAGGGATATCAGACGCTGGTGGGCGAACGGGGCATCACTCTTTCCGGCGGGCAAAAGCAGCGCACCGCGATTGCCCGGGCGCTGATCCGCAACCCGCCGATTCTGATTCTCGACGACGCACTTTCGAGCGTGGACACGCAGACCGAAGACAAGATTCTGAATCACCTGCGCGACGTGATGCAGGGGAGAACAACGATCTTCATTTCTCATCGCGTCTCGACCGTGCGCAACGCCGACCGCATCGCCGTGCTGCACGGCGGCCGCATTGTCGAACTGGGCACGCACGACGAGCTGCTGGCTTTGAATGGCTACTACACCGATCTGTATAACAAGCAGCTATTGGAAGAAGAGCTGGCGGAAGTGTAGGAACCGAGTGGCCAGCGGTCAGTTGCCAGTGTGGAGCGAGAACCCTGTGGGGACGGCCGCCTCGGCCGTCCGGCGGGAGGAAGTTCGACGAGTGGTTGCGTGCAGGCCACACATCCCGTCGCTGACCTTCCGTAGCCAAGACGATCGTCTACACTTGTGTCCGGCACTGAAACAATGCGGCGGACCGTCACTCCCGAAATTCTCGACTCCGAAACCTGTCCCCCAGAGGAGGTCGCCCGTTCGCTGCTCGATTTGGGCCGCATCAACCGCTGGTTTGGCGGAGTGTCCACGAGCCAGACCTTAATCGAGCGAATAACGAACGTGACGACTGCAAGGCGCTTCTCCCTGCTCGAAGTGGCCGCCGGGTTCGGAGACGTCCCAAGTATTGTGGCTCGGAACCTGGCGCGACGCGGGATTGAACTGGAGATCACGCTGTCGGATCGCGTTCGCTCTCACCTGGTCGGTAGCGACCGCTCGCTGGTAGCCGACGCGCTGGCTCTTCCCTTTCGGGATGAAGCCTTCGACCTGGTCAGCTGCAACCTATTTGCGCACCATCTTGAGCCGGAAGAACTGCGACGATTCGTACGTGAGGCGCTGCGCGTGAGCCGGCGGGCGGTGCTGATCAACGATCTAATTCGTCATCGACTGCATCTCGCGCTGGTGTACTCAGGTTTTCCTCTGATGCGAAGCCACATCTCGCGCGCAGACGGAGTCGCTTCGGTGCGCCGGGCCTACGTGCCGGAAGAGATGCGAGAGATCATCGTGTCGGCCTTTCCCAACGGTTCCTCGCCGCGGCTGGAGATTCTTCGCCACTATCTTTTTCGCATGGGCGTGATTGTGTGGAAGTAAGTGCGGCGATAGGATGGCGCAAAGCCGCGTGGCGGCGGCTTGCACCGGAAGTGCGCCAGCGGCTGACGGGCGATGACTCAGATTTCAGGGATTCTGCACTGGGTTGCTGTCTTTCTTGATCAGCGGCGACTTGTCCTCCGAATTAACCGAGAACAGCATAAAGTGGTCAAAGCTGTGCCGCCGATAATAGTGATGCCGATTCAGTTCGAGGTAGATATCGACACTTTGCGGCAGCCACAATTCGACGTTTTTCTGCTGGAAATGCACCGGGCCATATTCGGCAATCTGATGTTGCACGGAAAGCTGCGGCAAGGGACTTGCCAGATCGGACTCGATGCGCACAATCTGCAAGTTGTCGGTGCTGATCCATGCCCGTCCCTTTAGCTTCATGGGATAGGTCTCCATACCCACGCGGTAGTCGGCAAAGCGGCTGGGCTTGTCGTCGCGCTGCCGAAAATACATGAGCCAAGCTGTTTGGCCACGCCAATCGCCCAGGCCTTCACAAGTCATTTCGAAATTTTCGCGCATATCTGGATGAAAGATCAGCGCTAGAGTAACAAAACCCGTCGTTACGATATGGTCGGGAAGATCGGTGATTCCGTAGCGTAAGTTGCGGTATTCGCTGGTCGACAAGAAGCCGGGCTGCTCCTCCGTGATCGAGGCCACGTAGTTAAACTTACGCGTCTCCTTGCTGATCGGATTTCCCGTTTTATCTAGTTGCTCGTGCACTAGGTCTTCGATCGCAGCGAATTTCGTGATGTTGTCCACCAACTGCTTCACACGCTCGCCGGAGGCTTCCAGGACCTGCTGGTACGGGCAGGTGACGTCTGGGGCGACTGGTGGCTTCGCGTCGTCCACGCCCGGCGGTCCCCAGGCACTCTCGGGCAAAGAGGGTACGGAAGCGGCGAGTGCCAGATCGGTCCCCTGTTGTATCTCCCCGGTCCCGGTTGCACCGGAGTCGCGTTTTTCGATCTCGTCAATCAGGCCCTGCACTTGCGGCGCCGCCGGGTTGTCCGGGTTGGTTTGCAGGAATGTCTTCAAGGCCTGGATCCCTTCTTGATCTCGCCCGGCGTTTGCCAGCGCCTGCCCAAGAACTAACAGCGCCACGGTCCCCGCGCCTTTGCCCTCATCTACGGCCAGCTGAGCCTGAACGCGCGCTTTTTCATATTCCTTCTGCCTCAGGTAAGCATCCGCGAGAAGATTGTGCGCCATCCAGGAAGCGGGGTCAGCCTGAACCGCTTGCTCAAGGGTCTTGCGCGCGTCCTCAGCGTGTTGGCGCTGCAGTTGCACGCGGCCCAGCAAGGTTAGGGACTGCACTCTGCGCGGATCCAGCGTGGCGGCGCGCCTCAGGTAAGATTCTGCTTTGTCGAAATCCTTGAGTTGCACAAACAGAAATCCCAGTAGGAAATTCACCTGTGCGCTGGATGGTGCAACCTTGTATACCTTCTCAAGTTTTTTTTGTGCCTCTTTGAACTTCGCCGACTTCAGGGAATAGACCGCGCGCTTGGCGTCCTTGCGCGCGCCTGGGGGTATGGCCTCGTCAGCAGCGTCCAGGTCCACGGCCAGCGGGTCCCTGCGCAGTATGATTTTGATCTCGCGCTCCTGAAGGATGCCGGCGAGATGCCACTGCCTGTGCTCGGTCAGGTATCCGACCGCGCTGGCGTCAATCTCGTAGTCCCCGAAATCAATGTTGCAAAAAATCACTTGGGACTCCCCGGACGTAGTGTCCCAAGCTGTGATATCCCTTTTTTGATCGTGCAGCTTCACCACCGCCTGCCGGTCTAGGTGGGCCTTATTCTCGGCGACAACCACCACCACAAGCCTTTGCATTTCGTCGCAGAATGGGTTGATCTTTACGTCATTCATGCGCAGCTCGATGTTGGTTGTGCCTAAAGTCGGAGGCGCCGGGACCTGACCTCGTGCGGGACTAACCCACATGAAAAACTGGCAAACCAAAACCGTTGCGAGTATCAGCGGCGAGCGGGAGAAATACCGTTTCTTAATATGGAAGGTCATAAGTTAGCTGGGATTTTCGTTGAGGATCGTGGAACAACTCTGCCACTTCGTTAATCCCCCACGACTATCCGGAACTCCCTCTGAGGTTTAAGAAACGATGCGATTCTACACCCATTTCGCGTGTTCGCAGCGCTGCAACATGCAGTTGTGGTGCTTTATTTTGTGGACACAAACACCGCTGTGGTGTTGTGTTGTTGATCGCTCCTGGCCAAGGAAATCCGCTCAGATCCGCAACCGTTCGAAGTACAAGGAGGGCATTTCTGTTGCATCGATCCGGGAATCAGCGTACGACCAGCACTTCCCGGATGTTGTCGCGGGCGAGGAAAAACTTGATCGACGCGAAGTCGCGGAAGAGGTTCTCGATGTGGCGGTTGTTGAAGACGCGCTGCAGGCGGAAGCCCTCGCTGATGGCTGTATGGACGGCGCCGGTGGGTCCGCGACGCGCTTCGCGGCGCGGCTTGATGCGCTGCATTTCGAGCGTGTCAGGCCCGATGATGTGGAAACGATAGCAGGGGGAATCGGGCCCGGCATCCTTGGTGTGGAAGAACGCGAGCAACATGCCTCCCGGCTTCAGTATCGACCAAAGCCGTCCCATGACCGGGCGGACCAGACTCTCGTCAAGATAGTCGGGCAGATTCCAGCACAGAACGATGTCAAAGTGGGAGGCCGGATAGACGAGGTTGTCGGCCAGGAACTGCCGGCTGTCGAGCGTGGGGTGCCCTTCTTCGTCTTTCGTGATCAGGCTGGGCTCGGTGGACGCGATCAGCAGGTCCTCGCTGTAGATTTTGTGGCCGCGCTCGGTGAAGTGGCGGATGTTGGCCGCCGATGTCGAACCGAGATCCAGCACGCAAAGGGTTTGCTCCGTCGTTTTGGGTATGTTCCACATGCGGGCCAATTCGGCCAGGCCGCTGGAACGTCGAGTCAGCTTTGATGGAGCTTGCGTCCGTGGGGGAGTCTCCGGTCCGCTGCGAAAAAGTTTCATGAAATTCTGCGCGACTGACGCCATCCTGGGTTCCTGGCCAACTGGTCGAAATCTGTGATCACTACTTTGCCGCCTTCGATTCCGCTTTGCCTTGAATATCGACCTTACCTTTCAAGTATGCGCCTTCTTCGATGGAAATGCGCTGGGTCGTGATGTCTCCGGTTACAACCGCGGACTTGCGCAGGTCGACGCGATCGCTGGCCTGCACGTTGCCCTCCAGCTTGCCTTGCACCACGATGCCCTTGGCCTCGACGCTGGCTTTCACCTGGCCGTTCGGTCCCACCGTCAGGCTGTTGCCTTTCAGAGAAATGCTGCCCTCGACCTGACCGTCGACGTAGAGATCTTCGCTGCCCGACAGCTCGCCTTTGATCACCACGGATTTTCCGATCTGCGCCAAGTCGGCCGATAACGGTGCACTCATGCTTGTCTCCTTACGAAGCGGAGTCAACCACCAAAGGTCTGGAGGCAGGAACTGAAGGGCTTCGTTGCCATCGAATATACTCAACGGCGACGGCGGCGGCAACTTGGCAAGAGTCAAGCCTTGCGCCTGAGTACGTAGATCACTTTCTCAGAATGTGGCGCGTACTGCTTGGCGGCATCGCCCCAGACGTAGTTCGTGTCGTCGAGCCCATCGGCCACTCCCACCCGCTCATAGCGGGTCTGCATGCACTCTTGCAGCCAAGCGAGGAATGCGGCCGCGTGGGATGCGGACTTGCGCTCACCCCATGAATCCCAATAATCGACGTAGACGAGATAATCCGGCCGGTTGGCATCGATCTCCCGGATCATCTGCTGCTGCATGCGGGCGGTGTATTTCTGGCGCTCGATCAAACTGTACATGTAGATGTAGCCGGTAGCGGAGTGGCGATGCGCATAGAAATAAATCTCAGGTTCGGAGCCAAGGACCGCAATGCGCGCGGTGGGAGCGGAATTCTCTCTAACATAAGCGGCGACGTGCACCGCGGCCAGAAATGGAGATTCATCGTAGGTGGATTCCATCGCGTCTTCGGCACTCATGCGGAAATAAAACTCTCTCTGTTGGAAAGTGCTGAATGCAAAGCAGACGAGGAAGACAAGCACGGGGATAGCAACCAAGTACGGCTTTCGCAACGCGGCCAGACGCTCGCTTGCGGAAACGATGCCGACGCTGATTAGAATCGCGATCACAGGAAGGAGCAAGACGAAATAGTGCTCGCGAAAATAGACGCCCGGACAAATCGCAAGAAACGAAAACATGAAAAACCCAACCAGAAACCGCAAATGCCTGCGCGCAAGGCAGTTCCATAGTGGGGCCGTCAGTCCGAGGGCAGCGAGAATCCACAGAGGAACAGCCGGTTCCGTCACATTGGTAAAGTTCTCCTGAAAAGCCTCAAGGCCGCGGCGCAGACCCATCTTCGAGTACTCACCGGCGTAGGAGAAGGTCCAGAACCAGAACTCGTGAAACACGCACGCCCGGTACATCAGCCAGCAGGTGATCAGGTAGGGCAGAACCACTCCAGCGGTGAATGAAGAAGAGGCGCGAAGAATCTCCCCAAGCCCACGGCTCTTCCATTCGCTCGCAACCAAATAGAAGAGACCGAAGCAAACGAAGAAAATGCCGTGCTGCTTCATAAGCACCGCGAGGCCGCAGAGCAGTCCGCTCAGCAGACACAGCCACCGGCGGCCCGACTCCAGGGCATCGAGCAGAAGCAGAATGCCGGCGATCGCCGGCAGCACCACGAAGTTGGTAGCGTGAGCCTGAAATCCCATTACAGAATAACTGGTCGAAAGCAAGGCATAGCTGGCGGCAGAGATCACTCCTGCGAAACGGCCGAACAGGCGCGCCGTCAGCAAGTACAGTAACCACGTAGTGGCGGCGTTCACCAGCAGGAGCCCNGAGATGAATTCCGGCAGGAGTCTCGCCGAAGACGGCGAGCATCGCCGCGTAGGCCGCGTAGATCCCTGGAAGCTTCATGTTGTAGGCAAGCTTGTAGGGAGGAATCCCCTGCAACATCAGTTGTCCGGAGTAGGCGTATTCGCCTTCATCGCGTTCGAGCGGCATGTCCCGGAGGCGATAGCGGATCAATCCGAAAAAAATGATGGTCGACAAGAGCAGGATGCCACAGGACCAAGCGGAAAGATTGAGCGACCGCGAGGCCGGCAATACTCGGACCTCAGATCGAGCACCTGGTGGCGAAGGATGTGACGCGGCAGACATGAGAAACAACGGCTGCGCTCTCCCGACACGGCATTGTATCCAACGAGCAGCTCGCATGGCGCCAGCTTTGGAAGCGATTGCTACACTAGTCCTGTGAGCATAGTCATGCAACAACGCCTGCGGTTGCGCAGCCTGGCCAGCGCCTTCGCATTGCTGGCTAGCGCGTATGCTCGGCCCTTCCCCGCAACTCAGACCGCCTCTCTGCCTGGAAATCTCTCGCCGGCCGAGCTGGTGCGGGCGGCGGTGAAAAACGAGGTAGCGGCGACTGAGGACCATTCCGTTCGGCACATGTTCCGCTCGCGCAAACAGACCCCTCGCGGCTCGCAGACCAAACTTTATGTGGAGACCGAAGACGCGATGGCGGGGATGGTCATCGCCAACAATGATCAGCCGCTGACTCCTCAGCAACTGCAAGGAGAGCTCGGCCACCTCGCCGGCATGGAACACAATCCTGAGCAGCTTCGCACTAAGCATGCGCGCGAGAACGAGGATGCAGACCGCACACTGCGCATGGTCAAAGCACTTCCCGATGCCTTCCTATACGAGTACGAGGACACCGAGACCACCCCTGGAGGAATCGGCAAGGCCGGGGATGATCTGGTGCGACTGAAATTTCGGCCGAATCCGCGATACTCGCCGCCATCCCGCGTCGAGCAGGCGCTCACGGGCATGCGTGGCTACTTGCTGGTCGATGCCAGGCAGCTCCGCATCGCGAAAATCGACGGCACGCTGTTCAAGGGCGTGAGCTTCGGGTGGGGCATCCTGGGCCACCTCGACCAGGGCGGTCACTTTCTTGTAGAGCAGATGGAGTTAGACGACGGCGCGTGGGAAATCACGCGCATGACCCTGAACTTTACGGGGAAGATTCTGCTGTTCAAAAGCATCAGTTTCGTCTCGGACGAGGTCCTCAGCAATTTCCGGCGCGTCCCGGCTGACACCACGTTTGCGCAAGGCGTGGAGATGCTGAAGGCGGAACAGGCGAAGCTGGCGGAGAATGGGCGGACAGCGCACAAACCGCAAGGAATCAAGGAAGCTGAAATCCCGGTGCATTGATCGCGGCGTGGAACACTGCAGCTTCGGCGCTTATGCCCGCAGCGTCTCCTTGCGCACGGTCAATTTCTCAATCAGATCCTCCCGGAGACGGTATCCCGTGCCGGGAGCGTCACTGATCGCAATCATGCCCTGCGGAGAAACTTGCACCTCGGGATCGATGATGTCTTCTTTCCAATAGCGCTTCGAGGCCGAAACATCTCCCGGCAGACTGAAATTCGCGAGCGTGGAGAGCGCGATGTTGTGGGCCCGACCAATGCCGGATTCGAGCATCCCTCCGCACCAGACAGGAATGTTCTGCGCGTGGCAGAGATCGTGAATCTTCATGGCCTCGGTGAGCCCGCCCACGCGTCCGGCCTTAATGTTGATGATCCGGCAGGCGCCGCTTTCCACCGCGAATGCAGCCGCACGCGCGTGAATGATGGACTCGTCGAGGCAGATCGCCGTGCGCAGCTCTTTCTGTAGCCGGGCGTGATAGTAAATATCGTCATCCCACAGCGGCTGCTCGATCATCAGTAGGTTGAACTGATCGAAGCTGCGCAGATGCCCAGCCTGATCGAGCGTGTAGGCGGAGTTTGCGTCGCAACTGAGTACGATCTCGGCCCAACGCGAGCGGATTTTTTCCAGCACCTTCACGTCCCAACCCGGCTTGACCTTGACCTTGATGCGGCGATAGCCGGCAGCCAGTTCGGTGGCAATCTTTTCGAGTAGCTGCTCGACTGAATCCTGAATGCCGATGGAAACGCCGCAGGAAATTTCACGGCGCGTGCCGCCGAGGAGTTTCCACAGCGGCTGCTGCTTCTGCCTGGCCTCGGCATCCCACACGGCATTTTCCAGTGCCGCCTTGGCCATGCGGTGGCCGCGAACTTTGCCAAAGAGGCTGGGACATTCCCTACCCGATGAGATCGTGCGCCCCAGAATCGCCGGCGCCAGATACTGCTTGATGGTCGGCCATGCGCTCTCGATCCATTCGCTGCTGTAGAACGGATCCTCGGCAGCCGTGCTCTCACCCCATCCGTCTACGCCTTCGCAGTGCGCCGTGACCAGCAGGATGCGACGGCTGTAAGTGCGGCCGAAGCTAGTCTCGAAAAAGTGAACCAGCGGCATCTGGATCTCGCGCAACGTGATGGCTTCGATCTTCATGCTTCGCCCTCATTCATCACGGCGCCAAGACGACAGTAAGAGATTCTTCGGAGCGCCGCCGTCCGCCGCGCGGCGGTCCCGGAACACCCCGCCCTCCAGGGCTTTCCTTTTACGTGGTTTTGACAATCTTTTCATGCGCGGTTCACAAACGGTCGCGGATTGCTCTTTACAATCCTCCCACTATTCCGACAGGAGGAATCCCGCATGCGCCTTTTCAAGGCTGCTCTCTCCATTCTGGCAGTCTGTGGTCTGCTTGCGCCCGCAATTCACGCACAAAGCAAGACTACGAAACTGCCCACGGTCAAACACGTCATTCTGATCAGCGTCGATGGCATGCATGCCCTCGACCTGGCCAACTACGTCAACACCCATCAGAACTCCACCTTGGCCATGCTCAGCGGTCAGGGTATCACTTACAACAACGCTTCCACGAGCACGCCCTCCGATTCGTTTCCCGGCCTGGCCTCGCTAGTCACGGGCGGTTCGCCGACCACTGCCGGCCTGTGGTACGACGACACCTATAATCGTGCGCTTTCTCCGCCTCTGCACACCGACGGACTGGGAGATCCGGGTGGTCCTTGCCCGGGCAAGATCGGCACCATCGTGGCCTGGGATGAATCCGTTGATAAGGACCTGACGAAGCTCGACGCCGGCGGAGGCATCAATCCTCATTTCCTGGTTCGCGATCCCAACAACAACTGCGCGCCCATCATGCCTCACCAGTACCTGCGCGTAAATACGATCTTCGAGGTGGTGAAGGCCAACGGCGGCACAACGGCCTGGACCGACAAGCATCCTTCCTACGAATGGACGAACGGCCCCAGCGGGCAAGGCGTCGACGATTTTTTTGGACCCGAGATCAATTCGATTCCAGTCGCCCTGCCGCAATTTCCGGGATGCTCGCCGGTCAATTTTGTCGACAACACTCCCGATGACGGCTGGACCACCAACCTTCTCAACATCCAGTGCTACGACCAGCTGCACACGCAAGCGGTTCTCAACCAGATTGACGGCCTGACCCACGACGGGAAGAACATGGTCGGCGTTCCCACACTGTTCGGGACCAACTATCAATCCGTCAGCGTCGGAGAGAAGCTCGCCGGCAACGGCTACACCGATGTTCTCGGCACGCCTTCGGCTGGACTCGCCGGGGAACTCGATTTTATCGATCACCAGCTCGGCCGGATCGTAAACGAACTCCAGAAGCAAGGCCTTTTCGATTCGACCCTGATCATCGTTGGGGCGAAACACGGCCAGTCTCCCATTGACGTGCAAAAACGCGTGGGAATCGGTGGCGGCCAGCCGGCCACGCTCATTGGATCCGCGGAGGCGTTCGATCTTTCCGACGACGGTTCGCTCATCTGGCTGAACGATTCATCGCTCACACCCAGCGTGGTCGCACTGCTCAGCGAACCCTCCAGCCAGCAAACGCTCGGCATCCAAGAAATCTTTGCCGGACAATCACTGGCCGATAAGTGGAACGCTGCCGCAGGTGATCCGCGCACGCCCGACATCGTTCTCAAGACCAACACGGGAGTGATCTTCACCGGCGGATCAAAAATCGCCGAGCATGGCGGCATGAACGAAGACGACGTCCATGTCGCCCTGCTGGTTTCTTTCCCCGGATTGAAGCCGCAGGCCGTGAAGACGGCGGTTTTGAATCAGCAGGTCGCACCCACCATCATCAAAGCCCTCGGATTCAATCCGAACCAGCTGCAGGCTGTGCAGAAGGAAGGAATCTCAGTGCTGCCCTTCTTGTTCTAGCCAGGTTGCCAGAGAAAATGGCGCGGCGGACCGAATCTGGCCCGCCGCATTTTTCTTGCTGGTTTGCGACGTTAACCTTCCGAGGGGTACGACCACTTCTCCTCCCACCGGCCGAGGACAAACTTGCCATTACCAGCGGAGTCGCGTTCGTAGCCCAGCACTGCCAGCCCGTCAGAAAAGCTGCGCAGGAACTGTTCGCGGTTGCGCTCTTGCACCTGCTGGGCTTTCGCGCGGTGCGCGGCCGACACCTTCCATTCGTAGATCTCTGCCGGAACCTCAATCGCGGATTCGCCGTGGAATGGAGGATTCTTCCCCGTCGCCAGGAGCGTTTCGACACGCTTGGATTTCAGCCACCATTCTGCGATCAGGCGGTCGCTGGGTAATCCGCCGTGCAGCGGCGAGGAAGTGATTCCGTACTGGTTGATGTTATAGCGACGCGCGATAGCGCCAAGGCGCTCGATATTCAGATGGGCGTTCTTAATCTCCAGCGGATCGAACGTCCACTCGATCAGCTCGATGTCGCGACTGAGCGCCTCTTCCCGCTGCAGCAGCTTGAGGCGGCGACCTAGCCCACTGTTGCGGTGCTCCTTGCGCACGGCCAGCATGTGGGAATGCAGATAGACGTGGCCGGAGCGTGTACCGGGCACCGACAGGGCGAACCCGACCATCTCGCTCCCCGCGAACGCGCCCATGACCTGGCCGCCAACTTTTTCCGCGACCACAAACATGCGCAGCGGCACCATCTCGATATCGGAAAAATTCCAGACTTCCTTCTGTAGGGCGACGCAGGCGCGCAGCTCGTCGAGACCTTGGCAGGGGCGAACGACGATGAGATCGGCGGTCACCGAGGCTGCTCCTGCTGCTTGGCTTGCTCCCACAAAGCGTCGAGTTCCTCCATCGGCGTTTGCTCCACGCTTCGCCCGGATTCGCGCAGCCTGTCTTCCATCCATTGAAAGCGTCGCCGGAACTTGCGGTTGGTCTTGCGCAGGGCGGATTCGGGGTCAAGCGACAAATAGCGCGCGATGTTGACCAGTACGAAGAACAGATCGCCGACTTCTTCTTCCAGCTTAGCTTGCAGCTGTTCGGGAATCACTTGCCGTCCGGAGCCGGCCACGCCGCGAGCTTGCGGCCGCGGGCCCGGGGCTGGGAACTCCTTCAGGTGCTGGCGCAACTCGTCAGTTTCTTCGCGGAGCTTATCGAACAAGCCCTCGATGTTGGGCCAGTCGAATCCGGTCTGAGCTGCTCGCGAGCTGATTTTGTAGCCCTCGAGCAGCGCAGGCATGGCGGACGAAATACCCGTCAGGATCGAGTGCTTGTCCGCACTCTTCAATGAACTGCTAATCGGTGCCTTCTCGGCCGTGGCCTGTAGCGCCCCCTGGCGTTTTTTTCTCTCTGCGACTTTCAGCGCTTCCCAGTTCCGTTTCACTTCGTCTGCAGTGTCCGCCTTCACATCACCGAACACGTGCGGATGACGGTCCACAAGTTTGGTGGATAGGCGATCGAGAACGTCGTCAATCGAAAACGTTCCCTGTTCCTCTGCCATCTCGGCGTAGAACAGAACCTGCAGCAG
>OCOJ01001796.1_pt2 | contig 18424 bp, 16 predicted proteins | sample 1539251 | NCBI WGS metagenome assembly OCOJ01 (sample SAMN01911457, study PRJEB22624) | soil metagenome | biome: Soil | place: Malaysia | collected 2012-04-30 | depth RA_metagenome m | reverse complement strand
GTACGTGGGGATCAGGTAGTTGCCAGCAAGGGGCCCGAATATCGCCGAGCCTCCGCCGTAACCAGCGACAGCAAGGCCCACCGCCAAGCCGCGCCGGTCCGGAAACCACTTAGCCATCACTGGAATCGGTGTGGCGTAGCCGAAGCCGTTGCCGATTCCGCCCAGCACGCCGAAGCAGGTGTAAAGGTAATAGAGGCTGGAGGTGTAAGCGCTGAGAAAAAACCCGACACTGACAAGCACGCCCCCCGTGATGGAGATCCAGAAGGGCCCGAGCTTGTCCTGAAGCCTGCCAGCGAAAATGAAGGCAAAAGCGNGAGGTGTAAGCGCTGAGAAAGAAACCAATACTGACCAGCACGCCCCCCGTGATGGAGATCCAGAAGGGCCCTAGCTTGTCCTGAAGCCTCCCGGCGAAGATGAAAGCAATAGCGAACACAACCACCGCATAGGTGAACACCAGAGAGGTCTCTGCCCGCTTCCACCCAAACTCCTTCTCGAGCGGGGCCACAAACACGCTCCAGGCATAAAGTGTGCCAAGGGCGAGATTCATCGACAGTCCGCCGACCACTCGCCACCAACGACTTATTGAGCCATCAGCCATATCCAGACCTCCTGACCGCAGCCGCGGTTCCGGAAGCGCAGGAGAGGGGAACCGCATGGCAACAATGGGCTCGTAGATACACGCGCAAGGCGCCCCTGTCAAGCATTCGCTTCCCGGCCTGCGGCGCTGACGCGCAGTCTTCTACGATCGCCCGGACTTTTCTGTGACGTACATCACAGGGGGCGCTTTTGGCCATTTCACGGCAAAGCCCGCGCCCTGCCTGAGTGCTCACGTCCGAGAGCCGCCGTGTTCCCCACGCGCGTTCGGGTGTGATTGGAGGCCCGCTGGGTTTACGCTTTCTTGGGAATCGCTCCTACCGGCAGAATGACCCGGCCGAAGGTATCGTTGATGATGGTCGCAGCCGCCAGATACCAGGCCGTGAGAGCGCAGAAAATCCCTTCCCATCCGGCGATCCTCATAATCCCCTGGCCCGGCTTGACGCCTTGCCACACCCCGATATCCAACAGGATGAAGAGGATAAGCAAGGTGGTGAAGACCCAGATGAGCGCGTGGGTGTGTTTGAAGGTGGCGATCCAGAGAATAAAGGTAAAGATCGTCCAGGCGATCAGCGTGGTGAGAAGCCAGCCGTTGGTGGCCTCGGCAGGAACCAGCTTATTCATCTCCATCAGCACCATGCTGGCCAGAGCAATCCAGAAAGATCCGTACGATGCGAAGGCAGTCATGCCGAAGGTGTTGCCGGTCCGGAACTCCAGGAACCCGGCAACGAGCTGAGCCAGTCCTCCATAAAACAATCCCAGCGGCAATGCGGCGCCGATGGCGATCAGACCGGCATTGTGGACGTTGAGAACGAACGTGGTGAGGGCAAAACCACACAAACCGAGGGGTGCAGGGTTCGCGAGAGTGGCCGGCATAATAGTAAGGTGTTCTCTCTCCGGTAGAGCCATATTCTTCCTCCTATAGCGTTTCGCCCCTGAACTTGCCCGAGCTGCCAGCGGACCAAAGGAGTGTCCGGGCAAGGGAAACCTATTCGGCAATCGCCCAGGCTGCTGTGAAAGCTTTCACAGTGGCGGACCGATCCTCGTCGGAGGGTTTTGCCCGGTTGCGCGATTTGCTTTGTGCCCGTGAAAGCTTTCACAGAATCCGCCAGAGGGCAGAGGTGAAATGGCCTCAGGCGTCCGGAGAAAAGAACCGAGCAATGGGGCACTCGCCGAAGGAACCGCTTTTTACACCAAAGGAGTGGTTGGTGGTCGTGTCGCTCTGGCTTTTCTATGCGGTCGCCATTTTTTCGATGGATCCCGAATGGGTCGGATGGGCCGCGCCGCTCGCTTTTGGCGGCGCGCTGACGGCTGCAGGTCGGCCTCCCGTCCCGGCATTCTCCGCGTCGCCGGAGGAAACAATCGGGGCCGCGGCCCTTCTGAGTCTCTTCAGTCTGGCCGCCATTTCGCTTCTCGCCTTCCTGCGGAGGGAGCCGGGGCTGGGCTGGTTCGCTCGGCTGGGAGGATCCATCAACGCTCTGCGGCGGACGAGAATTGCGCATAGCTTGCAGGACATGATGCTGCGCTGGAAGCTTGACGCCCGTGCGTTGCTCCCCGCGCGGAGGGGTAGTAGCATTGGCCAAGAAACGTGGGAGCGCCACCCGCCGGCAACGGCGCAGGGCCGTGTCACTACAGCTACTCAGCGCAGTGGAATTGTTCCGGGGAGTCTCTGAGAGAGAGGCCCGCAAGATCTCCGAACTCTGCGCGGAGAAGCGCTTTCAAGAGGGAGCAACGATCTACCGGGAAGGCGACCTCTGCGAGTCCCTCTACATGCTCAAGAGCGGCGTGGTCAAACTCATTTCGCTTTCGCCCAAGGGCAGCGAAGCAATTCTCCAGATCCTGAAGCCGGGCCAGGTCTTCGGCGAGCTGCTGCTGTCCCGAGAAAGGCGGGCGTTCACGGCGCTCGCGGTGGAAGACAGCATTGTCACGGTCATCTCCCGGCAAAATCTCAAGAGATTGCTTTCCCTCGTTCCCGTTCTGGCCCTCAATTTCATTCAGATGCTCTCCCAGCGTTTGGCGGAAGTCGAGAAGGGATTGGCTGAGTCCAGCCACACCTGGTCGTATCACCGTCTGGCCAGGGTCCTGCTGCGGCTGAGCGAGCAGTATGGGGAAGAAGTTCCCACGGGCACCTTGATCAAACTGCGCCTGACGCACGAAGAGCTGGCCAACTTGATTGGAACCACGCGGGAAACCGTCACCACGCAGCTCAATCGCTTCTCCCGCATGGGCCTGTTGTGCCGCCGGGCCAGGCAGTTCGTCGTTTCCCGGCCACGACTCAACCGCTTCATCCACTCTGGGGACTCGCGGACGCGCCAGTTCCGGGAAGTCGAAAGGGCCGGCACGCAGCGAAATCGGGCAAACTAGCCTCGCCGTGCGTGGCGAATCCGACGAACAGCTCAATCCCCGCTCTTGCGTCCGACTAAGCCTGCTTCCTGCCCTATTCCTGGAGTGCCATTTCGATGGGGGAAGGCGAATATGCAGTCCCTAGACTTTAGTAGCGCTTGGGGACCGGCCGGGGATTCCGCGCGTTTTGCGGCTCTGGCAGCCATTACATCGCGGCTGACGCGCGCGGGATCCAACCAGCCGTGAAACGATGAAGCCACTGCTCACAAATCGGATGGCGCTCGGTTCCGGTCCGGCAAGCATGGACAAATGGAAGTACTTCATCCGCAAGCGGGCGGAGCTGCACTAGGCTGGCCGCCGGCGTGCTCATCGCGGCAAGTCTCCCGCCCGCGGCGAATCGCATCTCATCCACAGACGGTGTACGATTCAGCAGGCCTGCCCGGCCCTGGGAGGGAGAAATCCGATGAGATTATCGAAGTATGCGCTCGTTCTGTGCGCGGCGCTGGCCGCCGTGACGCTGCTCCTGCGGGCTAGTCCGGGCGGGGCGCAGGACGCCCAGCAGGACGCGAAGGCCGACCCACCCGCGCGAGTAGCCCGGCTGAGTTTTCTTTACGGCTCGGTATCGTTCCAGCCCGCGGGAGAAAACGATTGGGTTGCGGCGGTGGCCAACCGCCCGCTCACGTCCGGCGACAGCCTGTGGGTGGACGCCGGTGCGCGCGCGGAGCTGCATATCGGCTCGACGGCCATCCGCCTGGGGCAAAGCACCGGGTTCACTTTCCTGGAGGTGAGCGACCGCGTCCTGCAGGTTCGCCTGGCGCAGGGCGTCATGATCCTGAACGCGCGCCACATTGAGGGTGACGAGGTTGTCGAGGCTGACACGCCTAATCTGGCCTTCTCCGTGCTATCTCCCGGCGAATACCGTCTCGACGTCAACGCCGACGGGACACAAACCTCCACGGCCGTCTGGCGCGGCCAGGGCCAGGCGAACGGCGGGGGACGCGCGTATACAGTGGTAGAGGGCCAGCAGGCGCGCTTCTCCGGCCTCGACTCGCTCACCTACGAAATCTCGCCGGTCCCCGCGCCCGATCCCTTCGACAACTGGGCGAACGACCGCGACCGCCGCGAGGAGCACTCCGAGTCTGCCAATTACGTGTCCCGCGAGGCGACCGGCTATGAAGACCTCGACGCCCACGGACAATGGAGCATCGCCGCGGGCTACGGGCCTGTGTGGACGCCCGTGGGCGTGCCCTACGGTTGGGCGCCGTACCGCTATGGCCACTGGGTGTGGATCGAGCCGTGGGGCTGGACCTGGGTGGACGACCAGCCGTGGGGATTCGCTCCGTTTCATTATGGCCGCTGGGCGTTTGTGGGGACGGGATGGGTGTGGATACCAGGGCCGCGGGTTGTCCGCCCGGTGTATGCGCCGGCTCTCGTAGCCTTTGTCGGCGGTGGCCCCGGCGCCGGCTTCGCACTGACCGTCGGCGGTGGGCCGGGAGTCGGCTGGTTCCCCCTGGCGCCCGGCGAGGTCTTCGTGCCTGCCTACCACGTCAGCCGTGTTTACGTGACCAACGTGAATATCACAAACACGCGTGTTGACACCGGGCACGTCACAAACGTCTACAACTACTACGCCACGCCCGGCGCGCGAGAGGTCAGCCAGATTACGTATGCGAACCGCGGTGTTCCGGGCGGCGTGACCGTGGTCAGCCGCGAAACCTTCGTAAGCGCCCGGCCGGTGGCCCGCAACGTGGTGGCGGTGAACGCGGAAGAAATCGCCCGCGCGCCGGTCACCCACGTGGCGGCTGTGGCACCGGTCCGCGCCAGCGTGTTGGGAGCAGGCGCACCGGCCGCGTCCGCTCCGCCTTCCGCGGTCCAAGAGCGCAGAGTGATCAGCAACCGCATGCCAGCCGCGCCGCCGCCGTCGTTTAGCGAGCGCCAACCCGCGCTCAACGCGCATCCAGGCCTGCCTCCGGCGCGTAGCGAAGTCGCCCGGCAGCCGGGTGGCCAAGCCCCGCTCACCGCGCAGCCTGCTGCTACCGCGCCGCGCACGCCGGGAACGCAGGCTGCCTCTACGCCGCCTGCACAGCCCGCTGCTGCGCCTGCGAATCCGCCGGCTCACGCCCCGCGCACCTATGAACGCGTCGAACCGCCGCCGGCTGAACCGAGCGCTCCGGCCCATCCCGCGGCGCAGCCTGCCGTTCAGCCCCAGAGCCAACCGGCTGTCCAACCGCCCCCGCCGCCGAAATCAAAGGCCGCTGAGCCACGGCGCGAAGAGGAGCAGAAATTCCAGAAGCCGCAACAGCAACAACAGCAGAAAACCCAGCCCCCTAAAAGCACTAAACCTTCGGAGAAGGATAAGGAGAAGGAGAAGGAAAAGCCCGGCCCCGGCAAGCCCTAGGGTAATTCTGAAGAACTCGTCGCAGTTTCATTCCAAGCCACAAAGGTTGGAGCGAGGTCCCTGCTATTGGCTAGAGACCCGCGTTCCGCGCTGTGGGATCACGCCGGCAAAAGACGGCAGCGTTCGGAATGACAGTCTTGCAGCTTCCTACTAGCGGTGCGGGTGGGAAAAATCCAGGTCCAGGTTCAGCTCGAGCACGTTGACCCGCGGCTCGCCCAGTATGCCGAAATCGCGCCCGCGCGTGTGCGCCGCGACCAGCCGGCGGACTTCCTGTTCCGACATTCCACGCGCGCGCGCCACCCGCGGCACCTGGAACTCCGCCGCGGCGGGTGAAATGTCGGGGTCCAGCCCCGAGCCGGACGTGGTGACCAGATCCACGGGAATGGGCGCGCCGGGATTTTCTGCCGCGAGTGCCGCTGTCTCCGCCTTCACCCTGTCGATCAATTGCTTGTTTGTCGGAGCCAGGTTCGAGCCCCCGGACGCCAGCGGATCATAACCTGTGCCCGCCGCCGAGGGCCGGGGATGGAAGTACCACGGCGAAGTAAATGGCTGGCCGATGATGCGCGAGCCGACCAGCTTTCCGTCGCGTTCGATGAGCTGCCCGTTCGCGCGGCCCGGGAACAGCACTTGGGCGAGGCCGGTCACCACCAGCGGATAGATCACGCCGAGCAGCACCGTGGTCACCAGCGTCATCCAGATCGAAATCCACAGGTTCTTTTTCACAGCAGCCTCTACGCCCAGCCCAGCCGGGTCACCAGCATGTCAATCAGTTTAATACCGATAAACGGCGCAATCACTCCACCCACGCCGTAGATCAGCAGATTTCGCCGCAACAACGCCGCCGCGCCCAGAGGCCGGTAGCGCACTCCCCGCAGCGCCAGCGGAATCAACGCAATGATGATCAACGCGTTGAAAATCACCGCGGACAGAATGGCGGAATGCGGGGTGCGCAGGTGCATCACATTGAGCACTTCGAGCTGCGGAAATGCGGCCGCGAACATCGCGGGGATGATGGCGAAATACTTGGCCACGTCGTTGGCCACGGAAAAGGTGGTGAGCGCGCCGCGGGTAATCAGGAGTTGCTTGCCGATTTCCACGATTTCGATGAGCTTCGTGGGGTTGGAATCCAGGTCCACCATGTTTCCGGCCTCTTTGGCCGCCTGGGTGCCCGTGTTCATGGCCACGCCCACGTCGGCTTGGGCGAGCGCAGGAGCGTCGTTGGTGCCGTCACCGGTCATGGCCACCAGTTTGCCTTTGGACTGTTCGTTCCGGATCAGCGCCATTTTGTCTTCGGGCTTGGCCTCTGCCAGGAAGCCGTCCACGCCGGCCTGCCGCGCGATGGCCGCGGCAGTGAGCGGATTGTCGCCCGTAATCATTACCGTACGAATGCCCATGGCGCGAAGCTGGTCGAAACGCTCCTTCATTCCGCCTTTTACGATGTCTTCAAGCTGGATGGCTCCCAGCACCTTGCGGTTCCTGGCCACCAGCAGCGGAGTGCCGCCTGCTCCGGCGATGGCCTGCACGATTTCCTGGGTTTCCCGGGGCACCGTCTGGCCATGGGCCGTGGCGTACTTGGTGATGGCATCGTACGCGCCCTTGCGGATTTCCTGGCCGTCAAGGTCCACGCCGGACATGCGCGTCTGCGCCGTGAACGGCACAAAGGTGGGATTCAAGGAGGCCAGTTCGCGCCCGCGCAATCCATATTTGTCTTTCACCAGCACGACGATGGAGCGCCCCTCCGGCGTCTCATCGGCCAGCGAGGCGAGCTGCGCCGCGTTGGCCAGTTCCGATTCGCTGACTCCCGGAGCCGGATGCAGGTGCGTGGCNCTGGCGATTGCCCAGCGTGATCGTTCCCGTCTTGTCGAGCAGGAGGACATCCACGTCGCCGGAGGCTTCCACGGCGCGGCCGGACATGGCAATCACGTTGCGCTGAATCATGCGGTCCATCCCGGCAATCCCGATGGCGGAGAGCAGGCCGCCGATGGTGGTGGGGATCAGGCAGACCAGCAGCGACACCAGCACAAAGATGTTCTGCGGCGCGCCGGAATAGATGGCATAGGGTTGCAGCGTCACCACCGCGAGCAGAAAGATGATGGTGAGCCCGGCCAGCAGGATATTGAGCGCGATTTCGTTCGGCGTTTTCTGCCGCGAGGCGCCCTCCACCAGCCGGATCATGCGGTCCAAGAAGGTCTCGCCGGGATTCGAGGTGATGCAGACCTGAATCTCGTCCGACAGGACGCGCGTGCCTCCGGTGACTGCGGAACGGTCACCGCCTGCTTCGCGGATAACCGGCGCGGATTCTCCCGTGATGGCGGATTCGTCCACCGAAGCCACGCCCACAACGACTTCCCCGTCGCCCGGGATGAATTCTCCCGCTGTCACCTGCACCAGGTCGCCTGTGCGCAGGGCCGAGCTGGCAACCATCTCGATCGTTCCGTCTTCTTTGAGCCGGCGCGCCACGGTCTCCGTGCGGGCTTTGCGCAGGTTTTCGGCCTGGGCTTTGCCGCGCCCTTCCGCCATGGCCTCGGCGAAATTGGCAAACAGCACGGTGAACCACAGCCACAAGCTGATTTGCAGGCCGAATCCTGTTCCGGTAGCGTGATGGGAAACGTCGCGCGCCCACTGGTAGGTGGTCACGACCGCGCCCACTTCCACCACGAACATCACCGGGTTCTTCACCAGCACCCGGGGATCGAGCTTCACAAACGAGTCCAGGATGGCCCGGTGCAGGATCTTCGGGTCGGTCAGGGGTTTTGCCCGGGTATGGGAGACGCTGCTCATAAGAACCTCAGAACACCTTTCCCGCGTACATCAGCAAATGCTCCAGAATCGGCGCCAGGCTTAGCGCCGGGAAAAACGTGAGCGAGCTCACGATGAGAATGGTGGAGACCAAGAGCGTGGTGAACAGCGGGCCGGTCACCCGGAACGTCCCCAGCGATTCCGGCGTGATTTTTTTCTTCGCCAAATTGCCGGCGATGGCCAGCACCGGAATAGCCATGAAGAAGCGTCCCAGCAGCATGGCTACGCCCAGGCTGGAGTTGAACCACGGGGTGTTCGCGTTGATCCCTCCGAAGGCGGAACCGTTGTTACCCGTCGCCGAGGTATAGGCATACAGGAGCTGCGACAGCCCGTGCGGCCCCGGGTTGGTGATTCCTGCCAGACCGAACTTCTCAACCGAAGAAACCGCGGAAAAGGACAGAATCGTGAACGACCCCACCAGCACGAACAGCATGGCCATCTTCACGTCATAGGCTTCGATCTTTTTCCCCAGGTATTCTNGGCGTGCGGCCCACCATCAGACCCGCGATGAACACTGCCAGGATCACGAACACGATCATCCCGTAGAGACCCGATCCCACTCCCCCGAACACGATTTCTCCCAGCATGATGTTGATCATCGGCACCATGCCGCCAAGCGGCGTGAAGGAATCGTGCATGCTGTTCACCGCGCCGCAGCTTGCGTCCGTGGTGACCGTGGCAAACAGCGCGGAGTTGGCGATGCCGAATCGTACTTCCTTCCCTTCCATGTTCCCGCCCGGCTGAACCGAGTTCGCGGCCTGATTCACACCCGCGAACATCGGATTTCCGCTCGCTTCGGCCCAGTAGGCCGTCGCCACGCCAAAGAAGAACAGCACCGCCATCGCTGCCCAGACCGCCCAGCCGTGTCTCGGCGATTTCGTCATGCGGCCGAGCGTGTAAGTCAGCCCGGAGGGAATCGCGAAGATCAGCAGCATCTGCAGGAAGTTGGTGAACGGGGTCGGGTTTTCAAATGGATGCGAGCTATTGGCATTGAAGAAGCCGCCGCCGTTGGTCCCGAACATTTTGATCACTTCCTGCGATGCCACGGGCCCCTGCGCAATCTTTTGTTCCCGGACCACCTGCTCCGTTGTCTTCCCGTCTGCACCGGTCACCTGCACCGTCTGCGGTTCGAGGAGCGCCACGTTGGTGTAGGGTTTCAGGTTCTGCACCGCCCCCTGTGAGACGAACACGAGCGCGACAACCAGGCTGACCGGCAGCAGCACCCACAGCAGGCAGCGCGTCAGGTCCACCCAGAAGTTCCCCAGGGTTTCCGCCTCGTGGCGCGCAATCCCGCGAATCACCGCGATGGCCAGCACGATTCCGACTGCCGCTGACATGAAGTTGTGATACGCCAGGCCGGCCATCTGCGTGAAATAGGTCATCGTGGTTTCCGGCACGTAGGCCTGCCAGTTGGTGTTCGAGGTGAAGGACACCGCGGTGTTCCAGGCCAGGTCGGGAGCTACGTTCCCCAGGTGTTCCACGTTCCACGGCAGCCACTTCTGCGCCCGCTCGATCCCATACAGCAGCGCCAAGGAGACGCCGCTGAAGAGCAGCATGGAGACGGTGTATTCCGTCCAGGGCATTTCCGAGCGTTCATTGACTCTCGTGAGCCGGTACACCAGTTTCTCGATGGGACGCAGCACGGGGTCGAGAAACGTGGGCTCGCGGTTGAACACGCGGACCATGTACACGCCCAGCGGCTTGGTAATGGCCAGCAACACCAGCAGGAATAAACCGATTTGGAACCATCCGTTGGCAGTCACGGCTAAAACTTCTCCGGCTTCAGCAGCGCATACAGCAGGTAGGCAAACAGCAGAACGCAAATCCCCAGCAGCACAGCATCCTCAAGACGCATAACCGGCCCCTATCGCAACCGCTCGCAGCCGCGAACGTACAGAACCGCCACACAGACGAACACGAGAGTCGCGGCGATAAAAATTATGTCCAGCATGAATACCTCGGTGTTCCTGGGGGTTATCGTATTCCGGCTTCGGCAGACGTATTCTAGCCCGGCTTTCGACCCGGGGAAAAAGCCTACCAGGAATGGGATAAGGAAGTTGTGAGGAACCCGTCTTTTTTTTGTAAGCCAAAGGCTGAGCCATTGCCCCCTCCGGTTGAGCTGACGGGTCGGTCTTCCTTAATGCCAAAACAACGCCCTCTCCAGCAGCGGCCCCAGGGAGAGTGCCGGGAAGTAACACAATCCGCCGACCAGACACACCGAAACCGCCAGCACTACGCCAAATGTAGCGGTATCCGTCCGCAGAGTGCCCACGTGCGCCGCAGCGCGGCCCTGGCTTGCAAACTGGCCCGCCAGCGCGAGCGCCGGAATGGCCAGCGCGAACCGTCCCACCAGCATGGCCACCACGGTGGTCACGTTGTAGAACTGCGTGTTCGCATTTAGCCCCGCGAAACTCTGGCCATTGTTGGCCACGCAGGACGCATAGGCATAGAGAATCTCCGTCAAGCCGTGAGCGCCCGTATTCGTGGTGAGGCCCGCAAGCCCGGCCCGCGTCGCCACTGCCACGGCGGCGAGCGCCAGCACAACGGTGTGCCCAGCCAGAGTGTAGAGCATGATCAACTTCTGCTCCGTGGGACCCAGCCGTTTGCCCAGGTATTCCGGCGTGCGCCCGATCATCAGGCCGGTCAGAAATACTGCAATCAGCGCGACCAGAATGATGCTGTAGATGCCGGTGCCCAGTCCGCCAAAAATCACTTCGCCCAGGATCAAGTTGACCAGCGGCACTAGGCCGCCGATGGGAGTGAAGCTGTCGTGCATGGCGTTGGTGGAACCCGTTGCCAGATTCGAGGTCACCACCGCCGTCAGCGCCGTGCCCGCGGTGCCGAAGCGAACTTCCTTCCCTTCCATGTTTCCCGCGACCTGGTTGAGGTTTTGGATGAGCGGGTTTCCCGCCGCTTCTGCCCGTCCACAGACCCAAAACCCGAGTACAAGAAGTCCGAGCATGACGCTGAACAGCAGCCAGCCCTGGCGCGGCTGCCGCACCATGCGCCCAAACGTATTCGTCAGCGCCGCAGGCAGCACGGCGATGGAGAGCATCTCGATCAGGTTGGCAAGAGGCGTGGGATTCTCAAAGGGATGCGCTCCGTTGGCGTTGAAAAAGCCTCCGCCGTTGGTGCCCAGGTTCTTGATGCTTTCCAGTGCAGCCACCGGCCCCTGCGCGATCACCTGCGAGCCGTGTTCCAGCGTGTGCGCGACCCCGTACCCGCTCCAATTCATCGGCACGCCCTGCGAGACCAGAAGCAGGCTGACCAGAATTGAAGCCGGCAGCAGCACCCACAGCAGCGCGCGCGTCATGTCCACCCAGAAGTTGCCCAGCGTCTCGCTCTTCTCGCGCACAAATCCGCGGATGAAAGCGATTCCCGCCGCCAGGCCCGCGGCTCCGGCCAGGAAGTTCTGCGCGGCCAGGCCGGCCATCTGCGCCACGTAGCTCATGGTGGTTTCTCCGCCGTAGGCCTGCCACGTCGTGGTCGTTGCGAAGCTCGTCGCGGTGTTCCAGGCGAGATCCGGGGTCACGGGCGTGGTCTGGTACTGCGGGAAGAAGAAAGGCAGCCAGCGCTGGAGACGGAGCAGGGCGTAGAGCAGGAGCATTCCGGTAAAGCCGAACAGAAGAAATGCGACGCTGTATTCTGCTGCGGTCATTTCGCGGCTGGCATTCACACGGCACATGCGGTAGAGCAAACGCTCCAGGGGGCGGCATAAGGGATCCAGCCACGTGGGCTTTCCGGAAAACACCCGCTCCAGATAGCCGCCCAGCGGGCGAACCAGTGCGGTCATCACCAGAATGAAGAGCAGATATTGCAGTGCGGCGTGGAGACTCATACAACTCGATTGCAGGCGCGCAGCGTGCCCAGTTTCCCTACCATCCTAACGCCAATTCAGCGGGCGCACACTGCGCCATATCCCGCGGCGCTCGTCCAGCCCCCGGCGAACCAGTACACAGATGCACTGCATCGAAAAATTTAATTGCCGAAGTTTCCGATCCGCTGGCCCTGTATGCTCCGTTTGCTTATGATCTCTGGAGGAGATCCGCATCCATGAAAAAATTGAACTTGGCTCTGGCGATAGCTGCCGGATTTGCGGGGGGTGTGCTCTCGCATTCCCTCACGGCCCCGGCCGTCCATGCGCAGGCTCCCGCGCCTGCGGCGGCCGAAGTTCGCGCGCGCAGCTTTCTCCTGGTAAACGAGAAAGGGCAGGTTGTAGGAAAGTTCGCCGCGGAATCCGGCGGCAGGCCCGCCATCCGGCTCTTCGACGCGACCGGCCGCGAGATCTGGAGCGCGGAAGGCCCCATCGTTCGCGGCGCCACGGGCCGCTGAAGCACCTCGGGCCCCGCGGGCTCACGCCTTCGCGGCAGTTCATGGCCGACGAGCGCCCGAGCCGTTCCGAGGGAACGGTCGGTTAGTCCCTTCATGCGCCCGTCTTGACTGATCCCTTTCAGAATTTGACCATGATGGCTATGGTGGCCCGGTTCTCGAATTTCCGCAGGTCCGGAGTCCACAGTGCGCCGTTCGGCAGGAACACCTGAGATCCCAGCGGTCCCTGGTTGCCTCCCGGCGGCGTGATACCACCGGGGCCGGAGAAGTAAGGCACGTTTGACGCGCGGTGATTGAACTCCCAGCGGAACGTCACAAACTGGCTGGGCATGTAATCAAATGTGGCGGAAGCATCCCACGCTTTGAACGGATCGCCGGGATTCCCGGTGAAGTACGGCGTGCCGGAAAACGCGGTCGCGCCGTTGATGGGCGGCAGGAGCACGAGGTAGCGCCCTGGATTATCGATCGCCCCACCCCCCACGGTGAAAGCATACAAATCTTTGTGGAACCAGACCCGGTCGTACACCATGAAGCCGAGGAAGCTCTGCTTCTTTGCCCCGTTCTTGCCGTTGCCGAAGCAGGCAACTCCGCTCCCGCTCTCGCACCCGGCATCTATGGTGATTGTGAACGCGGATTTATCCACGAAGTTGTCCGGCTTGTCGTAGTACTTCACCTGGATGCTGTCGTCGGTGTGCCAGCGCGTGCGGTTGGGTGCGCCCAGCGTATCCCTGCCAACCGCGTACTGATTGCCCACAATGGACACGCTGTTCGATGGCCGCCAAAGGATCTGGCCTCCCACACCCGGCCGTTTGTTGAACTGGCCGTACGATTGCCAGCCGTTGATGAACCACGGCTCGATCTTTAGTTTTTCCGTGGGGAAAATCTGTACGCGCACGCCGTTGAAAAACCACGGCGTGTTCGAGGAAACGTAGGAGGGCTGGTAGGCCCAGTTGTCGTAGTTGTAGAAACTGAACAGCCCGATGTAGGACATGAAAATCCCGGCATCCACGTTCACTCCATGCAATACATCGAAGTGATATCCCCCGTTCGCCTCGGCCAGATACCGGTACGCGCCGTCCAGGGTCCATTGGCCGCGCGCCGGGCTGGGATCGTTGCGTGGCTGCGTCTGGGAGTACATCCCGAACTGAGTGAGTAAGCGTCCGCGGACGTTGTCCACGTGGAGGTCGCCGCCAACACCGAGCTGCGTCAATTGGAACTCGTTGGAGCGAAAAATCTCGCTTGAACCGCCGATGGTGTCGTCCTGGGGATGGTTGAAATCCTCGACGTAAGCCACATCCACGCGGATCTCGGGGGTGAAGTATTTTGTGCTCAGAGGATAGTCCTTCTGCCGGCTGTTCCCCGTCAGCCAGGAGAAATCGGCGAAGGCAAGAGGTTCCTTTTTCGTTTGCGTTGCCGCTTCGAAAGACTGCCCCTCGCTCGGCGCAGGAACGGTTCCCGCCATCGTGTTCGCCATCGGCGATGTCGCCGGCGCGAGGTCGGATGCCGCTGCAGATACGGCGGAATCTCGCACGGCCACGATCCCGTTGCTGCGGAATTCCCCCGCGCCCCCCGCTGCAGCGGGTGGCGCCGCCGCTCGGGCTGATTGTTCAGCCTTCAGCCGATGAATCTCCGCCTCCAGCACCGCGATACGTTCCTTCATGGCTTCCAGTTCGTGGAGAACCGTGAGCGTGGTGAGCTGGCTGTCGGCGGAAGGGGTTGAATCGTTTGTACCCGTCGTACCTGCGCCGCTCTGGCTGTAACCGCATAGGGGGAACAACAAAGCGACGAGGAAAACGGCGGAAACAGCCAGGGACACGCCCCAGCCCAGATTCTTCCTTTGAAGCACGAACTTAGCCATGTGCGTCGCTCCTCCAGACCTTGAATTCGGCAAAGACTATGCCGCCTAGCTTGAGTGTGTCTCAGGTAACCCGGAAACTTGGTGCTTTTGTTGTGGTGTGCCGAATCGGCGCAGAAAATGCAGCAGGAGACAAAGCACGAATCCTGACCGCACGGCACCCAGTCCCATGAAAATCAGTGAGAGCATAGTCATTTCTTCGCGGAGGGCCGGATCGAGACGCAGTCCACCCGACCGTATTCGGCAGGCTTCAAGCCTAGCGGCGGGGAGATTAGGAAGTTGTGAAAAACCCGTCTTGATTTCGTAAGGTGGCCGCGCCGGCCGCGGAAGGCCCGGGATGGAAGAAATAGTGGTTGTCGCCCTTCGCCCACTGAACCGGGCTCAGGACAGCTCCTGGCAAGCAGGATTGGAGGCGCGGGTGGGATTTGAACCCACGCATGGAGGTTTTGCAGACCTCTCCCTTAAACCGCTTGGGTACCGCGCCTCTCGAATCCCAGTCTAGCAAACCCTCAGGGGTTAGTAGAAGTCTCGCCCCCGCCCGCCGCCATGGCTTCCAACAGCACAAACAGCAGGGGCAGCTCGATGGGTTTGGGAAGGTAGGGCTGGCCGCTGGCTTCCAGGAACTCGAGCGTGGCGGGATTCCCGGTCTCGCCGGTAACGAAGATCACCCGGCTGCGCGCCTCCGGCATATTTTTCTCCAGGAAAGCGAAGAGCTGTTTGCCGTCCAGCTCCGGCATGTTGATGTCGGAGAGGATGACGGTGAAATCCTCGCGCACCAGAAGCTGAAGCGCCTCGCGGCCGTCGCCAACGGCCACGGAATCGAAGTGCGCGGCGGCCAGGGCCTTTGAGAGCACGGCGCGAGCCTCGGGATCATCCTCGATAATCAGCCCGCGCGGTTTGGGCGCGTCCTCGTCGGATTCGCCGCGGAACCCCACGTCCGTCTGCACGTGCGGGCCCTCGCCGCCGGTCACTTCGTGGCGGGTAACGCCCCTACAGGTGCGGCAATTGCGGTTGATGAACTTTTGCGCGCGCAGTTCCCGGGTTTCGAGGTCGCCGAGCGTCGCCTCGCTCCGAGTTCCGCAGGAAAGACAGCGCAGTCGCACAATGCGCACGGCTCCCCTCCAGCACCACCGGGCCGGAAGGGGGGCCGTCTCCAACTCCTCAGTCGTTCAGTGCAACAAACCGAACCCGCCGCGCCGCGCAGCTTCCCGATCCCGAAGTGTCGGGATTCTGAACCTGGTTGCGCTCTTCAGTGCAGGTTACCGCGGCGCAGCGGCTGCAGCCGCGCCCGCCCCGGCCGGCGGAGTCGCCGCCTCTCCGCCTGTCCGGCGGTCCTGCTGCAAGCGCTGTTCCGCCGACTTCAGCAAATCGTCCAGCGGGCGATCCTGCGTATAGCGCGCCGAGCCGATGGCAAACCGCAGGTTGAACTCCGTCATCCCGCTGCGACGGCTCCAATCAGCCAGCGCCTCCTTCATCCGGGAAGTCAGGAGCTGCACGCCCGCATCGTCCGTGTCCGGAAGAATCAGCAGGAACTCGTCACCGCCGAAGCGCACCACCAGGTCCGAATTCCGCAATTTGGACTGCAGGAGCTGAGCGATCTGCCGCAGAACCACGTCGCCGCCCGTGTGGCCCAGGCTCTCATTCACCCGCCGGAAGCCGGTGATGTCCACCAGCATGACGGCCAGACTCTTTCCCAGCCGCTTCACGCGGCTGATTTCTTTAGACAGCATGACGCGGAGGTAGCGCCGGTTATAGACCTCGGTCACCGGGTCCTGCAGGGCCAGTTCGCGGTTCAGTTCCGCCTCAATCTTCTGTTGCACCAGCTCGTGCTCGAGACCCCGGATCACCGCGTCCCTCTGCGCCAGATAGAAATTCACGAGCACGAGCAGGGCGATAACGCCGAACAGCATGGGGGGAATCAACTGCGTAATTCCCTGAATCGTCCAGGCCGTGCCCGGCGCGCTCAGCAGGCCATAGGCGGCCATGCCAATGCCCACGATCGCCAGGCCCAGCACCAGAAACGACCAGAACTGCCAGTCGCGGCGCTCCAGTCGCAACGGACGGTCTTCATTGACGGGGTCAGAAGTCGGGTCGGGCATCGGTTAGAGGCAGCGCGCGCGCTCCCTTTTCGGGCGATGGTAGAGCACGCCGCAGGGGCAGTCAAGGTTCTGGAGGTTTGGGTTTAGACATTGGAAGAGACGCGGGACGGTCCGCCGCCTCAATCCCACGGTGCGGGCCAGCGTGCAAAGCCCGCGGGGCTCGTATAGAATTCCCCGCCGGTCCCCGCGGCTGGCATGACATGATGCCCGCAAATTGGGAGAAAGACCCATGAGACACTCGCTGCTGCTCACTGCTTCCTTTCTCCTTCTCGCCGCGCCCGCCGCACCGGCGCAGGACTGGGCCCGCGCAAAGTTGGAAAAGTCTCCCCGGCATCGCGAGTGGGTCTCCATCAAGCATGATGGCCGCTCGGTCGAGACGTTGGTGGTCTATCCCGAATCGAAGAGCAAGCGTCCCGTGGTGCTCATCATCCACGAAATCTTCGGTTTCACGGACTGGACCGCGGAACTCGCCGACGAAGTCGCAGAAGCAGGTTACATCGCCGTGGAGCCCGACCTGCTCTCCGGCATGGGCCCCAATGGAGGCCGAAGCGACTCGTTTGCCGAAGGCAAGGCGTTTGAAGCGGTCAGTCACCTGGATCCGAACCAGGTGACCGCCGACCTCAACGCGGCCGCCGATTACGCCAAGAAAATACCCGCGTGGAACGGCAAACTGTTCGTCACCGGCTATTGCTGGGGCGGCGGGCAATCCTTCCGCTTCGCCACGAATCGCGCGGATTTGGCCGCCGCATTCGTCTTCTACGGCACGCCTCCTTCAAAAGACGAGATGGCGCGCATTCATGCGCCCGTCTACGGTTTCTACGCGGGCAATGATGCCCGCGTTGACGCCACGATTCCCGATACGATTGCGCAGATGAAAGCCCTGGGGAAAACCTACGAGCCGATAACCTACGAGGGTGCCGGTCACGGCTTCATGCGCGCCGGCGAAACCCCTGACGCCTCCGAAGCCAACAAAAAAGCCCGGGCCGACGCCTGGGCCCGCTGGAAGGAACTCCTCAGCCGCGGCTCGTAACCCCTTGCGAAGCGCCGTGTTCAAGAAGCGCCCGGCGCGGAAAACCTCACCGCCGGAGTTTAGCGCCGGAATCAAAACCAATCGCTGCGATACGCAACCCACCAGCTCACCACCCCGGCGGGAATGGTAGCCGCAACCGCCCACCAGAATGGCAACGCAAAGTCCGCCACGAGCCCCAGCACAATGAACATCGTCCAGAAAATCTTCTTCTGCATCGCCCTGGTCCGAGTCTCTGCAGCGAACAAAGAAAAACTTACGGCTTGGCGGCCTGACCGGCCAGAGCGGGGGCGCTGGGCGACGGCGGAGCGGCAACCGGAAGGCGGAAGATGAAGCGGGTGCCTGCCCCTACGCGGCTTTCCACCCAGATGGAACCGCGATGCTCGTCAATCAGCCCGCGGGTGATGGCCAGACCCAGTCCCGTCCCGCCGCGCCGGCGCCCCTCCGAAAGCTGCTGGAATTTCCCGAAGATGCGGTGCAGGTCCTTTTCCGCAATGCCCACGCCCTGGTCGGATACGGCGCACACCACCCAGTCGTCGTCGGAGGAGAGTTCCACCACCACGTCTCCCTTGGCGGGAGAAAACTTCACCGCATTGGACAGCAAGTTGGTGATCACCTGTTCGATTCGGTCCGGATCGGCCTCCACGTGCGGCAGCGGCGTAGGACGTTCCACGCGCAAGCGCACCTCGCTCTTATCGGCCAGGGGCTTCACTGCGCACACGGCGCGCACGGCAATCTCCGTGAGGTCCAGCCGTTCGAGATTCAGCTTCAGCTGCCCTGCTTCGATCTTGGAAAGGTCCAGAATGTCGTTCACCAGCCGCACCAGGCGGTCGCAGCTCTTTTGGGCGATTTCGAGCAGTTCCTGCATTTCCGGGCTCGTCTCGCCGGCAAACCCGGAAAGGATCAGGTCCACGGAGCCCTTAATGGAGGTCATCGGAGTGCGCAGCTCGTGCGACGCTACCGAGATGAACTCGGACTTC
>OCOJ01037009.1_pt3 | contig 18451 bp, 20 predicted proteins | sample 1539251 | NCBI WGS metagenome assembly OCOJ01 (sample SAMN01911457, study PRJEB22624) | soil metagenome | biome: Soil | place: Malaysia | collected 2012-04-30 | depth RA_metagenome m | reverse complement strand
CCTCGCCGCGGCGGAAGCCGCATCCGATCCGGCGCGCACGCCCGCGTCGACCACGGACCTCGAAGACATCGAGCGCGCGACGATCCAGCGTGTCTTCGAACAGGTCAAAGGCGACAAGGCGCTCGCCGGACGCATGCTCGGCATCAGCCGCGCCACCCTCTACCGCAAACTCAAGCGCTACAACATCACGGTCGGCGCGGGACCGGAGTCTTCTCACACGCTGCAGTGACGAGCCGCACGCCAAATCGGGCGATGATGACGAGGCGCAGTTTGTTACAGACCGGGGCTGGGGTCATCGCCTCAGCAGTGCTTCCTCGCTATCTTCGTGCCTCCACCTCTACCGTGAGTCCGGTCATGGCTGAGCTTAGCAGTTACATGAGCGACGTTAAGAGCCGCGCGCTTCCTGACGAGGTTCTCGAAGAAATCAAGCAACACACCCTCGACACCCTGGCCGCCATGATTTCAGGATCACAACTGTCCGTCGGACGCCAGGCGATCCGCTTCGCGAGCGAATACGGGGGTAACGCCGTCGCCACTGTCGCTGGCTCGAGCGTCGTGTGTGATCCGATCGAGGCGGCCTTCGCCAACGGCATTCTCGCGCACGCCGACGAAACCAACGACGTTCATCGGCCCTCACGTTCGCAGCCGGGCAGTTCGGCGGTGCCGGCCGCGCTTGCTGCTGGGGAGAAGTTCGGCATTACGGGAACACATTTCCTGAGGGCCGTGGCCCTCGGTTACGACATCGGACCGCGTGTCACTATTGCTCTTGGTCCCTCCACGCTGGTGGACGAAGGCCACAAGAGCACTTTCAGCATCGCCGGGGTCTTCGGCGCTGCCGCTGCGGCAGGATGTGCGGCGAGTCTGAATGCCCAGCAGATGCGTTGGCTCTTCGATTACGCTGCGCAGCAAGCCTCCGGCCTAGAAGCGTGGCATCGGGATCGGGAGCACATGGAGAACAGTTTCGTCCTGGCGGGAATGCCGGTGCGCAGCGGAGTCACCACGGCGTTGCTCGTCAGCGCGGGATGGACTGGAATCGATGACATCTTCTCGGGTCCGCACAACTTCGTTCTGGCCTTCTCGCCCAGAGCCGATCCAACCAAGCTGACAGAAAAACTGGGCGAGCGCTACGAGGTCATGCGCAGCGACATCAAGAAATGGAGCGTCGGCATGCCTATTCAGGCGGTGCTTGATGCGCTAGAAATCTTGCTGAAGGGCCATCCACTCAACCCGGAACAGGTGCGTGAAGTGAGAGTGCGGCTCGCCTCCTCTCTGCGGGAACCCGTGAACAACAGCCGGAGTCCGGACCTGTGCCTGCAGCACCTGGTGGCTGTGATGCTGAAGGACAAGACCGTTTCTTTTCAAGCTGCGCATGACAAGGCACGCATGCAGGACCCAGCCATCCTCGAGCTGCGCTCCAAAGTGAAGCTCATTGCGGATGAGGAGTTCGAGCGACGTCTGCCGAGATGGGAAGCCACCGTTGAGGTTATCCTCAACGATGGAACGCTCACGCAGCACGTCGAAGACCCGCGCGGCACGGTCGAGAACCCTATGACGCGCGACGAGGTCGCTGCAAAGGCCCGCAGCCTCATGGAGCCTGTCCTCGGGGCGGAGGTGTGCCGCCGCCTCATTGAGACGATATTCTCGCTGGAAGGAACCAAGGATATTCGTCAGCTTCGTCCTCTGATATCGAGACGGGCTGTGCCGAACGAAACCCCAGCACACGAAGGCCCGGGCCGGAGCTCCCCAAAGCGGTAAGGTCCGACTCTCTTCGACGGCGCCCTCGCGAGCCTCAGTTGACCGCGCTATCGAGCCGGTCTGCCCCGCTCATTGCGACGCGGAGGCCGGCGAGCCAGTGGCGTTATTACGACGGTCAGAGCGTAGAGCCGCCCCTTACGCCCGGGCGTCGCCATGACCTGCATCAACTGCTCGATGTATCGGTTCACTTCTGCAATTTGCTCTTGCGGAAGCCAGCCGGTCTTGCGCAGAGCCCACAATTCTCGATTTGGACCGGATACTGCTGCGTCCGCGGTGGCAAAGCTGGTACTGAAATCGCGGATCCCCAGCCGCAACATGGAAGCAATGATCGCGGTTACCTCGCGGCTATTCCCTCTTTCCCCAAGTCGATAGCAGAGGCTCAGCTCCGGAGCGACTGCGCGGAACAGGGCCTCGCGTCGTCCATGGAGCCGGCGTGACCCGGCGCTCAGCACCAGACCCACCTGCTTGAGGATGCGAAGATGGTAGTAGAGGGAGTCCGCGGGTCGCGCCAGGGCGGCGGCGAGTTCGGCCACGGATACGGTCCCCATGCGCGGCAGCACATCCACGATTTCCTGCCGGGTGGAGGCGGCGAGCGCGCGCATTTGCCGTTTGCTGCGAATAAGGTAGTTGTCTTCTGGTCGATGCATAGAGTAGGATATTATCAGCATGTTGAATATTTTATGTTCTATTCAACAACTGCGGAAAAGTTCCCAGTCTCCCCGATCGAAACCAAAGAGAGGAACGATGCGAGAACCGAGGGTGTTCGTAAGGGTTGCGCTGTTTCTTACCGCGCTGTGCGTCGCGCCGTGGTTCAGCTGGGGACAGGCCAAGGGCGTGGTCTCGAAAGACAACGCGGATCTGGAGGCGAAGGAGTTCCGGCTCGACGATTTGGAAGCGAGGCTGCGCACCATGCCGCCGGGAGAGGAGCGCGATTATTTCGCCGGAGTGTTGGCCAATCGCGCAGGTCACCTTCCCGAGTCCATCGACTTGCTGAACCGGGCTCTTGGCTCCATCCGGACATCACGACCGAACCGCGCTGTCATTGCTCTGCAGGTCTTAGCGGATGATTACATGAAGAGTTTTCAGTATGCCGCTGCGGCAGGAGCTTATGACGATCTCTTAGCCCATTTTTCAGGCCAACTGAAACCTGGTGAGCTTCAGAGCGCGAGGAATGATGCGGGAATCGCGCAATTGCTCCGCGAGGCGCCACCCCAGACCATTGCCTGGGACGGGGCCGCGAAGTTGAAGACCGAACGCAATCCCCTAAACTCGGTGAATGTGGAACTGACAGTCAACGGCGTAACCGGACCGTGGCTGCTGGACACCGGCGCCAATCTTTCGCTCGTGACCAGGAGCTTTGCCGAGCGCCTGGGGTTGAAACTCTTGCCCGGAGTGGCGCAGACAAAGGCGGGGCTTACGGGGATCGAGAATCCGTTGCGCGTGGCCTTGCTCCCAACCCTGCAGATGGGAGGCGCCACGCTGCATAACGTGGTGTTGATGGTGCTGGACGATGCGAACCTGTATATCAATTTGGGCAAGTCCGCGTACCAGATCCTGGGAATCATCGGCTACCCGGTGTTTCAGGCGCTGGGGGCGATTACTTTTTTGCACGAGGGTGAGTTTGTTGCGGGAGACCGGCAGCAGCCACAGGAAGCGGGGGCGCGGATGTATATGAACGGGCTGTCACCGGTAATCGAGTGTCGGGTCGAGGGCAAGGCTCTCCCCTTCTACTTCGATACCGGCGCAGCAGGGACCAACTTTTTCGTCCGCTACCATCGCCAATTTCGCAGCGAGTCCAAGACTTGGAAGAAGGGTAAAGAAAAGGACGCGGGGGCAGGTGGGGTCAGGAAACGGAAAATCTACATCCAGCCCCAAGTCGATCTCGGAATCGGGGATAAGACCGTGACCCTCCGGAAGGTGTCGATCTACCGGACTAGTACAGGGTCCGACGACAACGACGAGCTTTATGGCAACCTCGGGCAAGATGTGGTGGCAAACTTCAAAAGCTTCACGCTGGATTTTTCAACAATGACCTTCAGCCTAGGAGAACCCCTGGCTCCAGACCAGCCGCGGTCGAATCCGTGACCTCAGAAAGACAGCGCGCAGGTAACTTCGGCTACCAGGCGACCAGGCTCGGAGCTACCCGGCATCGGAACTTCCCCTGCGTGAGGTTTTGGGCGGCATGTCGGAACCGGCCCTTCCCGATTCTTTGAGACAGCGGTCTCAGGATGAGACGCTGCGGTTGCGTCGAGCCTCTCCGGGGCGCGTCGGAGCGTCGCTAACCTACTGAAAAGGCACAATCCACGGTGCTTGCTCTTTCGTTCCTCTCTATGGCGGCGTGCGTGCATCTGTTTCTGCTCGTAACCGCGGATTCTCGGCTCCCCAAAGCTCTTCCTAACCGGGAAGAGGGGGAGCCTGCCCGCTTCTGAGCCCAATTTCTCTGAGCGTGCTCTAAGAACGGCCAGGGCCAGGCGCGAAAATCCACGGAGAGTTGAGACAAAGTCGAGGGCGTGCCGATTCTCAGCACGGAGGACACAAAGGCACACGAAAGAAAGTTTTCTCGCTTCGCACCGTGAGAGTTCGTGTTCGCTGTGGTCCATGAATCCAAGGCGCTCCGAAGGGTTGTAATCGCTTGGCGCAACAAGCCACAGCTGCGGGTCGCACTTCGCCGGGGGCCAGCGCGGTCGCCGGCCTGGCTCGCTTTTTTCCCGAAGCCACGCCGGTCCGCATCCCGGTGCAGCTGGCCCGCGCCCTCGATCCTGCGCATTCGCAGGCCGCTGACTTTTCTGAGAGCACCATCATCGAATTCGGCACTCCCCGCGAGGTTCTCTTTGCCTGCTCTAAGCCGCTCGAGTTTGGCGACGTGGTGCGCCTGCGCAACTCGGATGGCTCGCTCGACACCGAAGCGTCGGTCGTGGCCGTGCAATATCATCCCGGCCAGACCGTGGTCGCAGCCCGTTTCCAAAAGGAAGTGCCCAACTGGATCGTGAAACCATGACCTCTGCATCGCCCACGCCGGACCTTGCTGCCCAGTGGAGTGCGGCGCGCAAGCTCTACCCGATTTACTTTCAACTCTCACGCGAATTCGTCATCGATGTGCAGCCCTGCGCGGACCTCGAAGCCGGCGTTGACACGCCGCCCCGCGAGTCCGTCGAACAGGCCAACCGCTGGCTCGAAGAGATGGACCAGCGCATCCAGGTCCACCAGCTCCGCCAGTTCCTGCAGACCAGCACGCTCGTCGATCAGGATGGCCTGCTCTACCTGGCGCAGCACTTCCTGACCAAGCCCGCTAGAAATGACGCCCTCCGCGACAAGATTGATTTTCTGCTGGTGCAGTATTTCAGCCAGATCGCTCCCTCCCGCCTGGAGGATCAGGATGTCGACCTCGCCTATGTGGCGCAGTCGCTCGAACCCGTGCTGGGCGAGGTGGAACTGAAGGCACCGGTTTGGCTGAATGGATTGGACCGGGTACTCGAGGCCGTGCGCCGCTGCCGCACACTCGATGAGCTGCTGCATGGCGGGGTGCTCGAGCAGGGACGCAAGATCAAGAATCAGGCGGGCGATTTGTTCTTTTTGCCGGTGGCGCTGATCGCCTTCACCCGCTTCGGCTATCTCATGCGGCGCGCCTTCTTCCGCCTCATGCACGGCGATCTCAATTCCATTCTCGATGGGCTCAACGAACTAGAGGAGAAAGGCATCGCCGCCATCGACTGCCGCCGGGCTCAGTTTTCGGACAAGGAGCCGGTGGCGCGGTTGCGCATCATCTGCCAGTCGTGGAAGGTCATGTTTCAGGCCGAGTATTCGTCCGGCCAGCCGCTGCGCATGCTGGTCGATCTGCGCGCTTCGGTCGAGCATGCGCTGGGACGTGGAAAGTTCGCGGAAGTCGGCGGGAAGGCAGGTGCCAAGACCCTGCCAAAGGCCACCGCTTCTGCGACGGCTGTGCCGTCGGCAGCGAAGGCTCCGGTCGCAAGAGCCGCCGCTGTCGGTGGAGCGGCGCCGGCGCCGAGGACCGCGCCTGCTTCTAAGCCCGCGCCCGCTCCGAAGGCGGCTCCAGCAAAACCGGCTGCTGCAGCGAAGCCTGCCAAGTTTGCTCCGCCAACGGATGAAGCACCCGAGTTTGAAATCTCCGCCGACGGCAACTGGGACTCGGATTCGTCCCAGGCCGGAAAGAAGTGATTGCGGTCAGGGCAAGATCGCAGAGAGTCAAGATCGTCGAGAAGAGAAACAGAAAGGCAAAGGGACGTTGCAGTGGATCACCCGACCGTACTGATCATCGCCGACGACAGCGACTTCTCCCGGCGCATCACCGCGCGCTGGCAGATGGAGCGCATCGTGCCCGCGTTCACGCTGGCCAGCGGCGTGCTCTGGCCGCGCTTTGCCGTCGATACCTTTGACGCCGCCATTGTCGGCGACCTGCAGCGCGACCTGCTGTCGGTGGTGCTCGAGCCGTTGCACTCCACCGGGCAGCCGGTCTTTTTCTTCTGCCAGGACCCCGCGACCACGCAGCTGGTGCGGGAGCGCTGGCCCCGCATTTCCATCCTGCGTCAAGACGAGAACTGGCTCGACGTGTTGGTGCTGGTAGCCGGAGAAGCCGTGCACCGCTCCCGCGCCGAAAATCGCGCCCGGGCCGCCGAACTGACCTGCGCCACGCTCGATCGCCAGGCCATGCTTGGCCGCTACATGCTTGACATGCGCCACAGTCTAAACAACGCGCTCACCTCGGTGCTGGGCAATTCCGACCTCCTGCTGCTCGAGCCCGGCAGCTTGTCGGCCGCGGCCCGCGCCCAGATTGAGACCATTCGCAACATGACCTTGCGCATCCACGAAATCATGCAGCGCTTTTCCTCGCTGGAGAAGGAAATGAACGTCGTTGCCCTGCAGGCCGAGCGGGATTCGGGCAAATCCTATGCCGCCGCGGGAAATTGAGAAGAGCAGCGGATAGTGACTAGTGAATAGTCCATAGCGAATAGCGGCGGGATCGAAAGCCGAGAAGACCGACGACCGACGACCGAGAGCCAAAAGGCTGAGAACTAAGAACTACAGGAAACTGGAAACCGGAAACCGGAAACCGGAAACCGGAAACTGCAACCTAATCCTCCCCTCGCAAGTGGTCGATCTTAAATAAAGCCTGCTGCTTGCGCCCCCGACGGGACGGATTTATGCACCGANTTCATGGCGAGCGGCACCATTCTCGAGCACGAACTGTCGGAAGTGCGCCTGCTGGTCGAGCGCCAGACCGGAGTCCTGCTCGACTGTCCCAATAGCGCTCTCTCCGCCCACGTCGCGGAGCTTCTCGAAAGCCACGAACTGGACTCCGTTGCCGCCCTGCTCGACCACCTGCGCGCCCCCGATCGCGATCCCGCCATTCTGGCGCAATTCCTCGACGGCATCGTCAATACCACGACCGGTTTTTACCGCCACCCTGGCGCCATGAATGCGCTGGCCCAGCAGGTCTTGCCCCAACTGCTGCTGCGCAAAGCGGTTGATGGTCCCAGTACACTGCGTATCTGGAGCGCAGGCTGCGCCACCGGCGAGGAAGCTTACTCCATCGCCATGGCCATCTGCGAGGCCTATCCCGGATCTGCCACGAACGCCCCCGGAGCCAACGGCTCAAGTAACGGCACCGGCAGCAACAGTAGTGGCCCGAAAGATCGCGACCAGAAAGACCGCGAGCTGAAGGAAAGAAGTGTCGGCGCCCGCAACGGCGGCATTCTCGAAGCGCCAGCGCCCGCTCCCACACAGCTTCCGAAAGACTGGTCGATCCACATCGTGGGGAGCGACCTGCTTCCCTCCGCCATCGCCGTGGCCGAGCGCGGACTCTATCCCGAATCCGCTCTCACCGGACTTCCGCCGGCTATGATTCGCGCCTGCTTCTCGCGCATCGGATCGCCGGGCAACGGCAGCGGCACGTCCAGTGGATCGTCCAACGGATCCTCCAACGGATTATCCAACGGCAATGGGTCTTTGAACGGCTCTGGCGGCAATTCGCCGAACGGACCCGCGTCCGGCACGCACCTGCTGGTCAAGCCCCGCTTGCGTAGCCTGGTCACCTTCAACACCATGAATCTGACCAAGCCGGTCTACATCGGGCGCTTCGACTGCATCTTCTGCATGGACGTGCTGCCCCATCTCTCGCGCTCGCAGCGCATCGCGCTGATGGAGCGTCTGCACCTTTACCTTGAGCCCGGCGGATACCTTTTCCTCAGTCAGACCGAAAAACTCTGCGCCCCCAACCTCAACTTCCGCCCCGAAACATACGACGGCTACACCATGCACCGCAAGCCGCTCGCGGCCGCGGCAGCATACGGACGGTAACATCATTAAGAGTTGCACTTGGGGTCAGTCTGGAATAGACTAAACTAAGTTAATTTAGTCCGTTTGCGCTATGAAAACCGTAAACATCCACGAAGCCAAGACCCAACTCTCCAGGCTCGTTGAGGAGGCTTCCAAGGGAGAGCCCTTTGTGATTGCCAAGGCTGGCAAGCCCATGGTGAAAGTGACCGCCCTCGCTGCTCCCGTGGGAGCGGAAGTCAAGCGACTCGGCTTTATGTCCGGGCAAATCTCTGTGCCTGACGACTTCGACCGCATGGGTGAAGAAGAGATTGTGCGGATTTTCTCCGGCGGAAAATGAAGCTTCTGCTCGATACGCACCTGCTGCTGTGGGCGGCTGGCCACCCAGATCGGTTGTCGCCTCCAGCCCTGAAGCTGATCGAGTCTCCGGCGAACGAGCTACTCTTCAGCGCAGCCAGCATCTGGGAAGTGGCGATCAAGCGAGGCCTGGGCCGAAGTGACTTTCAAGCCGATCCGCGGCTGCTTCGCCGCGGCTTGCTCGACAACGGCTACAGCGAATTGCCCGTGCTTAGCAATCACGTGGTTGCCATCGACAGTCTGCCGCCCATCCACAAAGACCCTTTCGACCGCCTGCTGGTGGCCCAGGCTACCGTGGAAGGGATCACTCTTCTCACAGCGGATTCTGTGGTGGCGCAGTATCCCGGGCCGGTGCGCATGGTGTGAGGTGATTCATGTAGGGACGGACGCATTCGAAGCCTGCCCTGAGCGACCCGAGGAACGAGGGGAGTCGAATGGGTCCGGTCGGGCGAGGCCGGACTGCGTGCGAGGCCGGTTGCCTTGGCAGTTGAGCTCTAGGCTATTTTCTCGTTTCGGCGCCTTGCTCGATGCTGTCCAGCATGAACCCGTGCTGATCCCGTCGCAAGAACGGTGATGAGACGGTGATCATGTCCGCAGATGAGTACGAGCGGATAACCGGCAGCACGAACGTCGAGACAAGGCAGGCCCAGCCCACCAAAAAGACGACAAGTTTCTGGAAGTCGCGCTGAACGCCCCGGCGGACGTGATCATCACCGGTGATGAAGACTTGCTGGCGATACACCTGTGGCGGAGAGTGGCGATTTTGTCGCCGGGGAACTATCTGGATCGCTGACTTCTGCCAAACACCTTGCTACACACCCGTCAGCTTTGGCTCCGCTAGCACTCAGCAGTTCGGTGAGTTCATTCCAGGACGTGGCGAGCTTCGGCATAGCAAACATCACGCTCCCATCATCGATCGAGCTATCGCTGATTGGATCCCGATGTGGTTGATTTATTCCCGACCCATGTTCCGTCGCCGTCCATCGCCCGGAGACTGTGTGGTCGTTAGTCCTGATGATGATCTGCCCTCTATACACCCAGCAGTAGTTCAGATGCGAACTAATCCCGCGCGGCGAGGTTCGCTTCAGAACTTGAGTAAGATCGTAACCAAGCATGCTTCCCATGCCGCCGGACGTTCCTTGCTCGCCTTGCATCAGCATGAACATGCGATCACGACTGTTAGACAGATTCTCAACGGCCTGCCGACACGGTGTTACTGCCACCCCGCATCCGATCGCGCCGACCTTGTGCACCGGAACGGGCTCGGGCTCGAAGCTCGGCGATTTGAAAACGTGTACATAGGATCGCGCCCAAGGTGCGTCGCCGCAGTTCTCCGTGGGGTGGGTCGATACCATCATGAGATGGCACTGGCCTGCGCGTTCAGCGTCCGGGAATCTCGCGAATATTTCCCGCGCGTCGTTTGGCCACCACGCCGCGACTGCGGTTGGATCCCACGCGCGAGATTCGTCTTCATTCTGTAGAAGTTTCGTTAGGGTCTCGACCATCGCGAAACCGATCCGCACAGAGCCGGCGAATCCCATCGCGATGAATTGACCGACCGGGTAGATCTTCTGCAGGCAATCGTGCTCTGAGGTATCGCCCAATGTGACTCGGACATCAGAAATTCCGAAGCCGTACCCAAACATCGTGGGAGTGCCGACTACCCAGGTCATAGACTACGCGAACAGAAACTCCTTCGTCCGCAGCTCCTTGATCGTGTCTCTTAACTTCGCCGCCTTTTCGAACTCGAACCGCTTGGCCGCCTCGCGCATGTCGTCTTCCAGCTTCGCGATGTACTTGTCGACATCCTCCTGCGACTTGAACTCCGGCACGCCCTCGACCTCAGCCACTGTGACGTCCGTATAGTCCGCAGCCACGATCGCCGCCAGCGTCATGTCCAGCGGACGCACGATCGACTCCGGCGTGATCCCGTTCGCCTCGTTATAAGCGCTCTGGATCGCGCGCCGCCGCGAAGTCTCATCCATCGCGCGCTTCATCGAATCGGTCATTGTGTCGGCATAGAGAATCGCGCGCCCGTTCAGATGCCGCGCGCAGCGGCCGATCGTCTGAATCAGCGACCCACTCGACCGCAGGAATCCTTCCTTATCTGCATCCAGCACGGCCACCAGCGAAACCTCCGGCAAATCCAGACCCTCGCGCAGCAGATTGATGCCGATCAATACGTCGAACTCGCCCTTGCGCAGATCGCGCAGAATCTTCACCCGCTCCAGCGTCTCAATTTCAGAGTGCATGTAGCGGCACTTCACACCCACTTCCGCGTAATACTCGGCCAGGTCCTCGGCCATGCGCTTGGTCAGCGTCGTCACCAGCACCCGCTCGTGGCGCTCGACGCGGGCGCGAATCTCATGCAGCAGATCGTCGATCTGTCCCTTGACCGGCCGCACTTCCACTTCGGGATCGATCAGCCCCGTCGGCCGGATGATCTGTTCCACCACAACGCCCGCCGACTTCGTCAGCTCATACGGCCCCGGCGTCGCCGAAACATACACGATCTGATTGGTGCGATGCTCCCACTCTTCGAAGGTCAGCGGACGGTTATCCAGCGCCGACGGCATACGGAATCCGTATTCGACCAGCACTTCCTTGCGCGACCGGTCGCCGTGATACATGCCGCGCAGTTGCGGCACCGTCTGATGCGATTCGTCGATGAACATCAGATAATCGCGCGGGAAATAATCGAGCAGCGTCGGCGGAGGCTCACCCGGCAGCCGCCCGGTAAAATGCCGCGAATAATTCTCGATGCCGTGGCAATAGCCCATGGCTTTGATCATTTCCAGATCAAACATCGTTCGTTGATGGATGCGCTGCGACTCGACTACGCGTCCCTGCTTTTCGAGTTCGACTTCCCACCACGCCAGCTCTTTCTTGATCGACTCGACTGCCGCTGCCCGCGTTTCGTCTTTCATCACGTAGTGCGTCTTGGGATAGACTGGCAAGCGCACATACCTCTGCTTCACCGTGCCAAACAGCGGATCAATCTGCGCCAGCGCCTCCACCTGATCGCCCCACAGCTCGATGCGATACGCCATGTCTTCATAGGTGGGGAAGACCTCGATCACGTCGCCGCGCACGCGAAACGTCCCGCGGCGAAACTCGCTGTTGGTGCGCTCATAGAGAATGTCGACCAGCTTGCGCGTGATGTCCTCGCGCTTGACCTTCTGGCCTTTTTCCAGAAACAGCATCATGCCGTAATAGGCTTCGGGCGAGCCCAGGCCGTAGATGCAGCTCACCGACGCTACGATCAGCGCGTCGCGCCGCTCGAACAGCGACTTAGTCGCCGACAGCCGCAGCTTGTCGAGCTCGTCGTTGATGGTCGCTTCTTTTTCGATGTAGAGATCGGCGGCGGGAACATACGCCTCGGGCTGATAGTAGTCATAGTAAGAGACAAAATATTCGACCGCGTTCTGGGGAAAGAAACTCTTGAACTCGTGATAAAGCTGCGCCGCCAGCGTCTTGTTGTGCGCCATCACCAGCGTGGGATGGTTCACCGCCTCGATCACCTTGGCCATGGTGAACGTCTTGCCCGATCCGGTCACGCCCAGCAATACTTGATGCTGCTCGCGGTCGAACACGCCGCGCGTCAGCCCCTGGATCGCCGCCGCCTGGTCCCCTTGCGGCTTGTAGTTGGAAACGAGTTTGAAATCCATTGCTGAAGCTTCTAGCTAGCTCTTAGCTCTTGGCTCAAACCGAAGCTGCAGAAGAATAACTCCGGCTTAGGACACTTTCTGTCCTCGACGCTGACGCGCCTAGCAATACCCGCGTGGGGACAGCCGCCCCGGCTGTCCGGCCGAGCGAAGCTCGGCTTACGCATCTTCGCCACAGGCACAGCCTGTTGATTATATCGCCTGGAAAAACGAGACAAGCGGAACCGATCTATAACGAAGCCGCTCAATTGAGGAGAATCCGCGCAAACCCACGTGAATCCGCTGCGAAGAAGTTGTCTTTACAACTCCGCATGACCACAAAGGACGCGAAGTGCCACGAAGGATTCTTTGCAAGCCATTCCAAATGAGGTTGGTCAGCGTGAGTCGTCGGTCCGCGCACTACGGCTGCTTCACTTCGCTGTAGCCCAGTATTTTGGTCGACGTCCGAAACTTTTTGTAGTCGCGAAAGGTCTGCTCGCCCTCGAGATTGAATCCCTTCAACAAAGCCACCCGCGCGTCCACCTTGAAAGTCACGAGCTGCGGCAGCCATACCTCGTCATTAACCCGCGTCCCTTCAAACATGACGCGCGAGCCTTTGTGCAGGCGCGCCAGGAACAGGCCCCAGGCGATCGTGTCCAAACACTCGATGTCGACTTTCGCCAGCTGCAGATCGTCCTTGTCGATCCAGGCCCGGCCATGGATCTTGGCCAGATACTTTGCGCCTTTGGCGTGCGGCACGAAGCCGGGGCGGGGCTCGCCATCGATCACCCAGGCCTCGCGTCCGCCGAGTTCCTCCGTTCCCACCAGCGTGAAGGTGAAGGCGTCGGCCACATCGCGCAAGAAATCGCGTCCCTCGGCCAGATCTTTCGCTTCCTCCGCCTCACGCTTTTTGCGCTCTTCCTCTGACTCGTTCTTTCGCTTGTCGATAATCTTCTGGATTTTTTCTTCTTCCTTGGCCGCGTCCTTCTCCGAGAGCGGCTTGTCATCTTTCTCAATCAGCCGCTGCACCTGCTCGCCATAGATTTCCAGGACGTCGTAGGTTCGCACCTCCGTCGACTTGGTTTTCCCCTTGCCGTCGAGCTTTTTCTCCACGTCGCGTTCGACATAGGTGTAGTCGCGCACCCGCTTGCTGTTCTCGATCTCTTTGTCGGTGACGACGCGGAACAGCCGTTGCATCTGCTCTTGCGAAAGCTTGCCGCCGGCGTCAGGCGTGAGATCGGGTTTCGGGTCAGGGGCAGGATCCTCGGAGCTGGCCTTGTGTTCCGAATTCTCAGTCGGCGTAGCTGTGCTCGGGGCCGCGGGTTGTGCCGCAGGCTGCTCTTGCTGATGCTGATCCTGATCCTGCTGATCTTGCTGGGCAAGCAAGGGCAGACGGGTGACGGCAAGCATCAATACCAGTGCCGGACCCAGCTTCGTCATGGGAACTCCCGCGCACCTACAGGATACAAAGTTCCGCCAGGAAGATTCCAGCGTACAACTGACGAGCAACGACCACCTGCGACCCCTGATTCCTGACCCCTGACTACTGACACCTGACTTTCAGCGCCTTGCCCAAACATTCCGCTTGGAACAGCCGCTCGTCCACGCGGTGCAGCCGCTTCTCCTGTCCTCTGGTGAGCAGCGGGTAATGCTTGATGTCGAACAGGTAATACACGATGAACCACACCGGCTTATCGGTGGTCATCCAGTGTTGTGGGTCGAACCGTTTCAGGTTGACCGGCCGCGAGAAGCGCCGCAGAGTGCGTTCGCGGCGCATGTTGAAGTATGCGTTGAAATAGCTCAACGCCAATTCGCGCACCGTGCGATACACCGGCTCGCGAAAGCGGCATCCCGCGTAGTTGGACTTGGCGACGGCGCCCCAGCAGCCGTCGGTGCGGTAGATGGCGAGCACGTGATCGGTGTCGTGATCGGCCTCGAGATCAAGCAGCAGCGGAGGATAGCCGTTGGCTCGCAGCGCGGCCGCGCCGAAAATGGCGCCCTCCAGGCAGTGCGCTGTGCCTTCGGCCAGCACACGGCGCGGCGACCATGCTGTGTCTTCCAGGTGATACGGCAAATCGTCCAGAAACCGCTGGATGCCGTGCGGATCCTTCAGGCTGCGCAGCTTGCGTAGTTCCCCGGCGGTGAAGCCGAAGCTGTCAAGGTTCGTCATCGGGATCGCAGTTATTTTACTTTCTACTGCACCTTGCCCGAGCGCTGCCGTTGCATGCACGGCGATTACGGGCGCGGCGAAAACAGCTGGGCCAACTCGGCGGGAGAGTCGACGAGAACGTCCGGAGGAGTCTCCTCCAAGGTGTGCGGGGCGAAGCCGTAGGTGACGCCGACGGTCCATAGGCCGGCGTTGCGGCCGGTTTCGATGTCCACGTGCGAGTCGCCAATGATCGCAGTCTCCTCGGGGCGCGACGTCGCTTCTTCGAGCAGCTTGCGCGCGCCTTCTGGGTCGGGTTTCTTCGTGCCGAAGCTGTTGCCGCCGTAAACGTGGCGGAAGAATGAGCCCAGGCCGAGCGCCTCCACAATGGCGCGGGAGGGAATCACCGGCTTGTTGCTGAGTACTGCCATTTGCCGTGGCGTGCCGTTGGAGCCAGTGCGAATCGCGGCCAAGGCCTCGGCGATGCCCGGGTAAACCGTGGTGTGATCGAGTTTGTGCGCGCGATAGTAGCTGAGAAAAAATTCCAGTCCCTTACGGATGAGGGCCTCGTCGACGGCTTCGCCGCCGAGCGCGCGCTGGATCAGGATGGGCGCGCCGTCGCCCACATAGCTGGCGATCACGTCGTCGGCCAGTTCGGGACGTCCGATGTGGCGCAGCGCGGCATTGACGGAATGCACCAGGTCGAGGCGCGAGTCGATCAGCGTGCCATCGAGATCGAAGATGAGCAGCTTGATCGAGCCCGGATCAAAGGAGCGGAGCGTGTGGATCATGCTTGTTCAGAATAAAGCAGGCAGCTATCGGCCGTCAGCCCGCCGTCGGTCGTTTGTGGTTGGCCGTTAGCAATTGGCTTTGCCGCGAACGGACAATTCCCAACGGTTGTCCGCTTGCACTCCGTCCATATTTTTAGTAATATCGAAATATGAGCTCAGTTTCCAGCAAACCCAGCGAGCGCGTGGCCCAATATGCTGACATGTTCTCCGCCATGGGGACCGAGTCGCGGCTCGAGATCATGCGGCTGCTGCTGTCCGCTCATCCTCAAGGAATGGTCGTGGGCGAGATTCAGGAGGAACTGGACATTCCGAACTCAACCTTGTCGCATCATCTCGACAAGCTGAGGACTGAGGGCCTGGTCGAGGTGCAGCGCGAAGGGACCTTTCTGCGCTACACGGCCAATACCGACGCGCTGCGGGAATTGCTGCAGTTTCTCTATGCCGAGTGCTGCACCCGCAACAAGGCGCTGAAACCGGAAACCATCGTACAGATTTGCAAGTAGGAGGCACGCAATGAGCCCGGCGGACACGAACATCAAGGAAGTCGTGAAAGAGAAGTACGGCCAGGCCGCGCTGCGAGTGAAAGCGGGGGGTAGTCCGTGCTGCGGAGTTGCGCCCGCCGCAGGCTGCGGCGATCCCATCACAAGCGATCTTTATGATGCGGCGCAAGTGGGAGCAATTCCCGAAGAGGCGCTGCAGGCCTCGCTCGGGTGCGGCAACCCGACCGCGCTGGCCAAACTCAATCCGGGAGAGATCGTGCTCGATCTCGGTTCCGGCGGCGGGATCGATGTGCTGCTCTCCGCGCGGCGCGTGGGACCGGCGGGTAAGGCCTACGGGCTCGACATGACCGACGAAATGCTGGCCCTGGCCAACGAGAACAAGCGCAAAGCAGGTGTGGAGAATGTCGAGTTTCTCAAGGGCGAGATCGAAAACATTCCCCTGCCAGACAATTCTGTCGACGTGATCATCTCCAATTGCGTGATCAATCTGTCGGCGGACAAGGATCGAGTGCTACGGGAGGCCTTCCGGGTTCTGAAGCCCGGTGGACGCTTTGCTGTCTCGGATGTCGTAACACGCGGCGAGATACCACCGGGCATTCGGCAGAGCGTGCTGGCGTGGGTGGGATGCATAGCAGGTGCTTTGGAAGAGAACGATTACCGCACAAAGCTGGCGGCGGCGGGATTTGAACAGATTGAACTGGAGCCGACCCGCATCTATCGCGCTGAAGACGCACGGGAGACTCTGCTCAATGACGGAATTGATTTTGAGGCAATCGCTCCTCAAATTGACGGGAAGTTCATGAGCGCGTTTGTGCGTGCGGTGAAGCCTCCGATTTACCGCGCCACGGTCTGAGGAGTGCAACGATGAGGTTAACCTACACAGGGAGCGCAGTGGCTGCATTCGTTTTGGCTGCATTCACCCTGTCGGCACAGAGTCCCACTGCCTCAAATGAAATCCCCATCGAGCGATGCGACACGCTTCCGATCGTTAAAGTGCGGATCGACTCCACAGAGAAGTACTTTCTCGTGGATACAGGCGCAACTTCGACGCTCAATCTGAAATCCTTTAGCACCGGCCGCATGAAAGAAATTCAGGTTACTTCGTGGTCTGGCACGGCGGCGGCCCGCGCACGCGAGGTCCCAATTGCGGAGTTTTCCTTGGGTAATCACCACCTGCAAGATCTGAAGCTACCCGCCATTGACCTCAGCCCCATTGCGAAATCCTGCGGCGGTCCAGTGGACGGCATCTTGGGTGTGGACCTGCTCGATAAGATGGCTGTCACGATCGACTTGAAACGCCAGATCGCTTCCTTTGGCGAAGAACTCGCCAATCCAAATGCGATGTACTCGGAGATGGAAGAGAATTCAATGCGCTCGTGCGTGGACGCATTCCAGCAAGGAAACGTCGCTGTGCTCGCGGAATGTCTCGATCCAGAAATCGTGTTTTACACGCCGGATGGAGAGTTTGTGGGCCGCGAGAAGGTTCTGGCCTATCTGCGTGAGCACTTCTTTCGCTACGCTCCCGATCTCCGCTACCGAATGAACCCGCATGAAGTGCGAATGTACGGTGACGCCCTTTGGTATTCCTACGATTACTCCATTGAAACCCCGAAGCAGACTTTGAGCGGACACGGGTTTGCTATGTGTCGGCGCAACGGAACGCGATGGCGGATGCTGAACCTAGATAGTTCGGTTGCGGAATCCGCGAACGAAGCGGCGAAGCCGTAGAGAGTGATTTTCCGCACCCATTACCTTTGACCCGAATTTGGACGGTTTCCTTCGTAGGGAAGATGAAAGGAATCCCAGCTTGCGAGCACAGAACGGAAACCTCGAGGCAAAGATTTCCCAAGAACAAATCGGGTTTGTCTACGACAAGCTATCAGGCATCTATGACATTTGGGGAAAACTAACGGAATCCCGTGCCAGAAGTCGGGCGATTGAACTCGCTTCGATCACGGATGGCGAGAATATCCTCGAAGTGGCGGTCGGCACAGGTCTCGCTTTCTATGAGATCGTGAAAAGAAATCCGCACGGCAACAATATGGGTATCGACCTGTCCGAGGGGATGCTGGAAAAAGCAAAACATCGCCTGAAGAAAATGCCGGGTGGTAATTACGGCCTTGCTATAGGCACGGCATTTGATCTTCCAGCAGAATCGGAATCAGTCGATCTATTGGTTAACAACTACATGTTTGACCTGATCCCCCTTGGCGACATGGACAAAGTTCTGTTGGAGTTCAAACGAGTCTTGAAGGCAGGTGCCAAGCTGGTGCTGGTCAACATGACTGTCGGGGAAACTTTGGGAAGCAGGTTGTATGAGCTTATTTACCGAGTATCGCCAAGAATTATGGGCGGGTGCCGCGGAGTGAAACTGGCTGAGAAGTTAAAGCAGCACGGGTTCACGGTCGAAACTAGAGAGACTTATCAACAGCTGCTTTTCCCGTCCGAAGTGATTTTGGCTCACAAACGTGCGTGAACCGTGCGCTCAGACCTGCCGTATCTAGGACTGCCTATGAAGCCTCGTTACAATGTCTTGTTTCTCTGCACGGGCAATTCAGCGCGCTCGATCATGGCCGAGGCCATCCTGAACTTCAAAGGCCGGCCGGCGTTTACGGCGTACAGCGCGGGGAGCCATCCGGCGGGGAAGGTGCGGCCGGAAGCGCTGCGGCAACTGGAGTCGGCGCACATTTCCACCGCCGGCCTGCGCAGCAAGAGCTGGGATGAGTTTGCCGCACCCGGCGCTCCGGAGCTCGATTTCGTGTTCACGGTGTGCGACAACGCGGCGAAGGAAGTGTGCCCGGTCTGGCCCGGACAGCCGATCACGGCGCACTGGGGCGTGGCCGATCCTGCGGCGGTGCAAGGAACCCAGGCTGAGGTAGACCGCGCCTTCCGCGATGCGTTCTTCACCCTGGAGCGCAGGATCGGTCTGTTCCTGGCGCTGCCGTTAGCGAGTCTTGACCATCTTGC
>OCOJ01033757.1_pt1 | contig 18470 bp, 13 predicted proteins | sample 1539251 | NCBI WGS metagenome assembly OCOJ01 (sample SAMN01911457, study PRJEB22624) | soil metagenome | biome: Soil | place: Malaysia | collected 2012-04-30 | depth RA_metagenome m | reverse complement strand
TCGAGCCGAACGGCCACGGAACGTATAGGGAAGCCGCTTCGATTTTTCGGCTGGCGCGCGCCAAAGGTCTCACGCTTACGACCATCGATGGGTTGATTGCTTCCATTGCCTTGGAACATTCCGCGAGCGTCTTTACATTGGACAAGGACTTTACGCAGATCGCTCGGATGACCGGCCTCCGGCTGCACGCAATGCCGCAGCCGTGAACAAAGTCCTACGCTGCTGCTTTCTGTCATTTCGGCGAACCGGAAATGGGTTTGGCGATGTGAACTTAACGGTGTTTACTTGAAAGCGGCGGAAGAGTAGAATAGCCGAAAAGTGAGAGCGTCTCTCATTTTAGGGCGCGGTGGGTGTCGCGGGGACGCGCTCCAAATAAGCAGGCACGCGTTTTTATAACAACTCGAGGAGAGGAATGATGGCAACTGCAACGATGACGAAGTCCGCTGCCAAGGGCGGCAGTTTTCTGCTGGAAGCACATGCAGCACAGGACGTGTTCACGCCGGCGGATTTGACCGACGACCAGAAATTGATCGGGCAGACGGCCGAAGAGTTTGTGGTGAAGGAAGTCTTGCCGCTGGTGAAAGATCTTGAAGAAAAAAAGCCGGGGCTGATGCCGCAACTGGTGAAGAAGGGTGGCGAGTTGGGGTTGCTGAGCGGGGGGATTCCGGAGCAGTACGGAGGCGCGGGGCTGGACAAGGTGGCCACGACGGTGCTCACGGAGAAGCTGTCGATTTACGGAGGATTTGCGGTTACGCACGGGGCACATTCGGGAATCGGGACGCTGCCGATCGTGTACTTCGGGACGGAAGAGCAGAAGAAAAAGTATTTGCCGAAGCTGGCGACCGGGGAATGGATTGGCGCGTATTGCCTTTCGGAGCCGCAGGCGGGTTCGGACTCGCAGAACTCGCTGACGCGCGCGGTGTTGAATCCCGAAGGCACGCACTACATTTTGAACGGGCAGAAAATGTGGATCACCAACGGCGGGTTCGCGGACGTGTACGTGGTGTTCGCGAAGGTGGATGGAGAAAAGTTCACGGCGTTCATCATCGAGCGGTCATTCCCTGGTTTCAAGCCCGGCAATGAAGAGCACAAGATGGGGATTCACGGGAGCTCGACAACGCCGCTTTTCCTCGAGAATTGCATNGAATTGCATGGTCCCGAGGGAAAACGTGCTGCATGAAATCGGGCGCGGGCACATTGTGGCGTTCAACATTTTGAATGCTGGGCGGTTTACGCTCGGGGCTTCGTGCGTTGGCGGTTCGAAACACGTGCTGACGGATTCGTCGAAATACTCAAAGGAAAGGAAAGCGTTTGGGAAGCAGATTGGCGAGTTCGGGCTGATGAAGGAAAAGCTGGCGGAGATGGCCATTCAGATTTATGCGGTGGAATCGATGGTGTACCGCTCAGCGGGAAATATTGAGGCGGCCATGGTGGCGGCGTCGGGCTCAGGCGACAAGATTCAGAACACGATGAAAGTGCTGGAGGAATACGCCATCGAAAGCTCGATTGCGAAAGTGTATGGGAGCGAGATGCTGGACTTCGTGGTGGATGAAGGCGTGCAGATGTTCGGCGGATACGGTTTCCATGAGGATTATCCCGTTTGCCGCGCGTATCGCGATTCGCGCGTCAACCGGATTTTCGAAGGGACGAACGAAATCAATCGCATGCTGATTATCCAGATGCTGATGAAGCGGGCGATGAGCGGGCAACTGGCGTTGATTCCGGCGGCGATGAAGCTGGCAGATGAGATTCTGGCGGGGCCGTCGTTCGAAGAAGCGCCGGAAGGCGTGCTGGCGGACGAAGCGCGGGTGGTGACCAACAGCAAGAAGATGTTCTTGCAGGCCGCGGGAGGCGCGGTGCAAAAGTTCCGCGAAAAGCTGGCGGAAGAACAGGAATTGATTGGCGCGCTTTCGAACATCGTAATGGAAATTTACGCCATGGAGTCTTCGTTGCTGCGGGCGCAGAAAGCCGCGGCGGCCAAGGGCGAATCGGCGGTGCAGACGATGATTGACGCGGCGCGGGTGTTCATTGCCGATGCCGCGGAGCGCGTGGAGCACGAAGCGAAGCGCGCCGTCGCCGCCGTGCACGACGGCGACATGCTGACCACGCAAATGGCGGTGCTGAAGCGATTCGCGAAGCGATCGCCCGTGGATACGATTGGGCTGCGGCGGCGGATCGCGGCGGCGGTTCAAGCGCAGGACCGCTACCCTTTCGAGGGAAGATAGTTTCCGACTGTTTTTCTTGCAAATCGCATAAGTAATTCGGCTGCCGGGAAATGCCTGTCTTCTGCGGGTGTGTTCTCTCCCTGCTGAGGGCCCGAGTACACACTAAGACACTATCCCAGCCGAAGTTTATCACTTGTTTCCCACAATTCGGTTAAGCTGGGTGCCAAAGCAAATTTCAACCGTAAGATCGAGAGAGCAGCCAAGAATGCCCCGAAGGCTCCTCATTCTTGTCCTCACGATTGTCGGCCTGCAGCTTGGTCAAGAGCTGATCCTCGGAACCTCACCGGCGGGCTCATTCATCGGAAATTTCCTAGAAATTTCAGCGAGCGCGCTGGCGGCGTCGATGTGTTTCGGGGCTTCGCGCCGCGGGCAGGGCATGGCGCGACCGTTCTGGGTTCTGGTGGGCTGCGGAGTGGCCGCCTGGGGTGTAGCGGATCTGGGATGGCTGTATTACGAAAGCGTGCTTCACGCGCTGCCTCCTCCTGGTTCGGTGGTACGGTTCTTGTTTAATTTTGAGGGGATTTTCTTTGCCATGGTGCTGTTTTTGAACCAGGAGAAAGATTCCCCGCGGCTCGAATCGGAGTCTCTGCTTGATTTTGTGCAGATCGGCATCGTTTTCTTTTTCTTATTCGTGGGCTTTAGCTACCTGCCGTCGATTTATTTAGACCAACAGCATGCGCAGGCACAAGAACTGGGGGTGGAAGCGTTCGAATTTGCTGGGCTCATCGCCCTTGCTCTTTTCCAGATGGCAAGAGCGCGCGCGCCGCACATTCGAAGCCTGTATGGAGGGTTCGCGCTGTATTTTTCGGTTTACGCGATTTGTGCTGGGCTCGGCGACTATCATCTATACCTGCACCCAACGCCGACTGGCACGATTTTTGATTTTTGCTGGACGGCGCCGCTTTTGGGGGGCGCTCTCTGGGCGGGAAGGTGGCAGCCTGCTGCGCAATCGCAGATTTTTCCGCGGCCGCGCCAGAAAACCCTCAGCGGGGTGCTGCTGGCAAATACCATGTTTGTGCTGGCTCCGCTGATCGTGGTGGTGGAGGTAGCGCAATTCCCGGCAGAGTGGCGAATGCTGCGCTTCTTTTTGTTGGGCGTGTCGATTGTTTGTTTCGCGGTGCGGGTGGGACTTGGCGAATACCGGGAGGCAAAGAACGCCGAGACGGTGCGGCAGCAGACGCTGGCCATGGATTCTGCCTCGGATGGCATCGCGATTCTGGGAGCGAACGGCGAACACGTCTATGTGAACTCGGCCTATGCGCGGATGATGGGATACGGCAGCCCGAGTGGAATGTTGGGTGCGCATTGGCGCGACACGTATAACCCAAAGGACGTGGAGCACTATCAGGCGCGGATTAAGGAGTCACTCGGAAAATCGGGAAGCTGGTCGGGGCAAATCCGAATCCGGCGGCGGGATGGCACCGTGCTGCCTGCCGAGATGTCCATCACGTATTTGGCCAGTGGCGTTACTGCTTGCATCGCACGCGACTTGAGCGAAAAAAATGAAGCGGAGCGGGCGCGAGCCGATGCGGAGATCAAATACCGCATGCTCATTGAGCAAGTCGCGGCCATCAGCTACATCGCCGAACTTGGCCTGCACGGGGAATGGCTGTACGTGAGCCCGCAAGTGGAATCGATATTGGGCTATCCGCAGGATGAGTGGCTGGCAAACTCGCGGAACTGGATAAAGTACATTCCCGTGGAAGACCACGCTGTGGTTGAAGCGGCCGAAGCGGCCAGTCAAAGAGGGCAACGGTTTCAAGCGGAATACAGATTGATCCGCAAAGACGGAACGATCATTTGGGTCAGCGATACGGCTGTCGTGGTTCCGGGGAGCGATAGCCATCCGGTGATGGAAGGAATCATGGTGGACATCACCGAGCGCAAGATGCTGGAGAATCAGTTGCAGCAGTCGCGAAGAATGGAAGCCGTTGGAAGGCTTGCCGGCGGAATCGCGCACGATTTCAACAATCTTCTGACCATCATCAAAGGGTACGCCGAGTTGGCGCTGCAGCGCTCAGGGGTTCCCCGGGAACTGCAAGCAGACGTCCGACAGGTGGAAAACGCCGCGGAACGAGCTTCGACGCTGGTGCGGCAACTGCTGGCTTTCAGCCGCAGGCAAGTGCTGCAGCCGAAAGCCCTCGACCTAAACGCGATTGTTCTGGGCCTCGACAAGCTGTTGCGGCGCCTGATGGACGAGACCATCGAGATGGTCACGCGCTGCGACGAGAGGGTCGGCACGGTAAAAGCGGACCCAGCGCAGATCGAGCAGGTCATCATGAATCTGGTAGTGAATGCGCGCGATGCCATGCCGAAAGGCGGCCTGTTGACAATTGAAACGGCAAACGTCGAACTGGATTCCACGTACGCCCGCGACCACGCCACAGTCAAGCCCGGCCCGTACGTCATGCTGGCCGTCAGCGATACGGGCATTGGCATGAGTCCCGAAACCGTAGCGCATATCTTCGAGCCGTTTTACACCACGAAGGAAGGTGGCCAGGGAACGGGGTTGGGCCTCTCGACGGTGTATGGCATCGTCAAGCAGAGTGGGGGCTATATTTGGGTTTACAGCGAGCCCGACAAAGGAACCAGCTTCAAGGTGTACCTCCCGCGAGTGGACGAGCCGGTTGAAAGCCAAATGGAATCCGTGAAGGTACCGGTAGCGCGCAAGGGAAACGAAACAGTCCTTGTTGTTGAAGATGAAGAGGCCGTGCGTGAGTTGACGTGCATAGTTTTGACCGCCGAGGGGTATTCGGTGCTTGCAGCGAGAAATGCAAAGGAGGCGGAGCGCATCTCCTTAAATCATAAGGGGGAAATTCATTTGCTGCTGACCGACATGGTCATGCCGGGAACGAGCGGCCGTGAACTCGCCGACCGCATCAACGCAAGACACCCGGGAACGCGCGTCCTTTATATGTCCGGGTACACAGATACTGCACTCACCAGGGGAGGCATCCTCCAACAAGGAGTTTTGTTCCTGCAAAAGCCGTTCAGCCCGCGGACGCTGGCGCAAAAAGTGAGAGAAGTGTTGGACAGCCCTGTCGCAGCAAGGTGAGAGACCGGGTTTCCTTTGAAGTCATCAGAAACCAGATCAAGTACCCTTGGCCGGGCTCAATCCGTCTTTCAAATTGGACGTGCATTACTCTCGCGCCGCTCTCGACAGGGGTTTGCGTTTTGGTGCGTGAATTGGAGGGACGGCTAGGATTGGCCCCGCAGGTCACGGAAAATATGCAACAGGAGGGGTGCAGCGGCAATGGCCCCGATTCTTCTCTGGCTCGTCATGATTCTTTGCCTGCTGATCTCCGTGGTCAAGTATGTGATGGGGATCATCCTGAAGTTCTCGTTTCCGAGCACGAAGGTCCAAAAAAATTACAACTATGAGCCAGCGGTGAGCGTGCTGATGCCCTGCTTCAACGAGGGCAAGACGGTTTACGAGACGATTGAGAGCATCAGCAAGAGCAACTATCCCAGCGACAAATTCGAGGTGATTGCGCAGGATGATTGCTCGGTCGACGACAGCTACGAGTGGATGCTCAAAGCGCAGCGCGATTTCACCAACATACGCGTAAGGACAGGACGGAACGAGGTCAACAGCGGAAAGGCGCGCACGGTCTGCAATGCTCTGCAGGAGTCCACGGCGGAAATCATCATTTCGATCGATTCGGATTGCATTTTCCATCCTGACGCAATCCGCGAGCTGACGGCCTGCTTTTCGGAGCCTCGCATCGGATCGGTCGGTGGCCGGGTCGGGGTAAGGAACCCTAACGACAACGTGATTACGGCCATTCAGGCTGTTGTCTATTACTCGGCATTCCAGCTCTACAAGATTCCCGAGAATTGGACGCGCAGTGTCTGCTGCATCAGCGGATGCCTATTCGCCATCCGGCGCGAACTGCTGCTCGAGATCGAGCCTGCCATCCGCGCCCGCCACTGGTTCGGCATCCCCGTCAATCAAGGCGAAGACAGGTTCCTGACGCACCAAACGCTGCTGCGGGGCTATGGGACCTACATCAACAACGACGCGCTTTGCTGGACGACTGTACCCAACACCCTGTCCGTGCTGTTCAAACAGCAGCTCCGCTGGCGACGCAGCATCGTGCGCGATTTTTTCTTCACACTGAGAACGTTGCCGCAGCATGTCTGGAAACTTCATCCCAACAGTGTGTTCACGTTGCTGCTGACGCCGCTCGGAGCGCTGGTGGCCTTTCTTGTCGTGGTGACCATGCTCTCTTCGGACCCGTTGGCGTGGGCAGGACCGCTGCCCCTGGTTACGGCTCTTGGAGTGGGAGCCGTCCTTACGTGGATCATCAAGAAATACAGTGCGAAAGAGGCGCTGACGCACCCCTTGGTTTTCGGCGCTTATGTAGCGTGGTCGCTGGTCAGCAGCTTGTTCCTGACGCCCCTGGCTCTATGCACGATGGACTCCGCAGACTGGGGCACACGAACGAAAGAACAACAAGAGGTGCCGCTTGGGAACGCCAACAACTAATACGGTTCCTCCCGAGCCGAAAAAGGCCACGGTGAAACAATCGTGGCACTACAAGGTGGTGATTGGGCTTTATCGCGTGTTTGCCATTACGGTATTGTATGCAGTGCTTGCAGGCATCCTTGCGTACGCGTTCGTGATGGGCTTTTATGCGGTGAACAGCTCGTGGGCCGCCCCGGTGATTCTCTCTGCTTCGGACGAGAAGAGCCTCAGTTTTCGGGCTCAACTGGTTACCAGCCAGCAGACCATCGAGGATTTAAAAGTGGATGCGCAGAAGATGCAAGGCGGCCTCGCCGAAATGACCAAGCATCGAGCCGCGCTGCTGGCGCTCGAGCAACCGCTGCAAGACGCCATTGCGCGGGAGCGGGCCCACAATCGGGCCACTGGCGCGGAACTCTCCGCACTCGACAAACAGAAGCAGGCCGACAACTTAAAAACGCAAAAGGTACTCGCGCAACTCAAGGAAGTGGAGGCGAACATCAACAAAGACCTGGCTTCCGGGTTGATTACCAAAGGCGACGCGGCAACCCAGTTATCGGCGCTGAATCAGGCGGGAAGCGCCTACACGGACAGCAAGATTGCCGAAGTTTTGTTGACAGACAGCGTTCTGCAAAAGACTACGACGGGAACCGATTCGCTTGACGTGCTGCAAAAGCAAACCGAGTTGCGGTCGGAAGCAGCCCAGCTGGATGTCGCCATCAATGTCGCGCAGAAAGAGCTTACGGAAGACAACCGGCAAATCGAGCGCTTGCGACAAGCCATCGCCACGGCCAAGCAGAGTCCCTATTACTTGAACGCGTCTGGAGAGCCGCGGCTAAACTTCGCGTTCGTTCCTTACGAGAACCGGGACAGCGCCGTAGCCGGAGTTCCTGTATATGACTGCTACCTGAACATGATTTGCTGCCGCAAGGTGGGCACGGTGAAGCAGAAATTTAACGGCGAAGAGCAAGCCATTCATCCGATTTTCAAGACGCAAATTCGCGGATTCCTGATCCAGATGGATCTGGACCATGCCGGATCCGCTAAGTCCAAAACGGTGTTCCTAGGCCGCAAGCCACTCTTGTTCTGAGGAGAATGCGAATGTTCCTGAATAAGTGGAAGTGTGTACTGACGGCAGCCCTGTTCCTCCCCATCCACGCATTTGCGCAGAATCAGGGCGACCAGCAGGCTTACTGCTCCTACGTTATGGAGCAGGCGGAGGCGCAGCGCGATCTTCTGCGAACGCCTACCACTACTGCAGGCTTCACGCAGCCCGAGACGGGCCTGCCGATGCAAGTGGTGGGAGGCGCCACGCTCGGCCTTTCGGACTTCAGAAAAGCCGGCTTGACCATGGATGCGGCGCGCAAAAATTGCGAGCTGTACAAGGCCACAATCGAAGCGCAGCAGGACATTCAATTTGCGCTGCCCAGCCTGGAGCAAGAAGCTCTGCGCAACCGGCTCGCTCTAATCGAAAAGGCTTCAAAGTCGCTGGATGAGTTGATGGAAAAGACCTCCAAGATGCTGGAAGCGCAAAACGCCACGCGTCTCATGCTCTTCTCTTTGCAAACGACGAAGATCAAATTGGACGCGGACCGCGCCGATACCCGGTCGAAGCTCGCAGCGATTTACGTTCCATTGCTGGGCGATCAGCCATTAAAGCAGTTGGTGGCTGAAAAGCAGAACAATGAAGCGGACGAGCAAAGAGCGCTGGATAAGATCACCCGTCAGAACAATTGGAATGTAGCGCTCACCGTGGGCGTCCATCAGCAGGTCAATCCGGTGGCCCAGGGCGCGCAACCGTACGGCATGGTCACGGTCAGCTACAATTTCGCCAGCCGCGGAATCAACAAGCATCTGGACCGCGCCGCGGCTGCTTACGACGATTGGAAAAAAGTGCAGGAGAGCGACGTCGTCCGCGGCATGGAAGTTCTTCGGCAGCAGTTGGAGGAATGCATCTCGGTACAAGAGGCCAAGCTTAAATCCCTGCAAGAGGAAAGCGGACAGATTGATAAAAACGTGCAGCTCGTCGCCAACCCGGATACTTCGGCTGCGTTTGATTTTCACAACCAATTGGCTGCAGCGGAAATTCTGCTGGAAATCGAAACCGGCGACGCAACGTTCCGGATTGGCCGCCTGCGGGAGTACTTGGCAAGAAACTATTGATTGGGTTGAGGCTTGATTGGGGAATCCGTAGGCGCAGTTGCTTCTTTCGGCTTGGAAATCGTCGAAAGCGTTTCGACTTTAAACCTCTTGTAGTCCGAGTAGCGGATTACTTCGTTCATTTTGAAGCTTTTGAGCAGCAACACGCGCGCGCCCACATGCGCCTCCATATACGTCGGGAGCCACACTTCGTTGTTGACGAAAGCTTGCTCAAAAATGAAGCTGGTGCCCTTCTGCAAATTGGCAACCAGTCCTCCGGCGAATTTGAAATCGCCCACGAAATAGGCTTCGAGCCGCGCTACGTCATGGGCTTTCTCATCGATCCACACGACGCCAGCCAGCTTCTGGACGACCTTTTCGACCATTTTGTGGGGCTTAAACTCGGGATTGGGCTCGAAGTCGAAAACCAGAACGTCCTGGCCGCGGAAGCGCTCGCGGCGCGGGTTCACGAACTGGCAGGCGCGGANGAAAGACTTCGATGCCGGGATCGTCTTCGTCTTCCTTTTTTCCTTCTTCCTTGGCTTTTTCTTCTTTGGCTTCCTTCTTGGCTTCGCGCTTCTGGATGTTCTCGATTTCTTTTTGTGTTTTCGCGTTCTCTTTCTTCTGCTCCTCATCGCTGAGCGGCTTGCCGTCTTTCTTCACCAGGGTCGAGACTTCGTCGCCGTTCAGATAGAAAAACGTGTACTCATGCAACTCACGTTTCTTCACGCGGCCATCGGATTCAAACTCGGTTTCTTCTTCGGTGCGCGTGCCGGCGTAGTTTTCCTCGATCTTGTCGATGGCTTTCTGGTTGTCGTCAATTTCCTTGAACAGGGCCTTCAGGTCTGGGAGTTGCACCTGAGATTTCTTGGGGAAATCGAAGACGCGCTCGCCAACCGTGCTGTTGACGGCCGCACGGTTCACAGCGATGTTGTAAACGTCGCTGCCGCGATGCAATTGGATCTTGTAGGGCAGCTTGACGCCATCGACGGAGCGATAGTCGTCGTAAAGGATTTCTTCGTCGATGCCTCCGAACGGGCCTGCTTCCTTTACGATCAAATGCGACTGAGGATCGAAGAACACTTGTCGCTTCACGTTGGTTGGAGTCGTAATTTCGATTTGCACCGCGTCTTTTCCGCGCACCTGGGCGTGCCCTACAAACGCGAGCAGCAACTTGTTCTTCTTCGGATTGACGAGCCGCGAATTGTAGTAAAGAGAAGCAGCCTCGAGCTGCATGCCCTCAGCACCGATAAGCGTGGAAATCTCTCCGGCGGCATTCTTGTGCCAGGCGGATTTGCCGTTGTAAGCCTCGATCAGGTTTTTGTCGCCCACGACCAATTCGGAATAAAGGCGGTTCGGCAACTTGGTGTCAAAGGTGTAGGTGCCGGACTTGCCGTCCGAAATATTGGTAAAGGTCCCCTCTAAAGTCAGGGTCTGGATTTTGGCGAGAGCTTTGCTGCCGCCCGCGGCCTTCACGTATTGATCGACGATTTTCCCAGGCTCTTGCGCAAAGGAAGGCGCAGCGAGGAAGATAACTGGAATCGAGAGAACCGCAAAGTAGAGCAGGCGACGCATGAGTCCGTAAATAAAGAACGCAATTGCGGGCGAAAAGTTTCCACGAAACTCGCGGTGCTCATAGGTGGCGGGCTGAGCTTCTCCAGCCATAGCACAACGATGAATTCGGTTCCCTGGGGGGCTGCAGCCCATTGAAGGCACGTGCTTCATGCTGGAGCCCTTCGAGACTAAGGCTAAACTGAAGTCCCCCCCACAACTTTCCGTGGGACGGGAACGGCGCGCTTAAGTGTAACATCCCACAGCTTTTAGGATCGAAAAGGACTCTCCGGGAGGAGCTGCGACGGTCTGAGGCGCAAGTGAGGGGCGCATCAGCGGGCCGAAGCGTCCAGTTGAGTGAGGCACTCCATCGCGCAAATCATGCGACCTGCCGGGAGCAGAGGGCAATCCACAATCTTCCACGGGGCCCAGGTTCCATTGGTAAGTTGCCATTTGGCCGCAACAACACTGGCGGGAACGCGAAGTTCGGGGCAGCGCACCATCAGAGTGCGGTAGGTGCAGGAATCGCGGAGGGCTTCGATCTTGNGAGGGCTTCGATCTTGGAGGGGCCAGCCATGGTCCACCTCCTTCCTGTACAACCTCCTACTGGAAGCATGCGCTTCGGGGAAGCGGGCGTCAAGAGCGCTTGGGCAGCTTCGCAGGGTTGCAGACCTCGCGAGATTATTTTGTGAGAGGGGCATTCGGGCGGCAGANGCCCGCCTCATTTTCGGGAGGGTCGATGAGGACCGGAAAACCGAGTCAGCAGGCGGAGTTCTGCCAAGCTGGGGCGCAGCATGCTGCGCCCCTACGAAACAGAAACCTAGGAGCGGAAGAGGACGGATTCGCGCTGGAAGGTTTTGACGGCGAGGAAGATGGCGATGGCCGCGTAGACGCAAGTGGAAGCGAAGATGTTGAAGATGGCGTGCCAGTGATAGGTGCCAGTGATAATTTCCTTGCAGATGAGACTGGTGTTGAGGATGGGAATGAGGGCGAGCTTGGGGGTTAACTCGACCCCGGGAAGAATCGAGGCCACTGCTGGGATAACGACGACGAAGGTCATGGGGGTGAGATAGCTCTGGGCTTCCTTGTAGGTTTTAGCGAACAGAGCGATGGTCATCAGCACGGCGGCGAACAGGACGGCCAAGGGAAGGGCCATGAGGAAGACGGCCACGACGGACATAAGCCCGAGATTCATTTGAATCTGCTCGCCAGAACTGGTGTGCGGCATGGAGTGGCCCAAATAAGCGAACGAAAGACCCATGGAAGTGACGGAAAGAATGGCAGTAGTGAGCGAGGCGGAAAAAACCAGCAAGAATTTGCCGAGAACGAGGTCGAGACGCGAGATGGGGCTGGAAAGGATGGTTTCCATGGTGCCGCGTTCTTTTTCGCCCGCGGTGAGGTCGATGGCGGGGTACATGGCGCCGGTCATGGAAAGAATGATGACCATGTAGCCGATGAAACTCCCGATGCTGGCGCCGCCGACTTTTTCCGGTGGGGCGACGTTGTGCCGCTCGCTCTTGAAGGGAGACATGAGGGAGTCAGGCAGGTTTTTTGCCTCGAGTCGCTTTTTGATGACGTCGTCACGATAAGCCTTGAGGGATGATTCGACGTGTTCGACGCCGAACTCCGACTTGATTTCTCCCTGGTAGTAATCGATTTGGACGGTTTCAGCAGCGCCATTTTCGAGCGAGGATTGGAAGCTCTTGGGGATCTCGACGGCCGCGCGGACCTGCTTGTTGGAAATTTGATCTTTCCAGTTATCGGCGTAGGGAACGACTTCGAGCTCTTTGTCTGCGCGTAAGGCGGCGACTACATCGGGCGAGTCTTCGCCGCCAATAAGCATGACTTTGGGGACTTCTTTTTGGGCTTGGCCAATCAGGGCAGTGGAAAGAGAAATCACGCCGGAGATGAGAATCGGGAAGGCAAGGAGCGGGACTACCACCGTTGAGATGAGGGTGCGGCGGTCGCGGAGCCACTCTGTGAGTTCCTTGCGGTAAACGACGAAAACATTGTGCAGAGACATGTCAGGCGGCCTCCGTGGCGTAGGGCGAGACAATTTTGACGAAGATCTCTTCGAGGTCGTTTTCGCCGCATTTTTGCCGGAGCTCAGGGAGGGAGCCTTCGGCGAGGAGCTTGCCGTTGTGGATGATGCCGATGACGTCGCAAAGCTTTTCGACTTCGCTCATGACGTGGGTGGAGAAGATGACGGTTTTGCCGCGGTTGCGGCATTCGCGGATGAAATCGATGATGGTGCGAGCGGTCATGATGTCGAGGCCGAGAGTGGGCTCGTCGAAAATCATGACGGGGGGATCGTGGACGAGGGTGCGGGCGATGGAGGTTTTCTGCTTCATGCCGGTGGAGAGCTTGTCGCAGCGGCGGTCGCGGAAGCCGTTCATGTCGAGGCGGTTGAAGATATCGTCGACGCGCTTTTTGAGGGTGGGTTCGTCGAGGCCGTTGAGTCGGCCGAAATATTCGACCATTTCCTGAGCGGTGAGGCGAGGGTAGAGGGCTGTGGCGGTAGAGAGAAAGCCGACGCTCGCGCGAACTTTTTCGGGCTGCTCGACGACGTCATAGCCGCAGATGAGCGCGGTGCCGTCGGTGGGCTCGAGAATGGTGGCAAGCATGCGCAGCGTGGTGGTCTTGCCGGCGCCGTTGGCTCCCAGCAGGCCGTAAATCTTGCCCGCCTGGCATTGGAAGCTGACGTTCTCTACCGCACGAATCTCACCGCGCTTTTTGTCCTGGAAGCGCTTGGACAGCCCACGAGCATCAATCATCGAAGAGTCCCCCCGCTGAAAGCGAATGAAAATACAGGGCACAGAAGGTTCAGAGTGTACTACGGGTGGGGGCGGGAGAAAATTTCTAAAAGAAAGTGAGTGCCGGAGTAGTGTGGAGTAAGTAGCGAAAACCGCCCGGAGAGATCAAGTTAGCGACAGGGCGTAAGGTGCTCAAGGGGCAGAATTTAGCGCCGGGTGCTGCATCCTGAACGGGCCGGGCGGCATCTTTCTATGTTGGAGATGCGAAACGGGCTGGAACGATTCTAGGGAAAGCGGAAGAGCTCTTGTTAGAATGAAAGCCTTCGGCGCCCACCCAAGGGCGGGTAGAAGCCACGGACAAGCACGACAGAATCTAGGGGGCGCGAGGGCCTGATGACGTTGCGGTGTGCCGGGAGCTTTGCGCAAGCTGGCTGAAAGAGGATGGATCGCAAACTGCGAAACCGGTTGCTGATTTTCCTGGTGCTGGCCGGGGTGGCGGCGTTCGTGTTGCTGGAAATGAGCGGCCGGAAGCCGGTGGCCAAAATTTCCGCGGTGACGCCGACGCGGGAAAACCTGATTTCTTCGATCAGCAGCAATGGAAAGGTGGAGCCGATTGCTCCGTACGTGATCCGGGCGAGGCTGGACACGTTTGTCGAGAAAATCCAAGTGACGGAGGGGCAGGCCGTCAAGAAGGGCCAGCTGTTGCTGGAATTAAACGTGAAAGAAGTATCGGCGGAGCTCCACGACGCGCAAGCGAAGCTCGTGAAGGCCCAAGCGGACTTGCAAGCGGCCAGGACCGGAGGGAAACCGGACGAAGCGGCGCGGGTGACGGAAGATTTGGCCAAAGCGGAAGCAGACCGCGATCAATTACAGAAGACCCACGACCGGCTGGTCAGGCTGGTGGCGGGGCAAGCAGCTACGAAAGAAGAATTGGCGGCCAACGAATTGGCGCTGACCAAGGCGCAGGCGGAAGTGACGAGGCTCGTGGCGGTGAAGCAAGAGTTCGACCGGCAGGTGAAGGTCGATGCGGACCGGGGCGCGTTGCAAGTGCAGCAAGTGCTGAGCGAAATTGCCGCGCTCGAAGACAAGGTGGCGGACGGGCGAATCACGGCGCCGGCGGACGGGACGCTGTATTCGCTGCCAGTGAAGAGAGGGGATTACGTAAAACTGGGGGACACGCTGGCAGAGATGGCGGATTTGCACAAAGTGCGGGTGAGGGCGTTCATCGACGAGCCGGAATTGGGAGGTTTGGAGCCGAATGAAGAGGTGAGGATTACCTGGGATGCGCTGCCGAACCGAAGCTGGCTGGGAACGACGGAGATCATACCGAAGCAGGTGGTGGCGCGCGGATCGCGAAGCGTGGGAGAACTGCTTTGCTCGGTGAACAACGCCAAGCTGGAACTGCTGCCGAACACTAACGTGAACGTACGAATCAATTCGAAGGAGCGGATGAACGTGCTGGCGGTGCCGCGCGGGGCGGTGGAAGTGGAAGGCGGCAAACGCTATGTATTTGTGGTGAAAGCCGACCAATACCAGCCGACGCTGGAGAAACGCGAAATTCACGTGGGGATTGCGGATGCGACGAGTTACGAGGTCATTAGCGGATTGNCAGGAAGGCGAACTGGTGGCGCTGCCGGGAGACACGGATCTGCGAGACGGCATGCGGGTGCAAGTGGTGAACACGGAAGCAGCGGTTTGGGGGGTACGCGGGGATGGCTGAAGTGAGGATGGCGATTCTTGCAACGGTGCTGGTTGCGGGAGCCGTAGTAACGGGCGCGGCTACGACGGTGAAACAAGATGACACCATGGAGGCCGGACGCCGCGCATACGAACACGGGGACTACCCCAAAGCGGTGGAGGCACTGCGAACGGCGGCGTCGCGCGAACCCCAAAACGCGGAAATTGAACTGCTCTTGGCGAAGACATACTTCGAGATGGCGGATCATGACGCGGCCATCGCCAGCGCGGAGAAAGCGGTGGCGCTCGATCCGAGCAATTCCCTCTACCACGAATGGCTGGGAAAAGCGTACGGGCAGAAGGCGGAACATGCAGGGATGTTTTCCGCGATGTCCCTGGCGCGGAAAACGCACAAGGAATTCGAAACTGCCGTGCAGTTGGATGAGAAGAACTATTCGGCGCGCCAGGCGCTGATCGAATTCGAATGCAGCGCGCCGGGCATTGTGGGAGGCGGCGAAGACAAGGCGCGGCCACAGATCGAGAAGCTGGCGGCCATGGATGCCGCGGAGGGGCATTACGCGGAAGGTAACTGCCGAAGGCAGAAGAAGGATTTCGCGACGGCGGATGCGGAATTTGGACTTGCGCTCAGCTCACATCCGAAGTCGGCAGACCTGATCTACGATATCGGCGATTACAGCATGAGAAGGAGCCAGGCGGACCGGTTGATCGAAGTGGCTGATCTCGGAGAAAAAGTCGCACCAAGGGATTCACGAGGGAAGTTTTACCGCGCCCTCGGCCTGATACTGAAGAACGAGCGCCCCGAAGAGGCGGAGCAATTGCTGCGCGAATACCTGGAAAAGGCGCCCTTGCGCAGCAATTATCCGCGACCCACTAAGGTGCATGAGTGGTTGGGACGGTTGTTCGAAAACCAGGGGAAGAAAGAGGCTGCCTTGAAGGAGTATGAGCAGGCGGTCCAGCTTGATCCGAAGAACAAAGCCGCACATGAAGAGATGAAGCGGCTCGAGAAGCATTGAAGCGGATGCGCGCCTGCACTCCGCCCCGTTTTCCTAAGGATTTTTTCAGAGCGAGGGGTTGCGAGAGAACGCCATGATGGACCTGCGGGAAACCCTGTCCGTGGCGATCGACGCGCTGCGGGCGAACAAGCTGCGCGCGATGCTGACATCGCTGGGCGTAATCATCGGCAGCGCTTCGGTGGTGCTGGTGGTCACGGTGGCGCTGACTAGCCGGAAATTCGTCATTTCGCAAATCGAAGGTGTGGGCTCAAACCTCTTGTGGGTGGAATTGGTGAGAAGCTCCAACATCGCTCAGCCGCTGAGCTACGAGTTAACCATCGACGACATGGAGGCGGCGAAAACCGCGATCCCCGACGTGGCGGAGACCGCGGGCATTCGAGAGCTCCCCATGGAGGTGGTGGTCAAGGGGACTTCAAGGCCAGTGAACCTCATTGGCGTGACGGAAGGATACCAAGTCATCCGCAGGCTGGTGATTTTGCGCGGGCGCTATTTTGATGACATGGACATGGAGAGGCGAAGCAAAGTCTGCCTAATCACGGTGCCGCTCGCGGAAAGAGTATTCGGCGTGGAGAACCCCATCGGCAGAGACATCCGCATGGGCGAGCTGACGTTCACGGTGATCGGGGTTTTCCGGGAACGCGTGTCGACTTTCGGGCAATCCGAGATTCAAGACGAATCCGTCATTATTCCGTTCTCGCTGATGAAGTACTACACGGGGGAAAACGTGCTGCGCACGATGTACGTGCAGGCAACGAAGCCGGAAGCGGTCGCTAGCGTCGGGCGGCAGGTGGGGCTGTTTCTGAGCAGCAGACATCCCGCTCAGGCAGAATACAAGGTGCAGAGTTTGTCCGCGATTCTTAGCGCCGCGAAAAATATTTCTCTGGCCCTGACGATCGTTCTGATCGTCATCGCGTGCATCGCGCTAGTGATTAGCGGAATCGGAATCATGAACATCATGCTGGTGACGGTTACGGAGCGGACGCGGGAGATTGGCATTCGCATGGCCATTGGAGCAGCGCGCAAAGAGATCATGTACCAGTTTTTGACGGAAGCATTCCTGATTAGTGGCGGCGGCGCAGTGTTCGGGATTCTGCTGGGGCTGCTGGTGCCCGTGGTCGTGCAGTCCTTCCTTCCCGGAAATCTGCGCGTGCCGGTTTCGCCGTTGAGCGTGGTGATTTCCTTTGTGGTGTCGTGCTCGACGGGGCTGTTCTTTGGCTATCTGCCGGCCAACCAGGCGGCGAAGCTGGAGCCGGTTGAATCCTTGCGATATGAATAGGGCGGAGATCGAACGGGGCTGGGTTCTCCGCAAGAAGCTCGTTAAGGAGTATTGAGGATGCGCAGACTCGGTGTGGCAGCGACTGGCTTGGCGTTGTTCATTTCTTCGCATTCGTTCGCACGCGCGCAAACGGAACCAGCTTCGCAAACAAGCAACAGGCAAACGGCTGAGCAGACTCAGGCAGCGGCGGCTCAGCAACAGCAAGGGGCTCCTCCGGTCGTTCTTACGCTTAGAAGCACGATCGAGCTGGCGCTGCAGAACAGCAAAGATATCCAAGTAGCAAAATTGCAGTCCACGCTGGCTGAACACGCCTCGCGGGTGACCAAGTCGGAATTCCTGCCGAATCTTTACGCGGGTTCCGGAGCCGGCTACACCTACGGGATCCCCGAAACACCCGGCGGGACGGCGCCCTCGATCTTCGACGTGATTTATAGGGAGCAGGTTTTTAATGAGCCTCTACGGGGACAGGCCAAAGAACTCGAAGAACAGGTACGGTCGCGAAAAATCGTGCTGCAAGATGTGAAGAACAGCGTGATCGCGGGCACGGCGATGGCTTACTTGGAGCTGGTGAAAGTGCGGCATTCGCTGGAGCTGCTGCGCAAAGAGCAGGAAAGCGCTGAGAAGATTCTGCAAGTCACCGAAGAACGGCAAGGAGAGGGATACGAGCTGCCAATAGAAGTTACGAAAGCACAGCTCACTAAGGCGCAAGTGGCCCAGCGGATTTTGCAGCTCGAAGGGCGGGAGGACGAACTGGAAGTGTTCTTGCGGGGGCAACTGGGGTTGGGGGAAGAGCAGGCTATCGAGGTTACGCCCGAAGAGTTACCGGGGGAGGCGGAGCAGGAAGGGGCGAATCTGGTGGCGCTGGCGCTGCAGAACAACACAAGTCTGCTGCTGGCGCAGTCCGATGTTCGAGCGAAAGAGTTCCGGCTGAAGGGGGAAAAGCGCGGCTACCTGCCAACACTGGAATTTGTGAGCATCTACAGCATGCTGGCGCGCTTCAACAATTACACCGAGTTTTTCAGTAAGTTTCAGCGAAACAACTACAATGCGGGCGTGCAAGTGCAGGTGCCACTGTTTAGCGCCAGGACCAAAGCGGCGATCGGTCTGGCGCAGATAAATTTGGAGACGGCGCAGGCGAATTTGTCGAACAAGAAGACTCAAGTAACCGCAGAAGTGCGGCAAAAGACAAGGCGGCTGCGCGAGCGTGATGCGGCCAAGGAGGTTGCGAGGCTGGAGTTGCAACTAGCGCAGCAGAATTTGGCAGTTTTACAATCGCAGTACGCAGAGGGGAACGTGAATTTGCGCGAGGTGGAAAAGGCGCGGCTCGATGAAAACGACAAGTGGCTTGCG